>Ga0114966_10001494_pt1 | contig 21561 bp, 42 predicted proteins | sample M_130207_XF_Meta_FD_87029 | JGI IMG/M metagenome (GOLD analysis project Ga0114966, IMG submission 87029) | Freshwater microbial communities from Lake Montjoie, Canada to study carbon cycling - M_130207_XF_MetaG | ecosystem: Environmental > Aquatic > Freshwater > Lake | place: Lake Montjoie... | reverse complement strand
GAAGCCGTTAGGATTGGGGTAACCCGGTCGTAGACACAAAAAAAGTAATTGCAAACGACTCACAGTTCGCCTTAGCGGCCTAAACTCCGCTTAGGGTAGTTATACCTCGTAACAGAAAATAACAGAAAGCACCTTCGGGTGCTTTTCTTTTGGGTATTGCCCAAATAATATGCAAGTTTAATTCTTAAAACTACAGCGTAAATAGTTGTATAACAGGGAGTTATACAATGATAGCACGTTTATTAGCATGGTTCACTGCCATGTTCTTTATATGTAATGTTTGGGCTCAAACAACATATGATTCAAAATCACTTGTAGACACAAATAGCACGTCTACTAGCACTAGCACAATTAACACAAACAATGTTAATAGTGGGACAATAACAAACATTAACCAAACTACAGTTGGTAGTACCAGTATTAACACCAATAATAATAATAATGTTAATAGTGGCACTATGACCAACAATAATAACAATAATAATGTTATGTCTGGTTCTGTTACATATACCAATAACAACAATAACGTTAATAGCGGAACACAGACGTTCAACAATAATAACGTTAACACTGGAACGATGACTAATAATAACAATAATGTCAATTCCAGCACCAGCGCTAGCACTAGTGTTAATACTAATAACAATGTTAACACAGGCACGATGACTTATAACAATAACAGTATCAGCGCCAGCACATCGTCTAATAATAATGTTAATACTAGTAACAACGTTAATACCAACAATAACATTAACAGTGGAACGATGACTAATAATAACAATAATGTTAACACTAGCGTTAATACCAATACTAATATTAACAGTGGTACAATGACTAATAACAACGTTAATCAAAATACATCAACTAGTAATAATACCAATACTAATATTAACAGTGGCACAATGACCAATAACAATGTGCAGAGTGGTAGCATGACAAATAACAATAATAATACGTCAACTAGCGCAAACACCAATTCTAATAATAATGTTAATCAAAATATCAATAGTGGTAGCATGACTAACAACAATATTAATACCAGCGATATTACACAGCGTATCATTCAACCTCCACCAACAGCAGTAGCACCTACAATGATGAGCGGTGGCAATGCTGACCTATGTAGTACTGGTACTAGTGGAAGTGTGCAAACACAGATATTCGGTGTTAGTGGTGGTGGAACTGTTCGCGACATGAACTGCGAACGTTTAAAACTAAGCAAAACATTATTTGACATGGGTATGAAAGTTGCAGCAGTTGCTACAATGTGTCAGGACCGTAGAGTGTTTGATGCTATGATGGCAGCAGGCACCCCTTGCCCATACGAAGGCAGGATTGGTGAAGCAGCCAAGACAGCATGGGAAGAGAATTCTAACAAAATTCCTAAACTTGACGAGGAAAAAATAGATGACACTTATAAGAAAGTTGGCTTTGGCGCTTTGCTTGGTGCTCTTGTTTTCAAGCTATTCTAATGCTCAAACTGACCCAACTACTGGTAATTTAATAAACTTTACCGGTAATCTTACGGACACAACAAGCAATTGGAATAACGGCGTTTATGTTAATTCATTAACCTGCTGGCAACCTGGCGGACCTGGTAACTGCGGCCCAAATCCAAATGTGCAAACCAACGGCACTATTAATTTTTCATACGGACAAGTTGACCTACATCAAATTGTTAATATAAACGCTGGATTAGCCTCAGTAGGCAGCGGCGTTAGATTGAGCGGTTTCAATTTTGGGTTTACTGCTAAAAATGGTAATGGGTGGGATAATGGCCAACAAGATTATTTGTCGGCGTATGTTAAAATATACAATACTGCTGGCAGCGTAGTTGAAAATTATGATTATACACAATATACTAACAGGAAATATAATTGGAATAATTTTAACTTTAGCGAAACATTTGCAAATTCATATGTTCCGTCAACATTGAGCACAGCACGAGTAGGATTTATAGGTAGAGATACTAATGGATGGGCGGGACCATACGGGCCTGAAATTATAAATGTAAACTTTGCTTTAAAATATACTGTCAAAGCAGATCCCTGTGTTAGTGATCCGTTGTATAGTCCCTCTTGTCCTGGGTATGCCACTGCTTATATTAAAAATCAATTATTAGGATCAGTTGTTGCTTCTGCTAGTGCGCCCGTTACTCAAACTGGAACATCAACTTCTCCTACTACACAATCAAATGGCGCGCCTGACTCTAATCATACCTCTCAGGAATCGCAATCTCAACCTACATCACAGGGACAAACTCAACAGCCATCTCAAACATCTGCGCAGAAGTCACAGGGACAGGATCCTGCACAAAATCCAGTAACTGCACAAACCGACCCAGCGCAGCCAAATACCCCAGGTGGCCCACTAACATCAGGCAGTCCGGCGCCTGCAGGCGGACCTCCACAACAAACTAGTGCATCTTCAAACTCATCCGGCCCTGCTAGATCTGATGGTCCTAAGATAGGTGCTAGTCAGTTAATGAGTATTGTTAAAAATGCACAAGATAAAGATAAGGCAACACAGCAAATGGCTGTACAAAATGCAGCTAAGATAGTAGAAGGATCGACACAACAGTCACAAGCAACTGCTTCATCAGCTATCGCTTCATTAAATGATATGAGTGCAAATAGTGCGGTGGTAGCAGCACAGTTTTCTAGCCAAACAACACAGGCATCTGCACAATCTACTCAGCCTCAGCAATTGATGCAATCAACAAATACACAATTGCAACAGTCTAATAGAGCAGGTCAACAATCACAGCAATTTACATTTTCTATACAACAAGATGCACAATCAACGGGTGCAGAAATACCAAAATCAGCCGGTGCTGTAATGATAGAAAATACAGCGCAAACAAATAGCGGCAACGGACTTACAATTAATATGAATAATGCGTTTGGTTTTAATCTTTTTAATTCAGCAAACTCAGCCACACAACTAATACAGCCAACTGCGCCTGTTATACAATTTCGTAACGAAGTAAAACAAGCTGAAGTAGATTTGCAGCCAATCCAAATAGCAAGTTTTGGTAGCGGCAAGGCAGGCAATCCGTTAACAGATTTAATGCAACCTCGATTTGAACAAATGCAAAATAATGTAGAACAACGTAATGATACAGTTAAAAAGACCGTAGAGCCAAACGAATTAGCTGGCGGAGTTGATATTGCCACTATGGCATTACAACCAAAAGGTTTTGAAGCATATTCAGTTATGATAAGAGACGCAAACTTTTATGAACCAAAGGACGTTTATAAAGGACAAACAGTTGTAGATAATGTAAGAGCATTACGACAAATGAGCAGCGATAGACTACATAAGGCTATGGTAGATAGTCAGTATAAACAAGGAGAATAATATGACAGAAGAAATTAAAGACGTTAATGCTAAGATTGACGACATGGAAGCAGCCGCAAAGAAATATGCCAGCAAGGATACAGTTATTAGTATTGGTGGTTATGAATTTACACCGGCAAAGCTAATGGTTGCATTCACACTAGTATCATCACTACTAGGCGGACTGTATGGTGTGTTTGAAGTCTACAAAGACTATCAGGGCATGAAGAAAAAGATTGCAGATTACTCTGCACCCGACTTGTCAGGCTTTGACAAGCGTCTATCAGTGATTGAAGAAACTAGTGGCAAGACTGCGGATTACACCCGTGATATTAAAAATGATCTAAAGGGAGATATCCGTCGAAACGAAACAGTAACTGAACAAGTTGAGCGCAGTGTTAAACAGGCCCAACGTGAATCTGAAGTTGAAATGCGTGATATGCGTAAGGGTGTTAGAGAAGATTTGGATAAAGCCCGTGCAGAAGCCGCAGCAGTTCGAACTGAAATGGCTCAAGCACGTAGAGAGATCAGTAACGAAACTCAACAATTGAAGAAAGAAGTTGTCAAAGATGTGGAAACATTGAAGAAAGAGATTGACCAAAAGATCCAAAAAGCTATCGATAATCCACTGGCAAACAAATGAAATAACTAATGTTTGCGTTGCGTTATGGCTTAATATAATTCCAAGTATAATGCCAATTGCCGCCAATGAGTTTGGCGGTAGGCAAAAGTTCAGTGACGGCTTGAATAACTCCAGGCCAGTCCCTACTAAAATTATCCCCAACCATTAGACATCCAGGTTTAAGTTTTGGTAACCAAGCTAAAATGTCATTACGACTATTTTCATAATCGTGGGACACCTCTAATAATATAAAATCCAAACTATTATCTTGATATAGAGTAGCGGCCTGTACACTGGACATTTTTATAGGATTAAAAAATCCTGAAACATATTTCATGTTATCTAAAAAGTGTTCGTAAAGTGTGCCATTTACAACATATGGATCTTCATATGGTTGACCTCGTTGATGTAACGGACCACCTTCCCAGGTATCTATAACATCAAATTTAACACGTTTGCCAGTGTTTGCAATTTCCACAGCCATGAATGCGGCACTACGACCTTTCCATGCACCCACTTCTACAATATGTGATCTTGGTGGAATATATCTAGCTACATCTCTATAAGTATGTTCGTGTGAAAACCAACCGTGTATGTTTTGATAAATGTGATCCATGTTTTTCCTACAATAAGTTAAAAATACTTATCTTTAGTAAAATATCAAGTCAAATTAATGGTAGGTTTAGATAAAAACACTCAAAAATCACCAATTACCGTAGACATTTGTGATAACTATACTATATAATAAACATTGAGTCATAAAAAGACTTGATTATATTTTTAACTAAAGGAAATTTAAAATGAAGAAAATTGCAACATTTGCATTATTAATCGGTCTTGTGGGATTCGCCCAGGCCCAAACTAGCGTATCGGTATATGGTAAGATGCGTGTATTTGCTGAGTCTTACAAGTTAGGTACTGCTAGCGACGTTACTCAAATTACTGACAGCGATAGCCGCATTGGCTTTAAGGCTGTTGAAACTTTGGGCAATGGCTTGAAGGCCACTGCTGTGATTGAAACCAGTGTTGTTGCTGACGCACCAAATACTGGTGCTGCATCACAGTTGGGCAATCGCCAATCCACAGTTGGTTTGAGCCACGCAGTTGGTAGCATTGATTTAGGTCGTGCAAAACACGCAGTTGGTCGAGCCCTTGACAATTATGATGTATTTGGTAATGCAGCATTTTCTAGTACCACAGTTGTGAATGCTAGCCAAGGTCAACGACTAAGCAATGCCGTTATGGTTACTGGAGTAGTTACCAAAGGTGTAAGTGCTAGTTATCAACGTGGTGAAAGCGAAGTTGCTGGAACTCCAAGTGTTAACGCAGGAAGTCTTGATTTTGAAGTAGCAGGTGTTAATGCTACTATTGTAACTTATGACAACCAAGTTAACAATACAACAAACTTAGTTGCTGCCAAATATACTTTTGCTCCAACTGGTACTACTGTAGCCGCAATCTACTCTGACAACAATGTTGCAGGTGTTAAGACTACTGGTAAGACTATTGGTGTTGCTCAAGCAATTGGTAAGTCTCCGGTTACGGTTTTGGCCAGCTATGGTACAAACGAATTGGTTAAATCAACCAACGTGGGCGTTAACTATGCACTGAGCAAGACTACCAGCTTGCAAGCTCGTTATATCAAAGACGACTATGTTGTTAGCACCAAAGATCTACAACGTGTAGCAGTTGGTATGGAAATGAATTTCTAATCCAACTTGGTTAGGAGAAAGGCTATTTCGATAGCCTTTTTTATTGACTTTATTGTTAAGAAATGTTAAAATATTTTACACATCTATTTGGAGTTAATTATGACCATGCATCTTGAAGGACCTTGGCTATCTACTGGTGGCAAAAAGAAGGGTAAACATAAATTTCGTAATGCAGACGAAGCACGTAAGGCGCGTGACCTTGATGCAAGTTGGAAAGAACTTCAAAAGAAATGGGGTGTTGAAGCAGAAGAAAAGAAACGTAAACGAGCATTGTCTGCAGAAGTTTGGACAGAACCAATGTTAGCATATCGTGGACAAAATGAAAAACGTAATAGTGTGAACACTGGCGGAAATGCCATACTAAAACCCAGTCCAGTATACACGGGTACAAAAATGTTGGGCATTGGACAACTACACAAAAGTAATGCGGTTCCAGTGTTCAGTACCGACGAAGCTATTGATATAGCTAGAATGCGTCGATAACCTTATAATAAATATTGTATGAAAACTTCATTCAGTGATTATCTCATTGCCTATCTAACATTGTTTAGTGGTCTCGTACTTTCTATCGTAGCTGAATATTACAGCATCATAGGACTTACCTCAATTTTTTCAGCCGCAGTTATACCCGTAATTATTATGGGTATAGCATTGGGGCTTGGCAAGATTATGGCCACAGTATGGGTTAAACAAAATTGGAAAACTGCCCCTTGGACAATTAAAATATATCTATGCATAGCAATTGTTATTCTTATGATTATTACCAGCATGGGATCGTTTGGCTTTCTAAGTAAAGCACACAGTGATCAGACCCTAGTCAGCGGTGATGTACTGGCAAAGATATCTGTATATGATGAAAAGATTAAAATAGGTAAGGACAATATTGATGCGAATCGTAAGGCTCTCAAACAAATGGATGAGGCAGTGGATCAAGTTATGGGCCGCTCTTCAGATGAAAAGGGTGCGGATAAAGCCGTCTCAATACGCAAGGCTCAGCAAAAAGAAAGATCTCGACTACTATCCGAAATCACCACCGAACAGACAACTATTAGTACGCTCAATGAAGAACGAGCACCAATTGCCGCTGAAGTCCGCAAGGTGGAAGCAGAAGTTGGACCAATAAAATATATTGCAGCATTCTTTTATGGCAGTACTGATCAAAATATTTTGGAACGAGCAGTAACATGGATTATTATACTGCTTATATTAGTTTTTGATCCGTTGGCGTTAATGCTGTTGATTGCTAGCCAAATTAGTTTTCAACAAATAAAAAATCCACCAAAGAAAGGTGGCGTAATTATAGATCGTGACGGAACTATTGTTGGAATAAAAAACGCGGAGGGTGACAGCCCAACGGACTCTAATGACTTAGTCAAAGAACAACCCACTGTCACAACTAATATAAGTAGCACACCACTTGGAATGATAAAATCTGAATCTAAGTTGAATACTAAGACCCGGGTATTTCCTAAAGCTGACAGTTATATTCAAAATGAAGAACAAGCGGAAAGTGGCCTGTGGGCTAGAATAATTGGTAAAAAGTAATGCAAGGTAAAATAACATTAATAACTCCTCCTGATATATATGAGAACAGTAATCTAAGTATTTTGTTTGTTCACCTAACAGACGAAGAACAAGATGCAGTGAGTCGCTGGTTATCTAATAATGATATTCTCAATGATGTGAACATTTATATGTACAGCGGAGAAACTGACGTCGCATGGTTTTTATATGCACTTGGTCGCTGTGACTATAAGTATATTAACATAGATTGTGTAAATTATATTACACAATCACTTAGTGGTTATATATTGGGTAAGAATAATACATACTATAAAACTAGTGACGAAAATATTGCCGCGGTGTATAGTCACATTAATTCCAAATCTGTAACCACTGTTGAACAATTCTTAGAAAGTATACTCATTGACTAAACATACTCAAACCACCAACCACTGCTGTGATTTTTGCGGCAAGAGCAAAGAAGATGTTGAAAAATTGATAGTTGGAGAACACTCTGCTATCTGTAATGATTGCATTACCCTTTGCGTAGATATTTTAGATGATGAAAAATTTAAAAAAGCATCTACTGATACCAAAACTTTAAATCCAGCATCTATCAAAGAATACCTTGATGAATATGTAATTGGGCAAGACGATGCTAAAATTACATTAAGTGTTGCTGTCAGTCAACACTTTAAACGCATTAACAATCCTAGTAAAGATGTTCAACTAGAAAAAACTAATATGTTATTGCTTGGTCCAACAGGATGCGGCAAAACTATGATGGTTAGAAAAATTGCTGAATACTTGGATTTGCCGTTTGCCATCTGCGATGCCACTAGTATTACTGAAGCGGGATATGTGGGTGATGATGTAGAAAGTATTTTACTTCGTTTACTTAATTCATCTGATGGTGATATAGAAAAAGCAGAACGTGGAATCGTATACATTGATGAAATTGATAAGATAGCACGTAAAGGTGAAAGCACTAATATTAGCCGCGATGTCAGCGGAGAAGGTGTACAACAGGCATTGCTGAAAATGATTGAAGGCAGTATTATGCGAGTACCTTATACTGGAAAAAGGAAACATCCTGGTAGCGAAATGCAGGAAATTGACACCAGTAAGATCTTATTCATTTGCGGTGGCGCATTTGTAGGTTTGGAAAAGATTGTTGAAAAACGCATCAATCATCGTAGTGTGGGCTTTCATAGTAGTATCACTGACAAGTCCACTGAATCAGATCTATACAATTTAGTAATTACAAAGGACATTATCCAATTTGGATTTATTCCTGAGTTTGTTGGGCGTTTTGGATTAATTGCCAATGTTACTGAATTAAGTGTTGATGATTTAGTAAGAGTTCTCAAAGAACCAAAGAACAGTCTTATCAAACAATATCGATATATCTTTGAATTAGATGGCATTGATTTACAATTTGATGATCAAGCGTTAATGCAAATTGCCACCAAGTCTAAAGAACTCAAAACTAATGCTCGTGGCCTTAAAAATATTATTGAAAAAACGTTATTGCCTTATCAATTTGATGCTGTTAATTTAGCAAGTCGAGGTCTTAGCAAACTTCAGATAAGTAAAGATACAGTATCTGGAAATGTTCCAGCAATAATGATTTTTGATAAGATAGTAAATGAGCAAAAATAAAACTTTTAATGGAAATAAGGTCGTCGTGGGTGATATGCCTATTAATGTAGCACTACGAAAATTTAAACAAAAAGTTGATGACAGTGGTATTTTGGAAACTGTCAAAGCCAAAATGTTTTTTGAAAAACCCACTACCAAACGAAAAAGAAAAAAGGGTGCAGCAGTTGCTAGATGGAAACGATCCATCCGTGATAATGAATTACCAAAGAAATTGTTCTAATTTCTCCCAAACGGACCATATGTGAGTCCGTTTTTGTTGACAATTTACTAAATCTTTGTTATAATAAAGACTGTGCAACAATAATGTAGCACAATATGTTGGGGCGATTGCCAAAACTGACATAACTTTGTTGACAAACAGAAAGGTAAATTATGAGTAAGACAGCAACAGCCAATTTGGCTCCATTTGACCCATCGTCGGGTCTAGCAGACAAGCGAATTCCTATTACGGATGTAGCTAAACAAATCTCCAAACGCATTGGAGAGAAAATTCAAAATAAAGAAGATACCTCCGTAATGGATGTACTCAAGTTTGCGTGGGTTCCAGCAGACAAGATTTTTATTAATTATAAGCGTCAACGCTGGCCCGAACCCAAGCATATGAAAAAGCTCCACGGCAAGTGGAATATCATGTGTGTGACTCCTCTACAATGCCGATACGACCCAGTTGAAGATCGTTTTTATGGTGCAGATGGTCAACAACATATGACAGTATGGCTTGTTAAATATGGCCTACTTACAATGGTTCCTTGTTTTTATGTTGAAAGCACAGACGAGAATGTTGAATCTATTCAATTGCTTGCACTGAACACAGATAGCGAGCCCATGGCCAAGTTCTTTATTCATCATCAAAAGATCATGATGGGTGATAAGGATGCAATGTCTTTGGAAAAAGCAGTAACCGCTGCCAACTGCGAAACTGCCTACAAGAAACGGGCTCCTGGATGCATTACACACATCAGCCACTTGCAAGATGCTTACGAAAACTATGGCGGCGGCGCCTTGACATTGATCCTAAGTAAGATGCGCCAATTTTGGCCCACTGATAAAATTGAAATGCCCACAGCATTGGGATTTTTGAAAGTACGAGAAATCATGATCAATGATGGCTTGTGGAATGACAGCACATTCAATGACGTTGTTTTTGAATGCAGCAACTATGCGGAAACCAACAAAGATCTGCATTTGGGAATTAATCACGCTTTCCAAACCACATACCCTACAAACTATAAAGGTATGGGCGTTCGTGAAAAGATTGCATCTGGAATCATTGACATTTATGAAAAGGTCAAGGGCACTAAATTATGTGACAAGCCATTTGAAATTTCCATGCCCACCGTCAGTATCCATGTTGCAGAAGAGGTGGAAGAATGACTGCAAAAGTTATAAAAATTAAAAAAGGCATACAGCCCGGCACAGCCGTGCCTGAAAAACAACATGCCGGTAATATAGGACACTGGACTGAATCCAAGTTAAAAGCCGATGGATTTAAAATCAACACTGGTAAAGGTGTTGATTTGCCTGAAGAAAATCTTGAAGTCAAATCTAGAAAAGATGAATCCAATTCAGCGCATACTATAGGAAAAATGACAAAGAAAGATATTAAATCTAATACTTGGCATCAATCAACTTTGAAATCAAAGTGTCAGAGACAATACCGAGTCACCTATAGCGATGTTGATTCTGTAGTAACTTCTTCTGGCATATATGATTTTACAGATCCCTACATACAAGAAAAATTTGAAGAGGCTTATGAACAGGGCAGGAAACTTATTCAAGCTGGCAATGAAGACTCATACTTGAGAAATTCACAATGGGGATACTTTGAGAAGAAGAAAAATTCTTACGAATTTAGAATACCCCATGCTGCCATGAAGAAAATAATAACTGCTTCTTCAAATTCCAAAACATTCAACGATTTGTTTGATTATGGCAATCCCACTGTACCCCAAGTATAATCCAGAAACATATCTGAGCAGGGATCTTTATGCTCAGGTATGTGGCACTGGAGACCTACGACCAGTTTGGGCTAAATCAAATAGCCTTAACTGGGGCGTAGAATATGAGCCGTTTTTGGCCAAGTGTCAAACACATTGCCCTTGCTGTGGCGGCAAATTAAATTACGGGTTGGGTAAAAACAATCATGGTAAGAAAGATTTTGAAACACCTAGCACTGACCACATTATTCCACAAAGTATTGGTGGCACTAATGATTTATCTAATTTGTGGGTTATCTGTATGCGGTGTAATCGTATGAAAAACGATGCAACATATGAAGACATACTTAGATTAGAGGGAATTTTGAAAGTTTTAAAAGAAACAAAACCCATTGACAATACTAATATATTGTGTTAATATATAGTTTTATATAGAAAGTAATTATGGCAAAGCATTTGATGGTGGACTTGGAAACAATGGACACTAGTCCCGAAGCAACTGTGCTAACACTGGGCGCTGTTCACTTTAATCCGTGGGGTAATGGATATGGAGACAAAATTTATTTCCGTATCAATATTGACGATCAAGATGCATTGGGTCGCAAAGTAGATCCTGGAACATTGGATTGGTGGTCAAAGCAAGATCCTGCTATTATGGAAGAAGCATTTAGTCCAGATGATCGTGTTCCGCTAGTTGACGCAATGGATCAATTCCATAAGTTTGCATGGGGCTGTGATGCATTTTGGTCACATGGTGCTACATTTGACTTAGTTATTATTGAAAACATTTATCGTTCACTTGGTAAACCGTTGCCTTGGAACTTTTGGCAACTACGTGATACTCGAACATTGTTTGATTTAGGTCTTGATCCAGATATGCCCAAAGGTGGAAAACACGATGCCTTGCAAGATGCTATCCGTCAAGCAGTTGGTGTTCAAAATATTTACACTAAACTAAAAGTAAGGCCAAAATGAATAAACGAATTAAAGAACTTGAACCCCAGTGTTGGGAACACAATGAATTTGGACTTAACTTCAATTACGAAAAGTTTGCTAAGTTGATTGTTGAAGAAGCTTGCCAAGCATTTTGGTCAGAGGCCTGTCATGTCAGTGATTTAGCCTACGAAGAATACTCTCGCAATAGCAAGAAGATTAAACAACATTTTGAAGTTGAACTATGACCTGGATACTATACATTATTGTTGGAACCGTTATGCCTAATTTACAACAGGTAACAAAGTATGCTGATGAAACTGTTTGTGAACAAGCAGTTAAAAAATTAATGGATAAAAATGTAAAGGCTGTGTGTTTACCTAAGGAAGCGGTAAAATGATCGATTGTTTAATTATTGGTGATAGCATTGCTGTAGGTACTAAACAATTCCGTCCAGAGTGTGTGGCTTTTGCCAAAGGTGGTATCAATAGCGGCCAATGGCGTAAACAATATTTAGATGGTGATCAAGGTGCGTTACCACGAGCTGAAACACTTATTATTAGTCTAGGATCAAACGATCATAAAGGTGTAAAGACAAAAGAAGAGATTGCAAGGATTCGTACAGCAGTAACAGGTAAACGTGTTTTTTGGATACTGCCTGCAATCAAACCGGAAATCCAAACCCTTGTACGAGAAGTGGCAGAAGGCTTTGGAGATACAGTATTACCAATTAGTCGATTGCAACCAGATGGAATTCATCCTAGTTGGGCAGGCTATAAAGATATTGCTGAAAAAACAAAATGAAAGAACAAATTCGACAACTTGCTGAACAGGCACGAAAATACGCAGACGAAAATCGTTCAGGATCCTTTGTGAAATATGACCCTGAATGGTTTGTTTTGTATAACGAAAAGTTCGCCGAGTTGATTGTGCGGGAATCAGCTACGTTGTCTTGGTTGCATGGTGGAAGAACAGAAGCACGTGATCTAGTGCTAAAACATTTTGGATTTGAAGAATGATAGAAATTTTTATACCCGTATTGTTTATATGTATGAATGGCAACTGTGAGTTCATGCAGGCACAGACTGTTTATAGGTCAGAAGCACAATGTAGAGTGTCAATTGATAATCAAAAAACACATATGCTTGAAGTTGCTGATCGAGCCGGGCAAGTCAAATACACAGTGTTAGAAGGCACCTGTATTAATACTAAAATTAATAGTCCAGGGAAACAAATATGATCAATTTGAACTTTTCCATTGACAATCCATTCAGTGAACGATTTAACATTGTGGCTGCATCTAGCGGATTACTCACTAATCATAAAGCATGGGAAGCCAATATTTACTGTACAGCAAATATTGTCAAATTGACATTGACATATTCAATTAAACGAGACCATGCCGGAGTAGTAATAGAATTTGGACTGTTTGGATATGAATGCGAGTTTCGTATCTACGATACTCGTCATTGGGATTACGAAAATAAGTGTTGGGAAGATACTATTACTTAACCCAACCAAGCCGCTCACCAGCGGCTTTTCTACGATCACTTTCTTCCTTAGTACTAGGATAACGGCTAGCCCATAATAATACTAACGCAAAGAATACACTCATCCCTGCAACTAGTTTCCAATTATGTGTAGCAAACCACATAATAACTAAACTAGCATCCATACAGAAAAACATTATCCATTTTACCTTAGCGGGATAAACTCTGCCATCAGCCCAATTCTTAATGAATGGACCAAATAGTTTGTGATTTAACATATAGTTGTGAAAACGCTCACTGCTTTTACTAAAACAGTAGGCAGCAATTAGACTGGGAGTACTCCAAGGAATACCGGGAACAATAACTCCTATATACGCCACAACTAGAAACAAAATACCTGCGGTAAACCATAGTGCTTTTTTAATTTTGTTCATAATATTCCTTTCGAGTATTTATTGACAAGTGACCAGTGTTCGTGTATAATGTATAAATGACTTCAAACGCTTTTATTTTTTCTTGGGACAATTTAGGAATTGAATCAATCGTTCCAATTAGTCAGTACGAAACTATTGATCGTGACAATACCATGCGTATTTTGCGAGAACAACAAACTGTTCGAAATCCAATAAATGGTGTACTTCAAATGCTATTGCTGCGGGCGCGATTTAACCCGCAACGGCATTATGAAATATATGCAATAGATTGTGATCCCAGTTTGGATGAAAAGTTTTGGAGAGAACAATGGGACGAATTTCCACAAGAAACTGCCGAACTAATTCGAGAACGTGGCCATAAATTATATAGTGATCGTTCAATTAAAGCGATTAAGATAACATGAAACTTAAAAAAGTTGACGGCAGAATGAATGGCCATAACCTGTTTAAATACTATGTCAGCTTTGGATATAACTCTCATCAGAATTTTTGCGATATCCGAGAATGGTGTTGGGAACAATGGGGTCCAAGTTGCGAATTTGAATATTGGAGCAAAATTAACAGTACCAACGGCGCATGGTGTTGGGTAAGCGACAAATATACAAAGAGAATTTATTTGGCTACTGATAAAGAAGGGCAATGGTTTCTTTTGAAATGGGGCTCTTGACAAACTCATTAAATGATGTTATAATACACTTATAAAGAAAGATTGACATGAAAATTTCCCTTGTATCAGATTTACACTTAGAGTTCGGCTATCAAGAAATGGAAGGCGGCGACGTCTTGATTCTGGCCGGCGATATGTGTGAAGCACGTACACTTTCCAAACAATTTCATAGTACTAGAGTATTACCTTACACTCCTGGTAAAATGAGTTCGTACGATTTCTTTTACCATGAATGTGCCAAATACAAAAAAGTATTTTATGTCATGGGCAATCATGAACATTACCACGGCAGGTTTGATAAGACTTACGAGCTGTTGAAAAGTTCAATGCCTGACAATGTCACTGTATTGGAAAACGAGATCGTAGAGTACCAAGGCGTTATGTTTTTAGGTGCTACACTTTGGACAGACATGAATAAGGGAGATCCTATCACTGTTCATTCTGTTAGGAGTTTTATGAATGACTACCGAGTTATTCAAAACTTTTACTCTGAAAAAAGTCTATACTACAAACTGACTCCTGAGGTTACCGTAGCTGCACATCGTTACACAAAACAATATTTTAAATTAATGTTGGAAGAACATCGCGACAAACCATTTGTGGTTATTACACATATGGCTCCGAGCTTTGCCAGTGTTAACGAAAAGTATATTCGTGAAACTACGATGAACGGCGGCTATGCTAGTGACCTTAGTGAGTTCATCCTTGATAATGAAAACATCAAAGTATGGGTACATGGTCATATGCACGATCCAGTCGACTACGTGATTGGTGATACTCGCGTACTAAGTAACCCGCGCGGCTATATTGGTCACGAGGATACTAGTGGGTTTGATCCTGACTTGACTTTTGAAGTATGAAAGAGTTCAACGATCTAATGCCCCTGCCCTGCGGGGGCATTGCCGAGTTTGATGACAACTTTAGCTACCGCTGTCATCAGTGTATGGCAGTGGTAGGTAGTATTGGTCAACCACAAAGTTGTAAAGAAGAAGAAAAAAAGTGGATAGTTTGGGAAGCTATTGGTGGTAAAGGTTGGGATTATTTTGCAGAAGTAGATTTTAACGATTGGAGTTAACAAATGAATATAACTGTGTATAGTCGAAATCGGTTGTACGAAACATTCTCTAAGTGGGATGTTCCTAAAGACTTTGCTGATCCTATGGCTAACTATTTGGTCTACGGGTATCAGCCTGGTAGTTTTTTTACCTATGTATTGGCCAATAACTTTGCAAAAGCAATCCTAAGTAGTCATCCTGGTAATACTATAGAGGTGTTAAAACATCTAGTAGGATGGATGCGTGATACTTTGCCAGAAGAAACATGGGGAAGTTATGCTAAGGTTGATGTATGGTGCCATCTTAGAGAAGATGCACGGAGAGCTGTGTTAGAACAACACGAATTGATTTATACAGAGAAAGAAGAAGTTATGTTGATTCTAAAAGAGACGTCCACTATAGAACCTATTTTGTATTAAGGAGTTACATTATGGCATCACAATCAGATTGGTTTAGAGAACGTGAAAAAGATTTACCTAAACCCAAATACAATTATGGCGATAGAGTGTTCGCTAAATTTGATAAAATTCCGTTAGTTGGAATGGTTATACGGGAAGTTGATAAATCAGTGTTGATACATTCTGATTTGCCAATTCGAATTGAAGGAAATATACGATATATTGTATCAGTTCCAATTAAAACTGTATCACGTTTATCGGAAATAAAATAAGGAAATAAAATGGCTAGTACTGTACGTATACCATGGACTATCAGAACAGATAACGAAGGTTATTGGAATGAAGTGTGCGCTTGGGCAATAGAAAGATTTGGCTTACCAGGCGATAAATTCCAATGTCACGCGAACGTTAATTACATGGACTTTGTTTTTAACAGCAATAGGGATGCATTGATGATGTCATTAATGTGGAATGGTAAAATTGTTCCTGACGAAAGTCTCACTGTAGAATACGTTGGGCGTCTGTTCAATGTTTAAGAAACGTGCTATGGCTGCGGGCAGACAATTGGGTAAGACTGATTGGATAAACAACATGGCTAAAGGATGGATAGATGAAATCAACGTGAAACGTCTTGAAACTGGTTATGCTGACAATCAACCTAAATGGCCATATTGGGTTCGACCATACAACTACGACGAACAAGAGTGGTATGATATGGATAAATGGCTGCTCAACACAATGGGTCAAAATAATTGGCTTACAGAGAATGCTCGTTGGGTAGGCAGTGATCGTAAGTATTGGTTTCGAAATGACTCTGATCGTACTATGTTTATCTTGAGGTGGGCATGACCGTTACGTTACCTTATGATCCAGTATGGGAACCTTTAGACTGGGCCAAGAAACATTGCTCAAGTTATATTACTAATGCTGTGCATTCTTGTGACAATACTAAGATTGATTATTTTTTTGCAAACAAAAAAGATGCGTTAATGTTTTTGTTGAGGTGGTCATGAAAAGAAAACCTAGAGATATCCGCAGTGCCAAACGTCAAGGTTGGATTGTAGTAGAACCTAAAAACTTTGCTAAAATAAACGTAAGCTATCTTGGACTTTTAATTTGGACTGACAGAAATGCCAAGGGTAGATATGTTAGTAAGTTTGACCCAACTAAGTTTGCATTTGAATTAGAACGAGATGCAAGTTGGTTTTTATTAAGGTGGTTATAATGGCAACAACGATTCCCGGGTTTCCTAATATTAGTAGTCAAGTATTTGGCGGTTTGAATATAGGTTCAGATCACGATCTACGTCCTATGAAAACTGGCAAGGCCAGTGGCTGGGGTATGGAATATACTTGGATAGAAATTGCTCGAACAGAAAATACTCCATTGGATATTAATGACCAAGCTCAAGCATGGTGTAAGGAAATGTTTGGTAATTCAGTTAGTCGTTGGTTTGAAAAGAAAGATAAATTTTACTTTAGAAATGAAAAAGATGTGACCTTGTTTTTGTTGAGGTGGTCATGAGAGTGTTAAAGAAAGAACTGTGGCCTCATAAGATAGCACTCGATGTAAATGATACCGATATGAAGATTGATGACATCGAGATTTGGTTAAGTGGGAACTTAGGTAGTTTTAAGGATCGGTGGAACGCAGTGTATATGCATAACAGAACTGATTTCTATTTCCGTCAAGGTTGTGATGCTACTATGTTTGCGTTGAGGTGGTCATGATTGAATACATTGTAGACAAGTGGTTAACTTGGCGTACTGGTCTGGACAAACAAACACGAGATCATCACAAGTGGTTTGAAGAAACTGTTGTTCAACGTGCTAGTACGATTGAAAATATGTTTATGAACTTCAAGTATATACTGCCGGTATCTACAAAGATTTTTGATTTTTCTGAACCGTTTGGTTGGTACCCAAACAAAGAATTTAGACAGTATATGTGGCCTAATCGAGAGCTAGGTGATTGCACAGTATATTACTTTGCTCGAGGATATCGAGATAAATGGGATGGCAAATTTCATCTTAATGATATGCGACACGAACAGGATCAAGTGTTTGTAGCAACTAATAACAATCAAGATGCTGTACTGTTAGCATTGAAATACTCATGAGTGACACAGCAAGTTGGATTACATTTGGCAAAGATCGATACCATCAACATCCAGAAATGGAACAATGGTGCCACGATAATATTGGCCTGGGTGGCTGGTCGCATGATACTCCTAAGACATGGGACGGCATGGGTGATAAGATCTGGGTTATGCATAGTATGTTTGGCAACACCACATACGTTTTTAAACAACCTAAGCACCTAACTCTGTTTTTGTTGAGGTGGTCACATGAGCAATTATAATCCTAATAATACTGTATTTGGTATCAAATATCATATTGCGCCTATAGGTCATGGTGGTAGGTTTTATGCCAAAAAAATTGATTGGTGTACACAAACGTTCGGCGAGTGTAGTATGAGTCGTTGGCAAGATCCTGGTCCAACCTCCTGGAAGCCAAACGAGCGGTGGTATGCTAACGGTGATTACTTTTGGTTCCGTGAAGAACAAGACAAGGTATGGTACTTGTTAAGGTGGGGCACATGACTGAAATCAAAATCTACAATAAATCAGCCGACGCCGTAATGACTATTGTCCGTGAACTACGAGCACTAGGATTGGTTCAAGGCGTAGATTTTGATTTTGCCTTCAATCAAAGTAAGTGGGATGAAATGATTGGTGAAATCCCAAAAAATGCAAACTTTATATTTTACGTGGAAAAATGGAGTAGCTGGTTTGCACTCAAGTACGGATGTTAAATAGTCTATGAAATATCTTTTATTAATTTTCGCACTTTTAACAAGTACAACTTGGGCGGGAGATAGCTACGCACTATACAAGTATGGTACTGAAGAATATATCAATAAACATGATACTGAACGTGTCCGTAGTATTGCAAGCATTACTAAATTATTCACAGCAGTGACAATATTAAACTCTGGACAATCATTAACTGAAAAAATTGGTGTTAAATGTAATAGTCGTAGTTACCTTAGAAGAAATACTGAAATTACTAGACAAGATTTAATTACTATTATGATTGTTGCTAGTGACAATTGTGCCGCAGAAACTCTGGCTAATTTACATCCCGGGGGATTCTCTAATTTTATTGTAGATAGAAATGCACTGATAAAAATTTGGGGTTTAAAAAATACACAACTACACGATGCTTCAGGATTGAGTGTGTTTAATGTTAGTACTATAGATGATTTAATTAAATTTGCAGCAATTGCTTATGGAAATAATGTTATTCGTGAAATTTCAAATTTACAAGAGGCTAAGTTGTCAATTTGGAATAAACAAAATAAAACAAGTATTACAGTTAGAAATACAAACCCAGCAATATTCAAACATTCAGACATTGCACTGAGCAAAACGGGCTATACTATAGCCGCTGGTAGATGTGTAGTAATGCTGGTAAAAAGATTAGAAAATTATTATGCAGTTGTGGTGTTAGGTGAGCCTGATTTACGATCTCGTTCAAATCAAGTAGAAAAACTATTATCCTATAATGAAACCTCATTTAGATGAATCGTACGAATCCTGGGGCAAACGTGTGGGTATGTTTGAGCAGGGCCATGCTATGATGCAAATAGCACGAGGCGAAGATACGGACTTGGTATTGGAAAATATGAGTCGACGAATTACGGATAAATTACTTCACCCAATATTCAAAGCAATTAGAGACTGTCCATCAAATTTTGATGCTGAAAAATCAGCTGAAGAATATAAAGAAAAGATTAAAAATCGTGGGTTAGTTGCTGATCATGTTATTGATGAAGATACAGTTTGACAACCACCTAGAAATCATTTATAATAAATAAAAGTGCAATAGACCTAATGGCTATTGTATAGGGCATAGTGCCCAAACTTGTCTTACTTAATTAAAGGAGAAAAATATGACAAATCATCAATTAGTTCGCTTCGATACCAACTCTCTAAACAGAGCACTTCTAGGATTTGATTCTTTGTTTAACGATTTTGAACATCGTTTTGCGAATCAACTCAAAGACAACTATCCCCCTTATAACATTGTTAAACACAATGACGACTCTTATGAGTTGGAAATTGCTGTAACAGGGTTTTCCAAGGAAGAAGTTACCGTTGAGATTGACCAAAATCAACTCATCGTTAAAGGTGTCCGAAATAAAAACGATGATGTGACAGCTGAATTCCTGCACCGTGGTCTTGCATTCCGAGATTTCACACGTAGCTGGACACTGGCTGAACACATGGAAGTGGGTGAAGGGTGTATTAAAAATGGCGTGCTTACCATTGAGTTGAAGCGTGTTGTTCCCGATGCATTGAAACCGCGAGTCCTTGAAATCAAGGGCGAATAAAACCCCGGGGGCTTCGGCCCCCCTTATGAAATAATAAACTATGACAATTGAAACTCCTGTAATTGAAAAAAAAGTAACTGTAGTTCGTAAGTTCAAAGAACCTAAGAAATATAAAGTAGTTGTTATGAATGACAATTTTACTCCTGTAGAATTTGTTATTGCAATGTTCATATCAGTTTTTAGAAAAGAACATTCAGAAGCCACTAGCTTAACTTTGAAAATTCATACTGACGGAAGTGCGGTTGCGGGAATATTTCCTTACGAAATTGCCGAACAAAAAGTTGTTGATGCAATTAGTATGGCAAGAGCAAATGGACATCCTTTGCTACTCAAGGCTGAACAAGAATGAGTTTAAAAGAACTCACCAAAGACAAACACGCTTTAGCAGAAACTACGCCGTTTATGAAAGCGGTGTTTGCTAAAACATTACCAAGTTTAGTTTGGATTGATTATACCTATCAAAAACAACTTTGGTATAAAGAAATTGAACGTGCTGCTCAACAGGCAGGACTATTAGAAAATCTTCCAGGAATTGAACGTGCTCAGTTGATTAAAGATGATTATGATGCAATGATCAAAGATACATACATTTATAATACGTATAAGTCAACTACAAAAGATTATGTTATCTATTTGAAAACATTGACGGATCGTAACAAAATTCTAGCACATTTATATACATGGCACATGGGCGATATGTTTGGCGGTCAAATGATTAAAAAAATCATTGATGCACCACATACTCATTTAGAATTTAGTAATACCAAAGAGCTTATAGCAGTCATGCGCCCCATGCTTACAGATGATTTGGCTGACGAAGCAAATGTGGCATTTGATTGGGCAATACGTATATTAGGTGAATACGATGCCAGCTTGGAATAAAATTGAGGCATTGGCCAAACATTTTGAAGATAGATTTAATGCCACTGGTGATAACATAACTGGTAATTTGGATCACACATATAATTGGCATAATGTCATTTGGTCCAGTACAAGATATCGACGGGCGCATGTTGAGGTAGTGGACAATAGAGATACTCACGGCATATATATTTTACACACTACCATATTTCCACATTTCAACGATCCCAGTCCTATATTTGGATTTGACGCGGTGTGCGGTAAGAATAAAATTACTGGCGCATTCCACGATTTTAGCCATTCAGGGGATAAGCAAAGTTTCATGTACCTTTGGTTTAAAGCCAGGGCGAACGATCTAGAATGGAATAAGCCACGAGAATTGCCAGAATGGGCCCAGAAAATTTTCAGCCCTGCTATGGTAGCAGCAGGCAATTTACAAGAAGATTCTGAGATTGATCAACTGTGTGATCTAGCAAAAACCACTTTAGATTTCTATCTAGCTAATGTGGGATACGATCAGCAGGATGTTGCTTCATATGAAATGGCGCAAAAT
>Ga0114966_10001493_pt1 | contig 21565 bp, 24 predicted proteins | sample M_130207_XF_Meta_FD_87029 | JGI IMG/M metagenome (GOLD analysis project Ga0114966, IMG submission 87029) | Freshwater microbial communities from Lake Montjoie, Canada to study carbon cycling - M_130207_XF_MetaG | ecosystem: Environmental > Aquatic > Freshwater > Lake | place: Lake Montjoie... | reverse complement strand
TATTGGCAGTGTTGAAACTTCTTATGATGAAAGATACAGGCCAATAAACAAAGCTGCTAACCCTAACAATTTACCTCAAGATCAAGTTGAAAAATTAACTACTATTTATGTTAATTTGAATGATGCTGAATCTGCTTTATTTAATGTCACTGAAATGCTTAGCGATCTGTAATGACGCAAGAAGAAGCATATTCTTATTACTTTCCTGTTATTCGTGATAATGGGCAAGAATATTATAAGTCTTCTCTTGTTTATGCTTATCCGGCTCAAATAAATGAATATATTGAAACTTGGACTATTGATGGTTTAGAAACAACCAATTATGCGAAAGCTAATGATTTTGTAGTTCAGAATCTTAACACTCAAGCTCAAGAAAAATATATCGTTCCTTGCGATATATTTTTTTTGAGATATGAGTGTTTTTATTTTTATTTAAATGGTGCAGTTTACAAGTCTATGGGTAAAGTATTAGCTTGTAAGTATTATGGTGAAGATACTGAGTTTGTTGCTAATTGGGGTCGATTAATGACTCTTAAAACTGGAGATTATATTTGTTCTCCATCTCCTAAATACAATGAAGTTTATAGGATAGCTGCTCAAGAATTTTTTGAAACATATAATTTGAAGATTAGCGAATGATTTGCGACCCCAAAAAGGGGAGCAAATAAGCAGCGTATCTTCAAATCTTCCCATTGTATAAATTCAAATATGGGTTACAATTATTTACTTTTTAAGCCTTACATAAGAACAGATATAACTCCGGATACAATCTTATGGAAAGCTGAAATATATTCTCCGGCAAATTATCAATCTCTTAATTTAGTAATGTTATCTGATAATATCGCTGTTAATAATAGAAGGCCTATTAAATATTGGGAACAATTACTCACTGATAATGGCTTTAAATTTCATTTAAATTTTGAAAATGAATATTCAAGAGAGTATGTTATATTCGATACAGAATTAGTAACATTTACCATACATTTTTATGCTTGTGATGTTTCAGTGGGCAATAATAATGTTGAGATTGATGAAGATCTTTCTTTAAGTTTATTATATATTTTAGATTTAAATAAATCTGGTAAAATATCTCCTCATAATTTAATTAATAAAATAAATAACGCTGAAGAATTATTAGTTTCTAATACCCATGCTGAATATTTGAATAAAACTGTCGTCAATGTTTTAATGGTTTTAGAAAGGCTAGCAAATCATTGTATATCATATGAATGTGATATTTCTTATGGTATTTTAGCTTCGGAAAAAGGGGTATAATAAAAACATGAAAATTCTTTATATTGGTACAAATGTAGACAAACCGCCATTTGAGCCACTGGTAGATTATCAAAACGATTGTCTTTTAATAGGTTTGAAAGAGTTATTTGGTGATGATGTTGTCGATGCTAGTAGAAGAGATCATCTTTATAAAGATTTTCCAGATGATTTATTAGCTAAGCAATATGGTAAAGGTTTTACTGTTTGTAAGACTTTGGAGCCTGATAACACAGACAGAACAGATATTGAGCAAAAGATTAGAAATAAATTTTTTGATCTTGTTGTTTATGGTAGCATTTCACGATGTACTGATTATCTTGAATTAGTAAAAGAAAAATATAATAATAATCAAATCGTAATGGTCGATGGTGATGACCGCACTCAAATGAATCCTCTTATCAAAATGGAAACCATTTATATGAAGAGAGAATTAGTTTGGGAAGACAATTTACAATTTGAAAAGCATTTTGGTAGTGTTGCCCCTATTAGTTTTGCATTTCCAACTTCCAAAGTTTTAGGAGCTTTACCAAAAAAGCAAAGATATGCTGTAAATGATCCTCGCAAGCCTAATTCTTATATTTTTACTGATGAAGCTTCTTATTATAATGATTACAGAGTTTCAAAATATGCTTTTACAATGAAAAAAGCTGGCTGGGATTGTTTAAGGCATTATGAGATTATGGCAAATGGATGTCTTCCATTATTTGATAATATTGCCAATATTCCTCGCTATATTATGATGAAGTTTCCTAAAGCATTGGTTACAAAGATTATTTTCTTTGCTGCAAATAAAAATTTCGAGTATCTTGATGAAAACTATGATTATCTATCAAGTGAATTAATGGAACACTTTATGAAGCATAATACAACAAAAGCTATGGCCAATAATTTTATCTATAATATAAAAAGATTCCAAAGATAAAAAAACCTCCCGAAAGGGAGGTTTTTTTATTGACTTAGATGTTTCCACTTTTCATTGAATTGTGGTTCTAGACCAAATGTATGTTTATAATACTCTCCTCTATCATGAAGAGCTTTATGGGATTTTTGTCCATAATGATCTACCATAGAAGCTGCTACAAATCCATGCTTACAATTCTTTTGAGTAAGTTCCATACAAACATCATTATCATTAAAATAGAATGAGAATTGTTCATCAACAGGAAATAGCCATTCTCTAATTTCTTTACGAATTACCCAACACCACCCAGAGAATGTATATACAGGGCTATATCCAAATACAACTTTACTTGGAGGTGTATATCTATGTTTAATTTCCACACGAGGAACAATTCCAAATTGTTCAACAGTGCTTCTAGGACTTGCTGTATCTAATTCATGTTTTTCAAATGCAGCATGCATTTTTGTCCACCAATTTGGATGAAAATAAGTGTCATTATTTACAATAGCTGTAAAATCTGCATCTGAATGTTGAATTCCAATATTGTAGTATCTATTACAATGATAAGGGAAATCAGGATGAATTTGAACGTCAACATCATATTTGTGTGTTGAATCCAAGCATGATTCAAGATAAATAATTTTAAAATTTTCAGAGCCTTCAGAATCTCGAATTGATTTGATAGCCTTTTCGGCCATTTTTTTTATTTCTTCGCTTCCTGTGTAGCCTGTCATAATTAAATCTAAGGTTGGCATAGTTATTCCTTTACTTTATAAACTTGAGAGAAAGAAGACAAATTAGCTCTTTTTTGAATAAGATCTATTATGTCTTGATTACCTTTTTGATCTTCGGTAGGTGCGTATAAAGCTTTACCTCTTGTGTCCACTACTTCTGGAGGATCACAAAGATAATAAGCTGCTATAGAATTTCTAGACATACCTTCAGGACATGTCACAGGATCTGGTAATCCATGCCATGACATTTGTGTTGTATCGAAAATAACAGCTCTATTAAAAACACAATCAATTTTTTCTACCAATTTACCTGGTTGATTAGTTTCAGGATTATTTTCCCACAATCCTAAAGATCCATCCCAATTAGGATCCCAATCTTTAGTAACATAAACAATTATGTTTACTTTTCTTTGAAGATTTACTTTTGGATGAATATTATAATCAAGATGTGTATTTAATTTTCCACCAGATTTATGGCAATGTAATCCTCCACCATGTAAACCAACATCAGGAGTAAGATTTTTTCCTGTTACATAATTTAAATACTCAACAGATTTGGGAGAAAATAATTCAATAAACAATTGATAAATAGATGGAGAAAATTTATTCCAATCAGAACAAGCCTTTTTAATTTCAAGTGGATTAGCATATTCATACCAAAAATCACTATCAACATTAGGAAATTCATCTGCTACTTTATTGGCTAATTCTAATGGTAAAAAATTATCAATAACAATATGACGAAAAGGTTTGGCGTTATCCCATGTCTCTTTCGCTTGTGTTATATCTGGATTAAAATTGAGATTCATAATTAAAATTTATACACTCTCTAAAATATTGTAGATTTTGTATTCTATCATCGAAAATATCACAAATATTATTATGTTTTTTTGTTGAAAAAAATTTAATATCCAATTTGATAAGTTCTTTAATTTGATCAATAGTAGGTTTATAAACTAAAACTGCTGTGTTATAAAAAACCCTTATTGTATTAGAATAAAATGGCACAATAAGCTTGCCTTTTTCTAGTGAATTTGGGTTTATATCCATTAATGATAGTAAAGTTCTATCAAATTTATAATGTGATGGCAATTGTGGTGTTTTTGTGCCGTTTTCAAAAATATAAATACTGTTGCGATTTAAATTATTTGAAGGCTTAATTGTTTTAAGGCATTCTAGCAATTCATTCATCTTGCCAAAATTAATTCTTTGAAATAATTGAGAAGAATAATCGCTTTTATTAAAGCTGTCTAATAAAAGAAAGGATTGATATATTTCATTATCAATCCTTAAACTTTCAAGAGAATTTAGTATATTATTTTTAGTATTGATATCAAAATTATAGTCAGCTTCTATTAATTGCGCTATTTTGATATCAATAAACATACTAATCTTCTACAAATTCAAACCCAAATTGTTTAAGGTATTCCCATTGTGGATCATCATCAGTTGGTTTAGGTTCTTTCCCAGCAAGTAATGGGATAATTTCATTTTTTACATAATTTTCAAATTCTTCAACTTCAACAGAGTATTCTACCCATTTGAAATCTCCTCTTAATCTTGCTTTAGAATTGTAATCTATAGAAAATTCATTAGGTTCAAAAACAAGTAATCCAGTGCTTTTGAGTTTGGGCAAATTGAATTTTGTAAGGTTTTCTGGGAATAAAACAGCGAAGCAATAAGCGTTAAGTTGTCTTTTATATTTTTCCAATAATGACTTGTCTATTTCACTTGTTTTAAAATCAACAACAGAATAGCTACCATCATTATAATCAAAGACAGCGTCAATTTTGCCTCTTACTTGAATTGATATATCTGGATATTCCGGATTAGATATTTCTTTGCTAACGACCCATTTATCAGCATTAGTCAATGTTGCATTAGGAAGATCTTTACAAATAGTATACAAGTTTTGATTCATGAACTCTGATTTCATTTGGGAATCAATTACTGTAAAAATTTTAGGCATTACAACATGTGGTCGTTTGATGCCATTGCGATATTTTTGATAGAATCCCCATGGAGATTGATCATATAAGAATGCCAAATCTGAGGGGCTAAGATATATTGTCATTGTTCTTTCCTAACTAAGATAATCCATATTATCGTTGAAAAAATTATTTGTCAAGTTGATTGACATTAATAAAAATGATTGTATAATTTAAGTGATCAATTGATCCTTAAGGTGAAAACAATGAGTGATGAAACAACAGTAGAAGTATTAGAGGATGAGCGACCTACAGTCTCTCATGAGGATTATCTTGAATTGGTTCAAATGCGACAATCAATTCTTGAAATCAAGGCACAAAAGTCTGACGTTCTTGAGTTTGTTACTGTAGCGCAACAGTATGCAGCTCAATTACAACAAGCACAAGAGAGATTGAATGTTCTTAATGAGGCTGTCAACGAGAATACTCAAGCACTTCAAGAGAGAATGAAGGAAATCATTGAGCCTCTTGGTGTTTCAGGTGAATTTTCAATTACTGACACTGAGCCACATTACATCGTTCCAAGCGATAACTAGTTACAAAAACATAAATAAAGGGCAGAGAAATCTGCCCTTTATTTATTTAACTTTAGCTTTTTTCTTAGCTTCTTTAATTCTTTGTTCGTTGCGAAGATCTTCTTTAGGATGTTTAAATCTTTTGATTTCCACTTCAACTCTAGGATTATCTTTATCAATAGAAATCATATGATCTCCATTGTCTAGCCAGTGTATCCATATGTCATCAGCTATAATGCCATGTTTTTGTATGATGTCACCATGAGCTTGAGCATAACCACATTCATCACCAATAACATATGTATTTAGATATACTTTGAGTTTGATAGAAATCCCACAGTCAATAGGATCTAATTTGTGTTTTTTCCAAAATGATTCACAATATTGTTGACAATGTAATTCATACTTTTCATAAAGAACTGAAGGTAAAATTTTAGAAAATCTACCTCTTCTAACAATTCTTTGGGATGTTTTTTTAGTAGATGGTCTTCCTGGAATAGTGAATTTTAAAATTAATTCACCATGCTCTAAGTTTTCTATAGCTTCATTTATATTTGTTTCAGATGACAAATCAATTTTGTAATGTAAAAATTCTTCCATATAGAATTTTATACATTGCCAAGGTAACTAGATCTTCTAAAATATGTATTGAAATTAACGGTAGCTTGAATTGTTTGATTAGGTTTTATATCTAAGCTTACTGATGGGAAATTCATAAACTCTCCTAGATATAATTGTCTATAACCCAATCCATTATTTGAATATTGATCAAGTATCGTCAAGCTTACTTCTCTTGCTAATGGGGCGCTAACACCAGGGGTCTGTAATGATATTAATGTTTGATAATCATATGAATCAGGTGTTACTAAAATACTAGCACTTCCTGTTACTGAATAGCCTGTAATAGCATAAGTAGGTATTTGGGATTGTCAAATAAAATACATTTTTTAAAGGTTGACTTTTATTTGTAATTCAGCAGAATTAACAAGATATTGACCGCCTAAAAAATTAAAAATACAATCATAGAATCTTGCTGTTCTTCCGGTAAAATCATTATAGTTATCTCCGAAATATTGTTTTTGTCCTACCCAGCCTACAGAATTTTCTATATTACAGTTAACATTGATACCCTCAGGATTAATTGTAACAGTGGCGGAGTCTAATACATAATCTAAAGAAGCAGCAATTGTGTCATCAATAGGTAATTGAGCTACTGATAATCCTTCTAGTACAATATCAAATGCATCATAAAAATTTGTATTAGGAGAGCTCATTAGAATTACTGGAGATGAAATTTGAGCTTTATAATATACTCCACTTATATCCATTAAGTGAGTACCGATATCTCCTTGAATTAGGGCTTTGTTATTAACTTCTTGCTCTAAAGATTCATTCCAGCCTTCAAGTAATCTGTTTTTGCCATTTAAACTAACAACATACCATGACGCAATATAATTAGATGTTAAGATAGGCATTATGTTTGTTCCTCGTAATATCGAGCATAGGATGTAAAATTAATTCCTATGGATAAAAAACCATTCTCTTTTTTAAAAGATAGGTCTGATTGTATATTTACTTGTCCAAGTTCTAAATACCTATCTCCAATCAATACAGAACAGTTTGCATTAAATGGAAATAACTTATCTAATGAAACTTGATCTAGCAAAAAATTATCTAATTCGCTATAAGCTATATAAGTGTTAAAAGAGCCTGAAATAGTATAGAATTGAGGGTTTTGAAATGGCAAATCGGTTTCTGAGTTTACAAAATACATCTTGTCATAATCAATAGCTATATTGATACTTCCTGACAAAATATTTAAAGGTAAAATATTTTGATTTTCTTTATCTAATGTTACATAAAAACTAGTATCATAAAATTTTGCAGTTCTACCTACAAAATCTTCTAATGGATCGCTTATGATGTTTTTAAAATTTAATATAGTATCAAATTTTTGTAAGTATTCAAGGTTTACACTTACGTTTTGATCAATATTTATGCTAGCTGAAGATAAAAGATTTCTGTTGGTTAATGTTTTGTTATGAAAAGCTAAAAATTGTTTTATTGTTTCAAAATCAGTTTTTAATAAATCAAAAATATCCTTATATAGCGGATCATCATTTAATATTAATGCTAAACTTGAAAATTTAGTATTCCAGTTTGACCCTCCAATATCCATGGCCAAGGTTCCTGGAAAGCCTTGTAGTAATTTTTTAGGGCTTACTTCAATTTTTTTATTAGAGTCAAAGTTTTCAAATAAATATCTTTTTAAAGTATCTTTATCTTCAAAATAATACCAATCAGATATATTAGTTGAATTTAATATTGCCACATTTTCCTACTTTGTAATTTTTTTATTATTAAAAGATACTATATTTTTTGAAATATTTTGTTTAATATCTTTTACCATTACGACAAGTTCTTCCATTGTTGGACTAATATTTCCTGAAATAATGTCAGATTTTAAATTTTCTAATCTCATTAGCTTTTGTCTTATTTTTTCACCAGATAAAATTTCATCTAATTTATTTTTGAATTTTTTAAGAGGTGAATTTTCAAGTTTGTTCATTTCATTAGTTAAATTGTTATATTCAATATGTAATTTAAACAATCTTTCTCTATCAGAAAGAACAGTTGGGCTTGCTATAATTACTTTAATTTTGTCTCTTCTCTCTCGAAGGCTCTTAAAATAAATTAAGTGTTTCCATAAATTGTCTCTATAAAATCCATCTTTATCTGCTAATAAAGCTAATTTTGCCGCTTGTAAACCTTCACCTATTTTAATACTTACAATAGCGCATTCTACAATATTTGATAACATTACTTGATTAGAATTCATAGTTTCTTTTAAGATATGATCTGATACATAATGTAATGTTATTGGAGAATCTAAAGATTGATTCACCATAAGTTTAATGGCTTTACATCCTTTTTGAGTTTTAAAATCTCCATCAAATAAATAAATGATATTTTTTTCATCAAGTTTAGGCATAAGATTTTCAGGTAATGATAAATCTTTTCTTTTTAGCGCTAGAGCATCAGTGCCAATTAAGTGTCCAATAGCTTCAGATGTAGCAACTTTCCATCTAGATCTCAAAGAATATATATTTCTTACTTCTACTTCTTGACCAGGCTTCATTTCTATATGTTCACCAGTATTTCTATCTATGTAGTACGCTGGTGTTCCGTCAGGATTAAACCATTCTTTATCTTTTAAGGTTTCAAGAATTGTTCTGTCTTCTCCAAAATATTCGCCTATAAACATTACTTTAGTTTTAACAATAGGATGTATCGTCCCATCATCATCCATATCAAATCCTTCTAAAGTATCTCCTGGCAACATGAAGTCAATTTTAAACATGCTTTCATTTGTTGGGCAGTCATTTGGACAAGCTAATTCTAAATCAAGTGGAATCGGATCTAAATTATAATGAGTTCTAAAAGTTTTTAATAATCTAATCTCAGCACCAGATTTTTGCAATAGATTTAATGGAGCGTATCTTTTGTCAACTTTAAATGTATAGATAGTTTCTTGTAATTTTTCTCTTAAATTTGATAATCCAATAGCATCTAAATCTTGTAAAAATTTAGTCCTATCTCTATTACAAATTTTTGAACTTCTAAAATAATATTGTATTAAAGTACCAACATTGTTGTTTGGATCAGCTAAAGCATCTTCCATCAAGTTTTGTATTTGTTCTGCCGAATTATATTCATCAGAAACTAAGTCTTTTAACCTTGATAAAGCATATTGTCTTTTTTCAAAATCATTTTCAAAAGGCGTACCATCATCTTTTGCTTCTGGATAAAAATGATAATAATAATTACTGCTTGATGATTGTCTTACCGCTACTACATTGAATCCAGCTTCACGCAAAATAGTTTTCATGCTCCATTCAATAGGAGTAAATTGAAATTTTTTCCATTGTTCAAGTTGTTCTGTAGGTAATTTTGGATGTAAAGCTAAAACTTGATTCCAATATCTATTAGGCATATTAGCAACATCAGTCATAAGTTTAGATACGACAGTGCTAATTTGAGCAATTTTTTCTTCAGAATATTTGCCAGATAATTGTTTAGAACCTGTTTTAATACCATCATTAATCAATAATAAAACATCATCCATCGTAAATCCAGCAGCTATTAATTCTGAAGAACGATTCTTGAAATTTTCTAGAACATCTTTTTTTGCTTTAATAATCTCTTTGGAAATAAATTCTCTGATTGTTGGAATTAAATTTTCATCTTCTACTTCTAAAAGAGTATTCATTTTATCTTCTGTTCTTGTTGAACTAGAATAAATTTGAATTAATTGAGGTACAAATTTTGTTTCAATTCTTTCTAAAACTTTTTGAATAACAATTCCGACAGCATCAGTTATTGATTTTTCATTACTAGGATCTCCGCCATTCATTTTCACTGCTTCTGCAGCTAAAGATCGTAATTGTGGGATATTTTTTCTTATTTGGTCAAGAATAGGATAATGTGGATGGCCTATTGCTTTATCTCTCAACAAACCATAAACATCAGGTTCAGTTATTTGCCCTTCTGAAACTGGTTGGCCAATAGACTTTTCAATATCAGATCCAATATTTTGTAATTTTTCTATTGGTGACTGGCCTGAAACATCAGATGGATTGAAAGATTTATCATCTATATTAGCAGCATATTTTTTTAAATTGAAGGACATATTACATACCTTCTATTATTATAAGCCTTATCTGCTTTAGTTCTACCTGCTTCATCAAATATTTCCTTACCTTCTTGACCCATTCCGGCATAATTTGATTGCTCTAAGAATTTTCTTTTATTTTGTAGATTTATTTGTGCTTCTTCATCTTGTTTTTTTCTATCAGCTGAATATCCACCATATTGGGAAAGTGGATAATTTATTTGATCAATCAAATAGGTTTCTAATTTTTTAACAGATCCGCTCAGAGCATTCCATAATTCTAAATATCTTGTATCATTAGTGTTTAAAGCCCAATTATATTGATTTTTCGCAAGGTCTGACTTCATACTATTTATTTCTGTTTTAATTGCATTTTCAAAAAAAGTTCTTGTATTTCCACCTGTAACAGATTTTATTAATTCTCTTGGATTTAATGGTTTTTTATTGGCTCTAGCATTGGATAAAGCAGTCAATGCTGGATTCTGAAGTTTACCAAATATCAAATCATAAAATGATGCAACTAAAGGAGTTTGTGGACGTGTTCCAATTTGAGTGTTTGATATAGTTTCAATTGCTTTAATTTTTTCAGCTCCTCCAACACCCATTCCTCCTGCTAAATATCCAAGGTTTTCAGCACCTTCAACGCCAAACGTTTGCCCTAGCGATATTGTTGTGTTAATTAAAACAGCAAAAGCATTTATTGGCGGGGGTAGAAAATAACAGATTGAGGCTAAAGCTTTTAAACTTGAAAGAATTAATTTTGTTTGTTCTTCTCTTGATAAACCTTGCCAACCCTTTTGATTCCACACTCTCATCCAGTCAATAAAGTCTACAGTTGAAATTAAGGGGTCAATAAATTTAAGAATATTTTTAGCTAAATCTTTTGTCCAAGGAGCAACTTTTTCCATTCCTTCAAAAAGTCCAACTGCTGCCTTTTTATATAAGTCAGGGTTTTCACCTAATCTTGCGCCTGTTTTTAATACATTATTAAAGTTATATGCTCTATTAAGTTTTAAAAAATCTTCAGGCGGTACATGTTTCCCCAAATATTTAATTACTTCTTCTTGTTGATTTAAAGGTAACGATTTAGGATTTTTAAGAAATTTTGTAATCAAATTAGTCATATCATCAGCTTCTTTTGATAATAAATCTCTTACTCCTTTGTTATTATCAACTGACTCTAAAAATCTTTCAGTGTTAGCTGCTGATACTAGTTGTATGCCATTTTTAACTACATTTAATTGAGATAGTCTTCCTAAAACAATACCAGCAGCTTTTTCAAGAAATACATTAATTTTAGCATTAGGGTATTTTTGGCCATATTTTAGCAAACCATTTACCCAAGGAAAGGAATACCACATTTTCAAATTCAAACCATTTTTGATAAGCCAAATAGACAAATCATCAAAATGAACTGCAAAATCTAAAATTTGATTAAAATAAAATCTATAAATTTGAGGATTTGAACGATTTAACTTTTGATTGAATTCATTTAACGATTGAAAAATCTGGTCTTTTGATTGTTGATATGATTTCAATGCTGGATTTGATTGAGATTCATTATAAACATTATTTATTGGAGCTTTAGACATTTGCAATCCAGTCTGCACAGGATTAGCAGCTAATCCAAAATAATTAAAGCTGGACTGTGGAGCTTGTTGATTTTGAGCATATCTGTTGTTATAAATAATTAAAGATTCCATATTTATTATATTATAAACTTTGTGCCTGTTCCCTTTTACAAAACAATTCTATAGGGGTAAAATGTTACAGGAGAAATACTATGGAACGTATCGTAAGTGGAACTATTGTTGATGCTAAAACTGCTGAGGAACAAACATTAGCAGCGCAACAAGAAATTGAACAAATCAGTGGAAGCTCTCATAATTTCCAATATCAAACTATGACTGTTGAAAGAGATGGGAAAATTATTGAAATTGAGGTTCCCATTGATGATATTGATCTCATTAACGATTATGATGATGATGATATGAGTGAAGAGGGTTTAAGATCTGTTGGGGTTTTACCAGAAGATTATGACTCAACATCTTACATGGACCCAAGCACACTCTTAAAAAATCGTAATAGAATGCTTGAAGGTAAAGTAGAATTAGTGAAAAAATTATTTAATAATTCTACAGAAGAAATTGAAGATTATTTGATTACATGCCCCTATACTGGAAGCTCAAATGTTTATCAAATTAGTTCTAATATTTTTGCTAGTTACGATACTGACCAACCATTTAGAGTTGATTTCAATTTAGCAGACTTTAAGCCCGATCAATCTTGATCGGGCTCGTCATCTACAATAAAACCATATAAGTTTTTTTGATCTTTTTCTGATTCAAGCTTATTGATTTTATTTTCAATTTCTTCTAATGACAATTTTATTTCTTTACAATGCCTACTTAAAGATTGTAAAGTTGCTCCTAAAACTTCCATTATTTCATTAAGACTTATATCTTCTTTAGCCATTAGCTCATTTAGTCTAGATTCTTTCATTTTATCTCCTCAAACTAATTTTGGGAAAACTCGAATTGTTTTCAGCACTTGGAGCATTTGCTATCATAGTAATAATTTCATTTGTTTTATGTTTAGCTTTTTTTGCTTCTTCAGACATTAAAGAAGCTTCTGTAACAAGTGAAAGTAAATCGTATAAATCAACTAACAATAAATCTCTATCAATATTAATTTTCATTATGTCCTCCCATTATAATATACCTGATTTAAATAGGTTTTCAATACATGAAAATATCATATTTTCTTGTATTGCATCGCCTGGATTATTTTCAGATAATAAAATTACATTCGACAAAAAATACATAATAAACATACCTAAGATTATTGAAATTGACTTTGAAGGTTCTTTAGACAAAAGAAAATTAAATTGGAATAAAGATTTTAATAACAACACATATATAAATTTTAAAAAATTAGATTATGCATCTGAAAATTCTATTATTTTGCCCCTGTTTGAAAATTGCGAATTTTTATGCTTAAATTGCAATAAATTATACAAAAGAGATTCTGATCAATGCTGCTCATTATCTTCTGGAATTATTGTAAATAAGGCTGATTTATCAAAGCTTTACATACCTAAAGTATCTGAAATAAATAATTCAATTAAAATAATTAAAAACAAATTTATTAGCTTGCATTTTCCAGATTTATTTGATAAAATTATGATGAAATGAATGTACCTTCAAGTGCCATAAATCGTAAAGTAAGAAAAGTTATTCTTACAAATTTTCAAAGCCACAAATTAACAACCTTCTATTTGGAAGATGGTTTGAATATTATTTCAGGCTCAAATGATAATGGAAAAACAGCTTGTGCCAGAGCTTTGAGTTGGGTGCTTCATAATTCCCCTATAGAAGATGTTATACGAAGACAAAACAATATTCAAACAAAATTTTGCCAAGTTGAAATTGAATTTTTTGATGGCGCTATTATTAAAAGATATAAATCAAAAACATTAAATAAGATTGAATTCAAATATCCTGAAGAAGAAAATTTCACTGCATATCAAGGCTTTAATAATAAATACCCTGATGTTGTATGGGAATTTTTACAATATCCTCCTATTTTTAAAAATGAAAAACTTGGTCCTATTGCTTATGCTGATCAATCTAAAAAACATTTCCTTATAGATATACCGCCTGGAAGTTTGCCTGAAATCATATCTTCTATTATCGGTGTAGATGATTTAGATAAAGCTAGTAAACAAATTAATTCTTTAATTTTAGAAGAAAATAAAAAAATTATATTTTTAGAGAAAAGTTTGGAAGAATTAACCGAAAAAGAGGCAGAAGATTTTTCCACTTTAGATGATGATTCAAAAACATATAATATTTTATTACAAACATATAATGAAATAGAGGCATTAGAGAATGATGCTGATGAACTTCAAAAATACATTGATAAATTTAATGTTATTATTTCTAAAAATAAAGAATACGTTGAAGATATAAGTAAATGTCAAAAAACAATTAATGTTCTTTCCGATAAAATTGAATCAATCGAAACATTATCTTCAGAATTATCTAATATAAACTCTTTGGATTTTAAAATAACAGATCATAATAATAATATTTTAAAAGCAGAATTTTTAGTTGAAACTTTATCACCTATTACAGATCCCAATTTTATCAATAACATAAATTTTATCGATAGTGTTATTAAAGAAATAGACGAAATAGAATTATTTACATCTAAACTTGATACAGCTAATGATAATGTCGTTACTGCCGAATTAGTACTTGCCGAAATAGAAACAGAATTATCCAGCAAGCAAATAGAACTCGATAATTTAATCAAAGAAATTAAAGATAACAATATAGCTTGTGATACATGTAGTACTGTCGGAGGAGTGAAAATATGAAAAAGGTTTTATTTGTTGGTGACAATCATGTTGATGATAAGAATCCAGTTAATAGAAGTGATAACTATTTACAAGCTACATTGAATAAGTTAGAAGAATGCCTGAACATAGCTGAAGAACTTAAGTATGATGCTGTTATATTATTAGGAGATTTATTTCACAGGAGAGAAGTGGGTCCATTAGCTAGAAATGGTGTAATCAAAATTCTAGTTAAAGAAAGAAATTTTCCTGTTTATATTACTGTTGGAAATCATGACATTCAATCATCTCATCCACTTGAAAATTGCACTTTAGGAACTTTGATAGATGCTGGACTATTGATCAAAACAGACTTTGTTTCTGATTTAAACATTGCTTTTGCTCATTTCCATAATGACTTAGATAATGAAATTAGAAATGGTTATTTGACCACAAATTCAGCCTTAATTTGGTCTTGCCATGCCTCTATATCAGATGTTCCTGGTAGACAAGAAGAACATATGATTGTTTTTGAAAATATTCCATTGCATCCGAATAATGTAATGGTTATTTCTGGTCATATTCACAAGCCTATGGAATGTGTAAGATCTGATAAAAAGATTTTTATTAATCCTGGATGTATTGGTAGACAATCAGCCAATAAAGATAATTTTGAAAGAGATTTAAAAATATTTGCTCTAGAATACGATGAGGTATCCGGAGAAATATTCAAGCAAGAATATATACTTTTAAATTCTGCTCTTGATCACACAGCTGTTTTTAAAATGGAAGAAATTGAATCCAATAAAGAACAAAAAGCAGAAGTGAAAGAGTTTATCAAGTCTATAGCTTTGATAAATACAAACAGTTGGAATTTTACTTCTTTAGATGATAAATTAGATGCTTTGAAAAAATACGCAAAAGAAGCTAACATGGAAGATGATGTGATTGAAATTGTTGTTAATGCTGTCAAAAGCGTTAATATGGAGGAATAAATGGATTACGCAGCAAGAGTACAGTCTTTAAGATCGGCCTATGATAAGGCTACCGCTAGAAAAGAAGACAAAGAAAATGAACTGGACAAGCTTAAATTAGAATATAAAAATTTAGTGCTTGAATGTAAGAACGTATACAATTGTAAGCCAAATGAATTATCTGGTCTTATTGAAAAAAAGCAGAAGACTGTTGATAAAAAACTTGTTGAAGCTGAAAGTAGTTTGAAGACTGTTAAAGAAAATTTAAATGCTAATGACAAGAGTTGATTTTAAAAAAGAACTTGAAGAAATAAAAACACAATTAGCTCTACAAGAATTTTCTAGAAAACAATTACAAGAAGAAATTGCTAGTAAAACAGAACAGCTCGAAAATGTAAAGATATTGAAAGATAAAAATAATCGAGCAATGTTATATCTTAAGGCTAGAGCTGCTGACACAAGAAAATCTAGCCTTGAAGCTATAAACGGTATGATTACTAGTGCATTAACAAGCATGTATTCTGAAGATTATAGATTTTTCTTTGATTATAATGAAAAAGCTTTAGAACAAGGCGAAAAATCTGGTTACAATATCACTCCTAAAATATCAAGTATAATGGAGGGTGAAATTGTGACTACTGGAATTATTGGCAGTAGAGGAGGCGGTCTTTGTGAAATCATTAGTGTTTTATTAAGATGGGCTTTCTTAAAATACTTAAATCAAAACAGTACTATGATTTTAGATGAAACATTCGGGGCTGTTTCTTCTGACGAAAAAATGATTAATTTAAATCAATTCTTGAAACATTATATTGAAGAGTCTGATTCGCAAATATTATTTATTACTCATAAAGCTGAAGTCTTTGGAAAATATGCTTCCAAAATTTATAAAGTGGATAAGAATGACGGAGTGGCTAGTATTTCAGAAATAAGTTACACTGATATATTAGACCATCAAAGGCATATTATCAATGAAAATTGACCCTACTATAGAATTGGTGAGATCAGTGTATTCAAAACCCGTTCCTTTACAATCAGAACTCTCAAACCCTTTTAATTCCAATAAGAGAAGAAAAAAGACAGCTAATTTACAAAACACTAATGAAATTCCCGAAAATATAAATGAATGGGGAGTTAAGGATTTTTGTAGATATTTTGCTCAAGAATATAAGAGTAATATTGGAGGAATGTACAAAATTACATTTTCTTCAGACACTACTTTGATCCATCATTTTCAAGAATTTATGGAAGATAATAAACTTGACAAACTAGAACATACTAAAAAATTTATTGACTGGTGTTTCTTAAATAAAGCAATTATCTTACAGCAATCTGGACACGTTTTACTAACAAGCTTTAGACAATTCTTAAATCGCTATTATCAAGACACTATTGCTAGCAAAAGTACATCATTCACACTTATTGATATATATAGTGAATTATTGCTAATGGATAAAAACGGTAAGCAGAGAGAAATTTATTCTAAATTTGGTATACCAATTGCTTCCACTTATTTCATTAATAAGAAAAATATTACTGAAGAGAGCGTTATTGAAAATCTGAAAATTCTTTTTGAGACTTTAGCCGAAGGTACATCTGATCAAAAACGTCTATTAGGAGATGTATTCCAAAAATCAATTAATCGTTCTCCCTATATTGAAACTATGAATCTTTTAAATTGGAGAGAAGTATTTCTGGATATAATTGCTAAATATAAAAATGAAGTATGGTGGAAAGAAGAAGATTATCCTGGAAATCCAAGATTTGATTTTAATAAATTGATAGAATGATAAATATAAATAATCATCAGGAAATGATGGAAGAAATTGAAGTTCTTATAAGATCAAAACGAACTATCATTTACCTAGTCACAAATGAAGAAAATAGAGTTATGTCAGCTTTGGAAAACGTATGTTCCAAAGCTGATGTTTCTTGGGACTTACTTCAATGGGATATTGTGAACGGACTTGATTCTAAAGATCCAGAATTTTTACCCGCTAATAAACAAATGAGACAATTAGATCAAGAAGAGATCTTAAATTGGTATCAAGAATTAATTGTTCCTAAATCAAAATTCACTATTTTGGTACTTAAGGACTTTAATAAATTTTTTGGACATTCTTCAGTAAAAAGCCAACTTGAAATTAAGATTATCAGGCAGCTTAAAAATTTATCCCATTCATTCATTGCTCAAAATAAAGCTCTTATCATTATTTCAAATATACTAGACATACCAGCTGATTTAGAAAAAATCATACCTGTAATAGATTGCCCCTTACCGGAAAAAAAAGATATCGAAATAAAAATATCAGATCTGTTAACTAGGGCTGAAAAAAGGCCTGATCTTGTAGCCAAATTTCAAACTAAATATGAGCCTGATGTGTTTGACAATATAATTAATTCATTTCGGGGATTATCCTTGCAAGAATGTGAACAAGTTTGCACATATTGCATTATTAAATACAATAAGCTTTTACCTGAAATCATATCTAATCAAAAGAGAGATATCATTAGGAAATCTGGTGTGCTTGAATGGATTTTTAATGATTCAAATTTGGACTCAGTTGGTGGATTATTGGGATTAAAATATTGGCTAGAAAAAAGAAAAGATGCTTTTTCTGATGAAGCTATTCTTTATGGCTTACCTGCTAATCCAAAAGGCATTCTTCTTGTTGGGATTCAAGGTGCTGGTAAATCATTGTTCGCTAAAGCAATTGCATCATATTGGAATTTCCCATTATTGAAATTAGATATGGGTAAGGTATTTTCTGGCTTAGTTGGATCTTCAGAACAAAATATGAGACAAGTATTTAAAGTAGCTGAATCTGTAGCTCCTTGTATCCTATGGTGTGATGAAATTGATAAAGGCATGTCTGGTTCAAAAAGTTCTAGTGTTTCAGATGGTGGAACAACTTCAAGAGTTTTAGGTTCATGGCTTACTTGGATGCAGGATAGAAACGCTCCTGTTTTTGTTGTTGCTACAGCCAATGATGTTTCTAATCTTCCACCTGAAATGCTTAGAAAAGGAAGATTTGATGAAATATTTTTTGTAGATCTTCCTAATGATGATGAGAGAAAAAAGATTTTCGAAATTCACATAACCAAAAGAAATAGAAATGTTCATAATTTTGAATTGAATTTATTAATACAAAAATCTGATGGTTACACTGGGGCTGAAATAGAAGCTGCTATTGAAAGCGCAATGTACGAAGCTTTCAGTGATAATAAAAGAGAAATTACTACTGCTGATATATTATTGGCATTAAGTAGTTCTGTACCTATTGCAAAACTCATGGAAAAAGATATAATATCCCTTAGAAATTGGGCTAAAAACAGGGCTAGAAATGCATCAATTTTACCAATTCAGGGTAACATCAGAATAAGTGAGGAAGAGCTTTAATGGATAACAAATTTGCTGAAATGATGGGAATTAAATCTATAGATGAATTAAAGTCTGATGCATCTAGAAAAAGAAAAGCAGAAGGCAAAGGTTGTGCCTTATGTGACTATACTGGATACCTGACAAATGATTTAGGTAAGACTTTAATGTGTACATGTGGTAAAGAAAAATTCCTTAAAGAATTGTTTATTAAAGCTCAAGTTCCTAATGCCTATTTGAATAAAGTAATTGATGACTGGAATACTAGAACAGATTCTATGGGTAATGAATTAGGATCTCAACAAACAGTAAGTGAAAAAGTTTATTCTTTATTGAAATTTTATGAAAAGAAACTTCATAAAATTTGTGATAATGAATGTCCTAAGCTTACTCATTCAGGGCATAGAATCACACCTTTACATTCATTATTATTTGAAGGCAATGTAGGCAGTGGAAAAACATTTTTAGCCTCGGTTCTTGTTCAATCTGCTATAAGACAAGGGTTATCTGCAAAATATTATGATTGGTCTGAATTAATAAGCTTTATGTCTGACTTTGATAAAAAATCAGATTTTGATGAAGTTGTAGATGATTTCAAAAATTTAGACTTAATTGCTATAGATGGTGTAGAATTTTATTCTTATGCTCCAGCTCATACTGTTCCTCAAATTGATAGATTGTCAAAAGCAAGAATTAATTCTGGTAAACCTACATTGATTTTTTCTTTAGGGAATATCTCTCAAATCAATGGTGGTTCTGGCTGGATTTCATTGATTAATAAATGTTTGGCAATTAGATTACCACAGGCTATAAAGTAATATGAAATTTGATCAACAAGAACTAGAGCAAATGGTTTTAGCACATATAACCAAAAGTGCAAAATCTTTAGATAAAACCCTATCTAGACAAATTACAGATGATCATTTTTGTTTTATTGAAGAAAATGAAAAGTCTTGTTATACCAAAGCTTTATTTAAATTAGTAAAGAAATATTTTGACGAGTGCGGTGGGCTACTTACAACATTTGTTCTTGAATCAAAACTTAATGAATTAAATGCTAAACCTAAAATCAAGGGTAATTTTTTCGCTCTTTGGGAAGAAATTCAAGCTATAGATATTGATGACAATGATTTGCATGAATTGTTGTCATTATTCAAGCATAGAAGATCCTTAAGATTAATGTCGAAGATGTTCACCGAAGGCATGGAAACATTATCTGAAAACGGCTTAGATGATTCCCTTAAGAAAATTCAAGAAAACTTAGAAGAAATTCACAGTGAAAAAAGTGAAACAGGAGCAGATAGGCACAACTTTGACGTTATTGAATCTTCTGATTATTTCTTAAATGAATATAATAAAAGAATAGATCATCCTGAATTATTTAAGGGTATTTCATGTGGGTTAGGAAATATTGACACTAAAACTTTTGGATGGATGCCTGGACAGATTGTTGTTTTTATGGCTCCTTCTTCTGGTGGTAAATCTGTCATGCTTTTAAATTCAGCTGTACATGCTCATAGAGACTGCAAAAAGAATGTTTTGTATATGTCTTTTGAAATGAACTCATGGCTTTGTTTATTAAGGCATATTTCATTAACATTTGAAGTTCCTTACAGTGCTTTGAAAGATAATGCTTTAGCTCCTGATGAAATTAAGAAAATCATTAATGGATTAAATAATCAAAAAGATGGGGCATATTTTGAATATGATGTCAACATGGAAGATCCAACTCCTGAATACATTGATTCAAGAATAAGAGATTTGATTGCTACAAAGGGTAAGCCTGATTTATTAGTGGTTGACTATATTGGAAACATGACTATAAGAAATGCTCCAAATAATTCTAAAGATTGGGAAAATCAATCTCAAGCAATTAAACAGCTTTTCATTATGGCAAAAAGATACAACATACCAATTTTAACGGCTCAGCAAATTAATAGAGAAACTATCAGAGACTCTAGAAAATCTAAAGAAGCAAACAAATTTATGTCTTATGATCAAGCAGCAGCATCAGGTGGTCAAAATTTGATGCACCTTTGTACTTATGCTATTGCTATGGAGCCTAATCGTGAAAAAGGATATTGTATTCTTCATCCTGTTAAAATGAGAGATGCTTGGTTTCATCCTTTTCCTATTGCTATGGACCCTGATTATAATAAAGTAAGAGAGCTCGATCTTATAGAACAAGAACAGATTATGTCTATGCATGCTATGAATTCAGGTGTAAAGGTAACATCTACTGCTGATAAACTGAAACCACAAGTAGATATTTTAGATGATGACGTTTATGAGCCTATTACTGGATTTGAAGATAATGAAATCAATCTTAGTGATTGGACTCTACAATAATGCAGAAAATATCAAAAGAATTTATAGAAGATTTAGCAGTCACAATCAATATAGTCAATTATATGGAAGACGAATATGATAGTAATTTTCATAGCTCCACTAACAATTGGCTAAATACAAATTGCCCTTTACCTAATCATGAAGATAACAGTCCGTCTTTCGGTGTCAATAGTGAATCGAATAAGTATCATTGCTTTGGATGCGGAGCTACTGGAAACATTGTCAACCTCGTTCAATTTGTTGAAGGACTCACTTTTGTAGAAACAATACAAAAGCTTTCAGCCTATTCTGGAGTTGAAATTGAAACTACCAATTTAGATTTGAAATATTTACTAAAAGAATTGAATAAGACCATTGAACAATATTTGAATCCTGTAACTGGTACAAAACTTCCGGGTGGTCTATCTGAAACTGATTTTTTGATTACGTTTTCATCAAG
>Ga0114966_10001491_pt1 | contig 21591 bp, 26 predicted proteins | sample M_130207_XF_Meta_FD_87029 | JGI IMG/M metagenome (GOLD analysis project Ga0114966, IMG submission 87029) | Freshwater microbial communities from Lake Montjoie, Canada to study carbon cycling - M_130207_XF_MetaG | ecosystem: Environmental > Aquatic > Freshwater > Lake | place: Lake Montjoie... | reverse complement strand
CTTTATGTTTGAATATTTAGGTTACGGGACGATAATCCGCACGGAGATTACTCCGGTCAACAACTTCTTTCAAGGCTGCGTCTACCTTAATTGGGACAAGACGACAGACACAGAGACGGTTCAGACCGCAGTGGAGCAAGGCAACTTCCGCGTCTACCATCCAGACCAGTCCTTTTGGATTGTGACGAAAAACACCAAGGCTCTTGAATTAGCGCCGATGGAGTGGATGGTAGATACGGCGCCATCTGCGAACGAGGATACGTGGACCATATGGGACGCGGAGGAACCTTCGCCAGACTACGACTACGACAAGGCCTTTTGGTAAGCGACAACGGAACAACGACAAGCGACAACGGAACAACGACAAGCGGAGCGGAACAACGGAAAAAAGTAAGTAATATAATTTTAGTTTCCTTCTAACTTTTTTTTATAAAAAAAAGTTAAGGTTAGAACAGTTTAAGCGGCGCCAGTTTTCCCTTGAACTTAGGAGTCAAAGAAGGTTTATCAATGTCAGAAAAGTCAGAATCTTTACAGAATATCTTACTCGGTACGTGAGGTTTACGTGGTACGTATTCAGGCTCTAGCGGTTCGGGAAAAATCGGTTCCCCCGTTTCCGTGTAATACCCTTCTAGGTACCATACGTTGTTTGAGCATACGTTGTTTGAGCATACGTTGTTTGAGCAAATGTCTTCTGGTTTGATTGAACAGTTTCCCATATTATAGGCTTGTATCTTTCATATGTAAGGCTTTAAAAATCATCAATTTTGCTTCAAAAGTCATCAATTTTGCCTTAAAAGTTGCAAAAATGCTCCAAAAGTTAAAAAATAACGTAAAAAGTTAAAAAATAACGCCAAAATTTGAATACGAGATATAATATACGAAAATGCATAAAAGGTTGTAAAAGGTTGCAAAAGTTGCGTCAAAAGTTGCAAAATTGCTTAAAAAGTTGCAAAAATGCTCCAAAAGTTAAAAATGCTAAGAAACACGAAAAATTGAATGTTTTTTTGCTATTTACTGAATGATAACCAAAACAACCAATTCAAACAACCGATTGAAAATGTCTTACACAATTGAAACCTTCGCGCGCCAAAACGTGGCTCAGTTCGTTCAAATCTTGCGTGAAACGCTCCCAGATGTTACCTTTCCCGAGAATCTCAGCGAGATGATGTGGGAGAAGATGACGGATAAGGAGAATGAACGCACGGAGCCTGTCAAGACCTCCATTCTACATCTCAAGAAGTTTCCCTATGAGTTGCCGTTCCTACCCGATGCTATTGATTACAAGATAGGAGAAGGGTGTTGCAGCGACATAATCTTTGCAAAAGGATTGTTTACACCGTGCTCCAAGACTACCAAGGAAGGAGATTGCAAGTGTAAAACTCATATGGAACAAGCGAGCCCCTATGGCACGTTTGAAGAACGACTTGAGGCGTGGGATGAGGGTCGTGGAATTGGCAAGATGACGATTGTGGTGGGAGAGAAGTCTTATAAAGAGACTACCTACGGTGAGTATTGCAAACACGCTTCAATTACGTCTGATATTGTTAGGAATGCTTTGCGTCGCGAGAACGCAAACTTGCAGATTGACTCTCGGAACTACGAGGTTCGGACGAAGGAGAAGAAGGTTCGCGGTCGCCCTACCAAGAACTTGGTGGAGCACTCTGAATCTGACTCTGACGACGAACCAGTTTCGGCGCCTATCAAGGAACCTATCAAGGAACCTGAGCCTGTAGTTATTCCTGAACCTGTTCCTGAGCCTGTCGTGGTCGTAGAGCCTGTCAAGGAGAAGCCTAAGCCAAGGCCTAGGGCTTCAAAGAAGAAAGGAACTTCTTTGGATGCAAAGAGCGATTCGGATACAAAGAGTGATTCGGACGAAGACAAGCAGGAGAAGCACGAGGAGAAGCACGAGAAGAAGGAGAAGTCCAAGCCAAAACCTAAGAAGAAGGGAACCTCGTTGGATGCTCCTGAACCCAAGCAAGAACTTGTAAAGGACGACTACGAAGGAGAACTTGAACTTCTAGAGGAGTTTGACCACGACGACGGAAACATCTACTACGTGTACGACGAGAAAGTTTACAACGCGGAGAAAAAGTGTGTAGGAAAGGTAGAAGGTAAAGAGGTTGTAATGTTTTAAAATTGTCTAACATCTAACCCTAATCTGTATATTAAAATTGTCTAACCATTTTTTATTGTAAAATTGATTTAATTATAAGTCACTTACCTATTAAAAAATGTATAAACTTCGCGATTGGATTGATGAGTCAAAACTTACCCAATTGGGTTTATCTGAAAACCCGAGTGCAATTTCCTATATAGACAGAAGGTCTATGAAAATTGTGTGGCATACTCTATGTGAAAATCCTAGGGCAATGGAACTCCTTAAAGAGGTAGAGATAGAGTGGTATTACTTGTCAGGCAACCCTGACGCCATTGATATCTTACAGGAGAACCCAGACAAAATTAACTGGTACAGGCTGTCGGAAAATCCTGATGCGATTGAATTACTTAAAACAAATTATTCCAAGATTGTATGGGAAACCCTCTCTAAGAACCCTGCTGCTATCCCTCTTTTAAAAGAAAACCTTGGATTAATTAAGTGGTCAAGACTGTGTGAAAATTCGGCTGCTATTCCTCTTTTAAAAGAATACCCCGAACGGATTGACTGGAACAAACTCTCTACTAACCCTTCGGCCGTTCACATTTTACAGGAGAACCCAGAAAAGATTGCGTGGCAGTGGATGTCTATTAATCCGGCAGCGATTCATTTGTTAGAAAAAAATTTGGATAAAGTTCACTGGGGGATGCTTTCATTAAACACTGCTGCCGTTCACATTTTACAGGAGAACCCAGACAAGATTGCGTGGGAATATTTTTCGTGTAACCCTTCTATCTTTACATATGATTATAAGAATATGGTTAGACCCTTTACAGAGGAACTGATGCAGAATCGTTTCCATCCTAAAAATCTAGAAAAGTTTGACTCGTGGGGATTTTAAAATTGAAAGAAACTTACCTCCAATGTTGATTATATCAAAATGCAATCGGTAGAATTTCTTGAATTTGTGTCCAACAACAAAGACCCAAGGATTACACTCCTTCGGAACAAAAATGTTGTACAATGGCTATTCGGCGACCTTTCTTTTCTAGGTTCTGGAAAAAAGAAAGAACTGAAGGCGCTTGAAGATATTTGGGGACGAAAAACGATGAAACAGCGTCGTCCAGATTTGAAAATGGATAAGCAGTGGACAAACTTGTTTGGTGAGTATATTTGCGAAGAGATTTACTTCCTTTACGGAAAGGTTGTCTCAAAACCAGAAAAGAAAAATAGACTTCAACCTGATAAGGAAATTGATGACGCCATCATAGAAGTAAAGACTGAAACTTACTACACAGAAGGAACCGCAGGCGAAAAGATTCTAGGAGTTCCCTTTAAGTATTCAGAAGTACCAACCCTTTATGGAAAACCATTAAAGATTTTGTGTATTGGTGGAGCAGAGAAAGCGTGTAGGGAACAATACGGGAATCTCCCCGGACCAAAATTATCTCTAATAAAAAAAAACATTCTGGATTTATACCGTGAGAGAGGGATTGAGTATATTGGAATGAGTGATTTAATGAAAGAACTTACCCTAACCATTAGTTTATAACCTTTTTACTTGATTTTGGGTCAGGGTTATTGATTTCCTTTATATCTTCTTTATACTCCTCTGTCGTGACAAACCATTCAAACCATTCGCTAGGAGATTGTGTTATTTTTTCCTTTTCCTTTTCTGCCTTTTGCTCGGCCATCTCGTCCAAATAGGCGTTACGAAATCGGCTCATTTTATTACATCTTCTAATACTATTATTTTTAATTCAATAAAAAAAGGTTAAATTAAAGGCTCTGGTAAATCCCCCTCTGGTTCTGGTTCCTGTTTTCCTGTATTACCCATTAGATTCGTAGACCTTGACAAGACTGGTATGGCCAGTTCAATTTTGTATTCGTGTGTTGATTTATACCCGTGCGTTGATTTATACCCGTGTGTTGATTTATACCCGTGTGTTGATTTATACCATTCAAACCATATATCTGGGTCAAGAAGTTCATCCTCGGATTCTGTTTCGTCAGACGGAACAGGAGTTGACTCGGGTTCCATATTTTCAGGTTCCATATTTTCAGGATGCAGAATTTCAACCAATCCACGTTTATTAACAGTGAAGTATTTAGACATTTTCAACTTTATTATATTGGATGCATAATCGTCTAATCATTCAATTTTAATAAAAAAAAGTTAAAAGTTAAAGGTTTTAAAGTTAGATTAGTTCCTTTGCTTCCTCATAAGCCCACACATTCAAAAGTTCCTCGGCATCCTCATTTTCATAAGGATAATTCTTGTGCAATCGTTCGCGTAATTCAGTAAACCGTGCAAAGATATCTCCTGCAGTGATTCCTTGAGCATTCCGTTGTATCGTATCAAATATATTCCAAAAATTTGATTTGATATATTGTAATATTTCATCCTTGGTTTTTACGGGTTCGCCTTCATTTGTGTTGGCGGCAATCCGAACAGTTATGTGAACAACGTGTTTGAACAAACGCATACACGTATCAACAGCATCTGGTTGTGGAGACATTATGATAGATTCTTTAATATAATCCATATATCCTGGGTAAATCATTCAATTTTAATAACTCTTCTATGACACCGTCTTCTCCATTCTGAGAATGAATATTTTTGGAAAAGCACAATAAAAATGGTTTGTGTAGGACATTATAGATTTTATTTGGTTTATTAAGTTAGAACGAATTGGTACAAAGGTCATTCGTAGCCAAAGGTTATTCGTAGCCAAAGGTTATTCGTAGCCAAAGGTTATTCGTAGCCAAAGGTCATTCGTAGCCAAAGGTCATTCGTAGCCAAAGGTTATTCGTAGCCAAAGGTCATTCGTAGCCAAAGGTTATTCATAGCCAAAGGCTATTCAAAACCCCACGCTTCAAACTTATCTAAATTTTGTGGATGGAATCGGTTCTGCATCAGTTCCTCGGTAAAGGGTCTAACCATATTCTTATAATCATACTCAAAGATGGCAGGGTTTGTTGATAAGAATACCAAGTCAACCTTATCTAGATTTTTTTCTATTAGGTCAATAAGGAATGGATTTTTAGAGAGAAAATACCATTGGATTCTTTCGGGATACTTTTGGTGGAGAGCAAGGCCGTTTTCATTAAGAGAGAAGGATTCCCAATTGATAAGGTCAATGTTTTTTTCAAGTAAATGAATGGCGTTCGGATTACTTGATAAACAAATCCAATCAATCTTGTCTGGATTTGCTTCTATAAGTGGTATGGCGTTTAGATTGCAACAAAGCGCCATCCAGTAAATCTTATCTTGGTTCTCTTGCAGAAGTTGAATGGCGTTTGGATTATACGATAAATTTAACCAGTCAATCTTATCGGGATTGGCTTGGAGAAGATGAATGGCACTCGGATTCTTAGATAGTCGTACCCAGTTTATCTTGTCTTGATTGGCTTCTAGAAGGTGAATCGCATTCGGATTTGAAGAAAGAAAGCCCCAGTCTATTTTGTCTTGGTTTGCTTGGAGGAGGTCAATGGCACTCGGATTTTGGGATAAAATATCCCAGTGAATCTTGTCTTGGTTTCTTTCAAGAATCGGCATGGCGTTTTCATTGGAAGAGAGATAGAACCATTTTATTTTTTCAGGATGTTCTTCTAAATATGAAATGGCGTTTGGGTTCTTAGATAGGTAAGTATCATTTAGGTTTTCAATCCAATCACGTAGTTTCAACATTTCGTTTCTATCAAAAAAAAAGGTTATTGTTAAATGAATCAATTTTTATCAAAATTGAAAAGAAAATAATTCAATTAATTTAAGATAAAAAAGCCTAATGGAAGCAATTGTAGCAACTGTTGTAAACACTGTTCCTGTTGGAATGTTTGACGACCCTTTGTTTTCAAGTTTGAAAGAACTTACCTATGAACAATTGTTGAGCAATACAATTGAACTTATAGACGCGTTGGATTTGAAAGAGCTTAACGATTCAGACTTCAAAGAGGTTGCGTTGTTGAAAGTTAAAAACAAGCAAAACTTACACAATCTGGTTTTGTTGTTGGGTGAGGCATGGAGGAGGGAATATGATATACACCCTTTTATCATAAAGATTATTATGAATTTTCTTGAAGACGAACAGTGCGTCTTTTGCAAGGAAACAAAGAGCATTGACTACTGCAGTCAAACTAATCAATCCCCTTATCATGCTCCTCCTTATTATAATGGTTTCAAGCGAGTATGCGGGATATATGTTACCTACACAAGTTTGGTATGTTCTCCGTGTAAGATAAAACATTCAAAAATGGTTCCACCTAAAGAAATGATTGAAGATATTGAAATAAAATTAATAGATGAAGTAAAGGGATGGTTGGATACGAGAAAGATACTGAATTACAAAGAGTTAAGGACGAAGATACAAGCGATTCGTCCTTCATTTGAAGCAATACTTCTTGACATTCAAATGGTAAAGGACGCGATGCTAAAAATCATTAAGACGCCGCTTCTTACCAAAGAACTAGAAGAATTGATGGATGAAATCTTGGATTGTAACGGGAATAAGATTTCGCAAATGAAGGACTATCTGACAGAAGAACAGTACCGGTTTGTAAGGAGTGGGAATCATTTTGAGGAGTTTCCAAAACAGCAGGAGTTACTAACCAATCTTAAAAAAATGCGCGATGTATTAAAGTTGTAATCTAATTTTTGTTTATACCGAAGGTTCTCTTACCAAAGGTTTTTTTATACCAAAGGTTTTTTATACCAAAGGTTTTTTATACCAAAGGTTTATTCAAACCCCCAGGCTTCAAACCTATCTATGTTGTCAGGATGAAATCGGTTCTGCATCAGTTCCTCGGTAAAAGTACGATGCATATTGGTGTAGTCGTATTCAAAGATGGAAGGATTACACGATAACCAATTCCAATCTATTTTGTCTTGGTTCGCTTGGAGAAGGTTAATGGCACTCGGATTTTCAGATAACAAAAACCACTCTATCTTATCAGGATTGGCTTGTAGAAGGTGAATGGCAGCGGGATTTTTAGAAAGAGCATACCAATCCACGCGGTCCAAGTTCTTTTCCAAGATAGAAATGGCACCTGGATTTGTAGAGAGATATACCCAATAAACCTTGTCCAAATTCTGCTCTAGAAGTTTCAAAGCTCCACTGTTAATAGATAACAAATACCAGTTAATCTTGTCAGGATTTGCTTCAAGAAGGTGAATTGCTGCGGGATTTTTAGAGAGATACATCCAATCAATCTTATCAGGATTGGCTTCTAGAAGGTGAATGGCTGCAGGATTGGAAGAAAGTGTTATCCAGTTAATCTTGTCCAAATTTTTTTGTAACAGACGAATGGCTCCGGGGTTTTCAGAGAGATAGTTCCACTTGACATCATCATAATTGATAAAGGGGTTTCCGTCGTGAAAACTTCTATTAATGTTCTTTTCTATAAGGTGACACGCGTTAGGATTTTCAGAGAGTCTAAACCAATTAATACACTCCGGTTTGGATTCAATCATACCGATGGCATTAGGGTTTCGGCATAAAATACCCCAACTCAGTCTATCCTCTTTAATCCAGCTCCTAAGTTTCAACATTTTTTGTTAATGAAAAAGGATTACTTAGAAGTCAATTTTATATAGAGTATTAAATATGAAACTATACTTAATACTCTATTTATTGTTAGAATGCACTTCTCTAGAGTCACCTAAATATTGTGTTACTTGTAAACAGTTCAAAACTCACTTTCCTTCTAGTAAGGATTATGGTAAATGCCCCTTGTTTCCAAAAATAAAAGTAAAAAAGGTGCAAGAAATTGATTATAAATATTGCTTCAGAAAATGTAATTGTGAACTTTATTTTAGAGATTCATTATTTTCATTATTCAATTAGAGTCGTGTAAAGTTCTTCGTGTTTGTTTCATACCTTCGTAGTCGTACTCAAAGATGGAGGGATTTTTTGATAACTCATCATAAGATTTGTGTTCAAAGTTTTCAATGAGATGAGTAGCCAAAGGGTTTTCACACATTAGATAACGAATCCAATTCTCGTCTTCGTAGACCGTTTCCAAGAGTTGGATTGCCCCAGGGTTTTTACAAAGTTGTTCCCAATGAATTTTGGCAGGATATTTCTTGAGAAGTTCAATCGCATTTGGATTGAGACTTAATTCAGACCACTCAATCTTTTCGGGGTATTTTTCAAGAAGTGGAATGCCCGCTGGATTTTCAGATAGTTGGCCCCAGTCAATCTTGTCCAGATTCTTTTGTAAAAGGTTAATGGCTGCTGGATTGCGTGAGAGTGACTCCCAGCAAACCTTGTCCAGATTCTTCTGTAGAAGGTCAATTGCTGCAGGATTGCTAGAGAGTTGATACCACACAATTTCTTCGGGATTCTTGGTTAAGAGGTCAATTGCTCCGGGGTTTGAGGATAAAGAATTCCAGTTTATCTTATCAAAATTCCTCTCAATCACGCCAATCGCCTCTGGCATTTCACATACTTTGTTCCACAAAACTTTTTCTTTATTTTTTTCAAAGTGATGAATGGCTGCAGGGTTTTGTGAAAGATAGTTCCAGTTGATTTTATCTGGATTCTGCTCCAACATACGAATTGCTCGCGGATTGGAACTTAGTTTGTTCCAGTCAAGCTTGTCTTCTTCAACCCAGTTTTTCAGTTTGAACATTTTGCTTTTGCTTTTCGCTTATCGCTTTTCGCTTTGAGTCGCTTATCGCTTTGAGTCGCTTATCGCTTTTTGCTTTAATATTATTAAAAAAGGGTTAATTGAATCAATTTTTAATATCAATAAGTCGTGTAAAATTCTCTGGATGATAACACACAGAAACCAATTCTTCGTGTAAAATAGCCCTTGTTTGGTTCATTCTTTCATAGTCGTATTCAAAGATGGCTGGGTTAGAAGACAACCAACTCATCTTTATTTTGTCTTGGTTGGCTTCTAGAAGGTGGATGGCCTCATGGTTCTCAGACAAACGATACCAGTCAATCTTATCCGGATTCTTGGTTAAGAGGTTAATGGCTGCAGGATTTTCTGAGAGCATAGACCATTTTACCTTGTCTAGATTTGCTTCTAGAAGGGGAATGGCTGCAGGATTGGAAGAGAGTCTAAACCAGTCAATCTTATGTGGATTTGCTTCTAGAAGGGGAATGGCTGCAGGATTGGAAGACAAATGAAACCAACTTATCTTGTCTGGATTCGCTTCCAACATCTTAATGGCCGCTGGGTTACAAGACAACGTGTCCCAGTCAATCTTATCTGGATTCGCTTCCAAAATCTCAATGGCTCCAGGGTTAGAGGATAGAGCATACCAATTTACTTTATCTAGATTTTCTTTAAACAAGTGCTTTGCGCCAGGGTTAGCAGATAAATAGTACCATCTCTTTTCAGCACGTTCTAGGAGATGAATGGCAGCAGGATTTGTGGATAGATGTTCCAAGTTTATCAAGTCCATATTCTCTTCTAGAAGTTGTATCGCGGAAGGATTTGCGGACAGCCGCATCCATACCAGTTTTTCTGAGTCAATCCACGGACGTATACGAAGCATTCTTTTATAAGAATAAAAAAACATTATCAAGGTATCAATTTTATCCTATTATCGGGATGGTAGCAAACAGCCAGGAGTTCTTCTTTAAAAGGGTTTACCATTGCGTTGTAGTCGTACTCAAAGATGGAGGGGTTAGATGAAAACATAGACCAATCAATCTTGTTTGGATTCGCTTCCAACATATTAATGGCTGCGGAGTTAGACGAGAGCCAAAACCAATCCACTTTGTCCAAATTGGCCTCCAGAAGGTGTATTGCCTCAGGCATGGAGGAGAGAACGGACCAGTCTATTTTGTCTTGGTTCGCTTCTAGAAGGGGAATGGCTGCCGAGTTACAAGAGAGATAACGCCAATCAATCTTGTCTTGATTTTCTGTTAAGAGACGGATGGCCGATGGATTGGCCGACAAGACTTGCCAGTCTATCTTATCTAAATTCTTTTCAATAATGGATAGGGCTCCACGATTCGCACAAAGAATACCCCATCGGATTTTATCAAGATTTTCTTCAAGAATCTGGATTGCATTACAATTAACAGCCAAATACATCCACTCTGTTTTATCAAGGTGGGGCTTGATTAAATCAATGGCTGCAGGATTAAAGGCAAGGGTGGTCCAGTCAATCTTGTCTGGATTCTTGGTTAAAAGGTTAATGGCTTCAGGGTTTTCGGATAGTTGGGTCCAGCGAATATTGTCTTGGTTTTTAGTCAACAGGTACATGGCTTCAGGGTTTAAAGACAGCAAACGCCAGTCTATCTTTTTGGGATGGTCTTCCAGATACTTTACCGCTCGCGGGTTCTCACTCAGAGAGTCCCGTAGTTTGTTTTCGTCAATCCAGTCACAAAGTTTGAACATTTTGATTTTACGGTATAAAAAAAGGTTAGAAGTATTCAATTTTTATACCGTAAAATCAAAAGGTTATTCAAAGCCCCAGGCTTCAAACTTATCTAGGTTCTTAGGGTGAAAGCAGTTAGCCATAAGTTCCTCTACAAAGATACCTGTATTTTCTTTCATTACATTGTAGTCGTACTCAAAGATTGCAGGGTTTTTAGAGAATTGAAACCAATAAATCTTGTCGGGATTTGCTTTTAAAAGGTCAATCGCTGCAGGATTCCCGGATAGACCCATCCACTCAATATTGTCGGGATTTGCTTCAAGAAGGTGGATTGCAGCAGGGTTTTGAGAGAGGAAATCCCAATCAATCTTCTCTTGATTTGCTTCTAAAAGGTCAATCGCTGCAGGATTAATTGAAAGATATTCCCAATTAATCTTATTTGGATTTGCTTGAAGAAGGTGGATTGCCGCAGGGTTTTGAGAGAGGAAATCCCAATCAATCTTGTCTTGATTCGCTTCTAAAAGGCGGATTGCAGAAGGATTCAATGAAAGGAAATCCCAATCAATCTTGTCTGGGTTTGCTTGAAGAAGGTGAATGGCTGCGGGGTTGTAAGAAAGTATAAACCAATCAATCTTGTCTGGGTTTGCTTCAAACAAGTGAATGGCTGCAGGATTGAAGGAAAGATAAAACCAGTCTATCTTTTGAGGCTGGTCTTGCAGATACTTTATCGCTCGCGGGTTCTCACTCAGAGAGTTCTGTATCTTGTTTTCGTCAATCCAGTCACAAAGTTTGTACATTTCGTTTGTCGTTCGTTTGTCTTTCTTTTGTCGTTAACTTATATTAAAAAGGTTAGAAACGTTCAATTTTTATAGGTTTATTCAAAGCCCCAGGCTTCAAACTTACCGAAGGTTGTTAGAAACCCCAGGATTCAAACTTATCTAGGTTCTTAGGGTGAAAGCAGTTAGCCATAAGTTCCTCTGTAAAAACACTTGTGTTTTCTTTCATTACCTTGTAGTCGTACTCAAAGATTGCAGGGTTAATAGATAATTCAACCCAACTAATCTTGTCGGGGTTTGCTTGGAGCAGATGAATCGCGGCAGGATTTTTAGAGAGATACATCCAATTAATCTTATCGGGATTGGCTTCTAGAAGGTGAATGGCGGCAGGATTGCAGGAAAGATAAAGCCAATTTATTTTTTCTGGATTTGCTTCAAGAAGGTGGATTGCAGAAGGATTTAATGAAAGTAAATCCCAATCAATCTCATCTTGATTCGCTTCTAAAAGGTGAATCGCTGAAGGATTCCTGGATAGACCCATCCACTCAATATTGTCGGGATTTGCTTCTAAAAGGTGAATCGCTGAAGGATTCAATGAAAGATAATCCCAATCAATCTTATTTGGATTTGCTTGAAGAAGGTGGATTGCCGCAGGGTTTTGAGAGAGGAAATCCCAATCAATCTTATTTGGATTTGCTTCTAAAAGGCGGATTGCACAAGGATTCAATGAAAGAAACTTCCAATCAATCTTGTATGGGTTTGCTTCAAACAAGTGAATGGCTGCGGGATTGTAAGTCAAATAAAACCAGTCAATCTTTTGGGGCTGGTCTTCCAGATACTTTATCGCTCGCGGGTTCTCACTCAGAGTGTGCAGTATCTTGTTTTCGTCAATCCAGTCACAAAGTTTGTACATTTCGTTTGTCGTTCGTTTGTCGTTCGTTTGTCTTTCTTTTGTCGTTAACTTATATTAAAAAGGTTAGAAACGTTCAATTTTTATTTCATACACATAATAATATAATCAAAATTACTAAAATGTCAAGGTCGTGTGGTTTGAAAAGATACATATTTCAAGAAGCACTAGACCATTGTCGTTGGAAAAGTGTATTGCGCAATGTCCTTACGCAAAGCGATTTACAGGAACAGAATTTACATAAATTCGCACGTAAACGTTTTGATGAAATACTATTATATGTATATAATATTTGTGATAGTGTTGATGGTATTGGAATGCTTACCATTTATGATATAACTTCTGCCATTTGTAGATATAATAAAATAATTATTGACAAAATTTATATTATAGGAAATGGACCAAAACGAGCGATTAGTTTATTAAATATAAAGGCAATGAGACAAAAAATAGGACACATTACATTAAAATATGTTGAAATTCCTGAAATATTGAAAGCGTTTAATGAAAAAAACTATGAAATGAATTTACAAATTACAAATAATGGAGACGATTTTGAAAGTTATATTTGTAATTGGCAAAAAAATAAATATATCTAAAAAGGTGTAAAGGTTAGAAACCGAAGGTTGTAAACTTACCGAAGGTTGTAAACTTACCGAAGGTTGTAAACTTACCGAAGGTTGTAAACTTACCGAAGGTTGTAAACTTACCGAAGGTTGTAAACTTACCGAAGGTTGTAAACTTACCGAAGGTTGTTTAGAACCCCCAGGCTTCAAACTTATCTAGGTTAGTCGGGTGAAAGCATTTAGCCATAAGTTCCTCTGTAAAAACACTTGTGTTTTCTTTCATTCCCTTGTAATCGTACTCAAAGATGGCAGGGTTAATAGATAAATGAAACCAGTTAATCTTGTCTTGATTCGCTTCTAAAAGGTGAATCGCTGCAGGATTCTTTGAAAGATAAAACCAATCAATCTTGTCTTGATTCTGTTCAAGAAGGTGAATGGCTGCAGGATTGCAGGAAAGAAACTCCCAGTAAATCTTGTCTTGATTCGCTTCTAGAAGGTGAATCGCTTCTGGTATGGAAGAAAGAAACTCCCAGTAAATCTTGTCTGGGTTTTTCTCAAGAAGGTGAATGGCTGCAGGGTTAGATGAAAGATTGTCCCAATCAATCTTATCTAAGTTTGCTTGAAGAAGATGGATGGCGGTGGGGTTACAAGAAAGCATATCCCATTCAATCTTGTCTGGGTTTACTTCAAGGATATCAATGGCCGCGGGATTTTCGCAGAGAGCTCTCCATTGTTTTTCTGGATTTGCTTCTAGTAAATGAATGGCCTTTGGATTCGCAGATAAAAGATGCCAGGAAACCTTGTCTGGATTCTCTTCAAGAAGAGTAATTGCTTCTGGGTTTTCTGAGAGTGCTTCCCAGTCTATCTTGTGTTGGTTTGCTTCAAGAAGTTGGATTGCGCGTGGATTGCTGGATAGCATAGTCCAGTACAGCTTGTCTTTTTTGATCCAGTTCCGGAGTTTAAACATTTTCGTTGTCTTTTCTTTTTTCATCTATAAAAAAAGGGTTAGAATGTTCAATTTTATAGATTGTTAGAACCCCCACGACTCAAATAATGAAATATTCTTAGGGTGAAAGCGGTTAGCTATAAGTTCCTCTGTAAAAACACTTGTGTTTTCTTTCATAACTTTGTAATCGTACTCAAAGATGATGGGGTTAGTTGAGACCCAAGTCCAGTCAATCTTGTCTGGATTTTGAAACAACAAATCTTGTGCTGATGGGTTAGAAGAGAGACGTTGCCAATCAATCTGGTCCTTGTTTGCTTCAAGAAGGTGGATGGCTGCAGGGTTAGACGACAAGAAGTACCAATTAATATCTTCGGGGTTTGCTTCAAGAAGGTGGATGGCTGCAGTGTTAGACGACAGACGATGCCAAGAGATTTTTTCAGGGTTTTTGTAAAGAAGATGGATGGCTGCGGAGTTTGCCGAGAGTGCATTCCAGTTTAAATGTTCTATGTTTTTATTTAAAATATCAATTGCATTGGGGTTTCTAGAGAAAAACGCCCACTTAATTTTTTCTGGATTCTCCATAAGCATTTCAACGGCTGCAGGGTTTGCTGAGAGTCCTAACCAGGCAATCTTATCGGGATTACGTTTTAAGATGTGAATCGCTTCGGGATTGTAAGAAAGAGAAGACCAATCAATCTTGTCTGGGTTCTGTTCCAGATACTGAATGGCCTTTGGATTTAAACTCAATATCTTGTTGCTGAGTTTGTCCGTTTGGACCCAGTCACAGAATTTCAACATTTTGCTTTTTGCTTTTAAAATAAAAAGATTTTATGGGTTAGCGTTCAATTTTTATAGGTTTAGAAAACTTACCGAGGGTTATTCAAAGCCCCAGGCTTCAAACTTATCTAGGTTAGTCGGATGAAAGCGATTCGCCACTAGTTCTTCTGTAAAAGGTTGTGACATTTTCTTGTAATCGTACTCAAAGATGGCAGGGTTTTTAGATAAATTATACCAATTGATTCTTTCTGGATACTGTTTGAGCAAATGCATGGCATTGGGATTTAAAGATAGTCCATACCAGTCAATCTTTTCTGGATACTTGGTTAAAAGATGGATTGCTGCAGGATTGGATGATAAATGACACCAATTAATTTTTCGCGTGTTTTCTTCCAGCAAATGGATGGCTGCTGGATTTAAAGACAGGTTATTCCATGCAAACTTCTCTGGATTTTCTTTGAGAAGATGGATAGCTGCAGGATTGACAGGTAACCAAACCCACGAGATTCTTTCAGGGTTTTGTTCAAGAAGGTGGACGGCTGCGGGATTTTCTGAGAGACAAGGCCAGTGAATTTGTTCGGGATGTTTTAAGAGAATAGGTAGCGCGGATGGATTCTTAGATAGATTTACACGGTCAATCTTGTCCATATTCTTTTCAAGCAAGTGAATCGCTTCTGGATTTGCGGATAAATAATACCAATTTATTTTTTCTGGGTTTTTCGTCAAAAGAGGCAGGGCAGCGGGATTGGATGAAAGTAGACGCCAATTGATTTTTTCTGGATGCTGTTCCAAATAGTCAATCGCCCTTGGGTTTAAAGAAAGATAATCAGTAAGCCGGCTTTCGTCAATCCAATCAAGAAGTTTGAACATTTTATTTTTTCTTTTTTCGTTTCGTCGTATTACAATAATAAAAAAAGGTGTCAAGTATTCAATTTTTATAAAAGTTAAATCCACTCCCTAAATTTTAAAATGTTGTCAGGGTGGTAAATTGTTGCGAGTAGTTCCTCTTTAAAGGGGCAAGTCATATTGGCGTAGTCGTACTCAAATATGCTTGGGTCGGAAGAGAGGTTTGACCAGTTTATTTTATCTTGATTTGCCTCTAAAAGATGAATCGCGGCTGGATTTAAGGATAGACACCGCCAATCAATAAGACGAGGGTTTTCTTCCAGCAAATGGATGGCTGCTGGATTTAAGGATAGATACCGCCAAACAATAAGACGAGGGTTTTGTTCGAGGATGCGAATGGCTGCTGGATTGGAGCATAACGTTGCTCCGATTAATTTATCAGGATTTTTTTCTAGAAGGTGGATGGCTGCAGGATTGGTACAAAGACAAGTCCATGATATTTTATCAATATTTTTTTCAATAATAGGAATCGCTGCAGGGTTGGTACAAAGACCAGGCCATGATATTTTATCTAGGTTTGCCTTAATTATTTCAATTGCAGATGGATTTGAAGAAAGCCTTTGCCAATTCACTTTGTCAAGATTCTCTTCTATAAGCGTGATTAGGCCTGGATTTTTAGATGCATTGAACCAGTCTATCTTCTCGGGATTTGCTTTCAATAAACAATAGGCCTCTGGATTACTAGAAAGCATAGTCCAGTTTATTTTTTCTGGGTTTTTCTTTAGATATTGTATGGCTTTTGGATTCTCACAAATGTCAGTCAGTTTGTCCTCTAGTATCCAGTCGCGAAGTTTGTACATTTCTTTTTATCTTTTGTCTTTTGTCTTCAATTAAAAGAGACGTAACCATTCAATTTTCTAAAAATAAAATTGACTTTAACTTTTAACCTTGTTTTTTTATAAATGGACGAGTGGGTACCTATGATTGATAATGAGGATTACTTTATCTCCAATAAAGGTCAAGTCTATTCTGTGAAAAAGACAATCATATTGACTTGTAATAGTAATTCAGTAATGATTAAGTCAAAACCTTGTAATTTAGCACGGCTTGTTTGTAAGCATTTCCATAAAGATTGGGATGAAAAATTAAGGGTTCATCACATAGACGATAACAATAATAACAATCAAATAGAGAACTTACAAATGGTATCACTAAACCAAACACAATGGAAACTGATTAATAATAATGATGGTATATGCAAATGGAATAAGGGCAAATGTTATAGATACACTTCTTATATTATAATTAAAGAAAAAAGACACGATTTAGGAAAGTTTGATACAGAAGAAGAAGCAATTGAGGCTTATAACGATATGGCTGAGTATTATCATTTGGACTTTTATAAAATGGCTTCTGTGTAAGTGTCGGTTCCTTGTCGGTTCCTTGTCGGAACCTTAGACAACGATTTTAGTGTAATATAACCATAATCCGATTCCAATCAAACTTTTTGATAAGACATCCAAGATGTTAAAGGATATGTTTTTTGCCTCGTCGTCTAAAAAGTAAACGAACCCGTAGATAGTCCATACAACTAAATAAAGACCATAAAAGATATTATTGGCTAAGTTGTATTTGGGTTTAATGTAATGACAATAGATAATGGCATACATTGTAAAAAAGGCAAGGAAACTGAAAATGGCATAGATAATTTTATTGTTGTTCTCTCCCAAGTATCCGAAATACAACATCAAATAATTAAGAATAATGATAATCGTAATCGTGGATAAATGAACTACCTTTTTAATATTATATCCTAGGGCAGCGCATAAAACAATCAACATCATTGGCGTTGTAATGGACCAATCTAAATATCTTAGTTCTGTCATTTCTTTCCAATTAATGGGCTGCTTTTTCGTTTCATATTCTTTTAGTTTTTCCATAAATAAATAATAAAAATAGCCTGCAACAACCGAAATACACGTCTCTAAGTTAAAGATGTGACGAATCATCGGAACAGTTGTTCGGATGGCTTCAATAAAACAAATAGTTCCCGTTGTCAATAAAACAATATAAGATATCATAAAAGAAGCATACGCGTTCATACACTTAAGGGTTATAAATATATATTTGAATAAAAAATTAGATGGATGTTCCTGTTAAGTTAAATAAATCATCTAATGTTTCAAAATTTTTTACGTCTTTAAGGTATCTGTTAAATTCGTCCTTGTTGTCTTTGTATAGAAAGTATCCTTCGTATGATTTTTTGTCTTCTTTACTTTTTGCTCGTCCTATATATTTATTGTACTTGGTGTAATGTGCGAGATGTGTCTCGGCCCTTGCGTTTGTGTATTCCCTAATTTCTGCATAAACTCCAATCAACTTGCTGTTACACTTTATAGACATATTACCCTTAATGGCTAAGGTCAGCGCCTCTTTTACCGTGTCCTCATACTGGTGAAGGCGTCCGAGAGTTTTAAAGTGTTCCTTGATTCCCTCATTCACTTTTCCTCCGAGGTCTTTATTTGTTTCTTTTAGACGGTCACATTCATTTGCTTTATGAATGAGCGAGTCAATAAAGAGGGGAGCAAGTTTTGCTTTTTCGTCGTGTGTCATTGACACAAACTTCTTGTGTCTGTCCTCAGATGCCTTTTTGCGACGGGCCACAGCCAACGCAATCTTCTGTCTCTTTTCTTCGGCTTGTAGTGGATTCATTGTATCTGTTATCATTTCAAAAACTTAAAATGGTTTCAATTTTTTAAAATTATAAAAATTGGTTATAATATATTCTTCACCGTCTGGAGAAAAAAGAGGACTGACCTTTATGGTTTGAAGGGGGTCAAATTTTAGAGGCTCAAATTTTAAGGGTTCGTTTACATAACTTTTACCTATTACTTTCCATTGCTCTGGTTTCCAATGCTTTGGTTGTGTTCTATTTAAACTGTTCGCTCTAATATCCATTTTATTTAGTTCATTCACCATTAAAACACAAAACACTTTAAACATTATATAGATTAGTGTTATTCTTTTAAATGATTAAAACCCCCATGCTTCAAACTTGTCAAAATTACGGGGATGAAATCGGTTCTGCATCAGTTCCTCTGTAAAAGGTTGGAGCATTTTTGCGTAGTCGTATTCAAAGATGGCGGGATTGGATGAGAGGGTTGACCAGTTTATTTTATCTTGATTTGCCTCTAAAAGATGGATCGCGGATGGGTTCTCTGAAAGTAACATCCAACTCACTTTATCAAGGTTCTTTTCTATCAAAGGTATTGCTGCGGGATTCCAACATAAGACAAACCAATCAATCTTATCTTGGTTATCTGTTAATAATTTCAAGGCACTTGGATTGGCGGAAAGACACCCCCAGTTTATCTTATCCTGATTTGTCTCAAGGATAGAAATGGCGGCAGGGTTGATAGAGAGGTTTGACCAGTTTATTCGCTCTGGATATTGTTTGAGAAGATGGATGGCGGCGGGGTTGGACGATAGATTTTTCCAAACGATTTCGTCGGGGTTCTTTTCAAGAAGGGAGATGGCTTTGGGATTAGAAGACAACCATTTCCAATTGATTTCTTCTGGATTTGTTAAAAGATGAATTGCATTCTGGTTTCTGGATAACATTTGCCAGTTTATTTTGTCGGGATTCTTTTCAAGTAACGGGATGGCTTCTGGATTGATACTTAGCCAACGCCAGTCTATTTTGTCTTGGTTCTTTTTTAATATAGAGTAGGCCTCTGGATTTTCTGATAATGTCGTCCAGTTTATTAATTCTGGATTTTTCTCCAAGTATTTCACTGCTCTTGGATTGGACGAGAGGTAATTTGTGAGGTTTGCCTCATCAATCCAGTCCCTAAGTTTGAACATCTTTTATAAAAAAAAGTTATGGTTAAATTTGTATTCAATTGTTTATAAAGGTTTGTTTAAAAGCCAAAGGTTGTTTAAAAGCCCCAGGCTTCAAACTTACCGAAGGTTGTTTAAAAGCCCCAAGCTTCAAACTTATCTATGTTGTCAGGATGAAACCGGTTCGCCATGAGTTCTTCTGTAAAAGGTCTAGTCATTGCTTTATAATCGTACTCAAAGATACTAGTATTATATGAAATCATATTCCAATAAATTAAATTTGGGTTTTGTTCAAGAAGGTGTATCGCTGCAGGATTCTTAGAAAGCCACCCCCAGTGGATTTTGTCGGGGTTCTTTTCAAGAAGGGATATGGCTCCGGGATTGGTTGACAGAGTGGACCAATTGATTTTGTCTGGATTTTTTTGTAAAAGGGAGATGGCAGCGGGATTTTCGCACAAGTAATGCCAAGATATTTTATCAGGATGTTTTTCAATAAGGGAGATGGCTCCGGGATTGGTTGATAGAGTGGACCAACGGATTTTGTCTAGATTTGCTTCCAATAGAGGGAGAGCTGATGTGTTTTCACATAACCAAAACCAATTGATTTTGTCAAGATTATCTTTCAAAAGATGGATAGCTGCTGGGTTCCTTGAGAGGTAAGACCAACTAATCTTATCAAGATTCTTTTGGATAAGATGGATGGCTGCTGGATTGGCTGAAATTGTATACCAACATATCTTATCCAAGTTTGCTTCAAGAAGGTGGATGGCTGCTGGATTCCCGGATAGACGGCTCCAATCCACTTTGTCTAGATTCTTTTCTATAACGTGAATTGCGGCTGGGTTAGCTGACATATAATACCAGCTAATTTTGTCTTGTTTAATCCAATCCTTGAATTTTAACATCTTTTTTTTAAATAAAAGGATTTATTAAAAAGTAATTCAATTCTTTACACAATTTCACATTTCAAAAGCCGAATTATTTATAATAAAATTGAAACCTTTTTCACAAGAAAATAATAACATAAATTACCAAATATGAACGAAATTACCTTTTTAAAATGGTCTGGTCCAGAAGGGATTGAACAATTTATTATAAACCAAACCGGTTGTAAGCCTTATAGTGGTGCTGGAATAAATCCAAGAATAGAAAAAAAAACTACTATACTGAAATCAGTTGATAATACTTATTATTATGATGATGATATGAGTGATATAAATAATATACAATATACTTTATTTGGACATAATGGAGACCAAAATGAAAATGAAAAAAAATTTAATGAACCATTACTAAACATAAATAAAACGCAACATATTTATGTTTATAGAGTTAGAAAAAATGGTAAAAAAACAGAATATGTATGGTATGGTAAATATGAAATTATTAATAAAAATAATAAACAACATATCGGTAAAGACTACGTTATTAGAAATATTATAATTTTGTCTTTAAGAAAATTAAGCGTTTGAAATGTTAAAAGGTTATTCAAAGCCCCATGCTTCAAATTTATCTAGGTTCTTTGGATGGAAACGGTTTTGAATGAGTTCTTCTGTAAAAGGACGGGTCATCGCTTGATAATCGTATTCAAAGATGGCGGGGTTTGCCGAGAGATGTTCCCAGTATATCTTATCTTGGTTCTTTTCAAGAAGGCTGATGGCTTTTATATTTGTGTTTAAATATCTCCAACTAATCTTATCCAAATTTTTTTCAAGAAGGTGGACGGCTGCTGGGTTTTCAGATAAACATGACCAGTCTATCTTATCTTGGTTCTGTTCAAGTATTTTAATCGCAGCCGGATTCATAGACAACCATTTCCACTGTATCCTTTCTGGATATGTTTCAAGGATTTTTAGGGCGCCTGGATTGGTTGAAATTCTAAACCAATAAATCTTGTCCAAATTCTTTTCAATAAGTTTTAGTGCTGCGGGATTAATACCTAAATTGTACCAGTCTATCCTGTTTGGGTTCTTACTTAAAAGGTGGATGGCCGCGGGATTCTTAGAAAGGCTGGACCATTTAATCTTGTCTGGATTTGCTTCAAGAATGTGCAAGGCTCCTGGATTTTCGGAGAGACTATACCAATCCACATCCTTGTCTAAATGATTTAAAAGATGAATGGATGTGTTTTGGCTTGCTTTAAACCAATTAATCTTGTCTGGATTCTGTTCAAGCATTTGAATGGCGCGTGGGTTCGCAGAAAGGTGAAACCAATCCAGAGAAGAAATCGGAATCCAATCCTTGAGTTTAAACATTTTATTAAAAAGAGATTAGGTATTAAAATGTGTTCAATTATTCGTAGCCAAAGGCTTCGCCCAGGCTTCAAAACTATTTAAATTGTTTACACCTTTTATCATTTCAAACGCCCATTTTTATATAATGAAAACTATATAAAATAAATTACAAGAATTATTTATGATTTGTTTTTTTTGTGGAGCAAAAATATTAAATTCTGAAATTTATAAAAAACAAAAAATGGCTCATATATCACAATGTT
>Ga0114966_10001487_pt1 | contig 21622 bp, 18 predicted proteins | sample M_130207_XF_Meta_FD_87029 | JGI IMG/M metagenome (GOLD analysis project Ga0114966, IMG submission 87029) | Freshwater microbial communities from Lake Montjoie, Canada to study carbon cycling - M_130207_XF_MetaG | ecosystem: Environmental > Aquatic > Freshwater > Lake | place: Lake Montjoie... | reverse complement strand
GTCGACTCCTGGCGTTTGCGGCGCATCGACTTTCGCCGGAAATTCCTTGCTCGGCTCTCACCTTGCCCACGATCGACGGTGACCGTCCGCGCGCATGATCGACCTATGGCCAACTCGCACGAGTCACGAGGAAGTGGCCCAGCCGAGTTTCCGACGTACGGCGCCGAACCAGCCCCAACGGGTTCGCCCAACTCGCAACTGGTAGTTCTCGAGGGTGCCAGGGCACCCTCGAGAACTACCAGTTCGCATTTTCAGTCGCCGGTGAAGACCGCAGGGCGGCGTTCCAGAAAGGACTGCACGCCCTCGGTGCGATCGTGGGTGGTAGTCAGCATCGTGGCGGCAGCGGTCTCCTCGCCGAAGGCCGTGCGCATGTCGCATTCGAGCGAACGTCGGTAGAGCCGCTTGGCCTGGCCGAGGGATCGTGTGGGTCCCTCGGCCAGGCGCACCGCGAGCGTCCGCGCCGTGGCCTCGACCTCGGCCGCCGGCACCAGTCGATTGACGGCGCCGACGCGATGCAGATCCTGGGACACCACGGTGTCACCGAGCATCGCGATCTCGTTCAAGAAGTGGAACGGCAGCACGCGCGGCAGGAAGAACGGGTCTCCGGCGTGCGGGATCATGCCTCGCTTGGTGAACACGTGCGTCCAGCGTGCGTCTTCGGCGGCCACGACGAGATCGGCGAGGAGCGCAAGCATCCACCCGGCCCCCGCAACCGTGCCGTTGACTGCGCTGACGACGGGCTTTTCGATCTCCCAATAGGCGGCGAACAGGTTCTGGAACAGGTGGGTCCCGAACCGGTAGTCCATCAGCGACGGTGCGAGTGCATCAGCAGCATCTCCCCTGGGCTTCGGCACGTTGGCCCCGCCACCGGTGCAGAAGTCTCGATCGACGCCGGTAACCAGGATCGCGCGAATCGATCGATCGAGGTTGGCGGCACGGAACAGTTCGGTGAGCGCGACCGCCGTGTCGTTGTCGATCGCGTTGCGTGATTCGGGGAAGTTGAGGCGGATGCGTTGCACCGCGCCGTCCATGTCGACGTCGAGACCCATACCGGGGACCATAGTCACCGGCGGTGGCAACCTACTGGTTGAACCGCAGCACCTCGCCGGGCGTGGCACCCGTGGGCTTGCCGTCGTCGATGATGACCTCGCCGTTCACGATCGTGGCAACATAACCCCGTTGCTCCCAGACCATGCGTGCCGCGCCGGTCGGGAAGTCGCGCAGCAGACGGGCCGGCCCGACGGCGAGCTTCGATCGATCGAGCAACACCAGATCGGCCTTCGCTCCCGGACGGATCTCGCCACGGTCCCACAATCCGATCGTGGCCGCCGGAACGGCCGACAAGCGGCGCACCGCGTGCTCGAAGGTGAACTCGTCGTCGACGTACTCGGTGAGCACGCGCGTGGTGTAGTCCGCACCACAGAACGTGTTCACGTGTGCGCCACCATCGCTGGAGCCGGGCATGGTCAATGGGTGCGCCAGCAGGAACCGGATGACGTCACGATCAGCCTGGCTGACCGGGCGATCGATCACGAACACCGTCTCGAGGTCCTCGGAGGAGGCGACGTCGAGGAACGTATCGAGACCGTCCTGGCCCCGCTCGCGGGCGAGGTCGCCGACGCTGCGTCCGACAAGGGCAGCATTCTTCGAATCGCGCACCGACGCGACGAGCAACTCCTTCCAAGCGAACGCCAGCTGCCGATTGCCGGCGTCGAAGTCGCGGCGCAAGCGGGCGCGAACACCCGGGTCGGCAAGGGCGCGCATGCGCTCGGGCATCGGCAACGCGAGCGTCTCGCGGAACGACGTCATCTCGTCGAGCAGGATCGTGTCGCTCAGCGCGAGATGAAGGCCCTTCGGGTTGGCCGATGCCATTGGATAGACACGTAAACCCTCGCGCGCGTAGCCCTCGAGTACGTCGAGGCAGGTGCGCCAGGAGTCGGGGTCGTTGGTGAACCGCAGCAGAAGGTTCGCGTGCAACGACTTTCCGCCCGACGCGCGAGCCATGTCGGCCAGCAACTGGCGATCACTCGCGTCATAGCCCAACGCGAACGAGCGACACAGGTGCTCTAGCGCGCCTTCGTCGTAGCCCGCGAGCACCGACGACAGCGCGACGATCTCCGCCGCCGACGCGAGGTTCGGTGGAACCGGACGACCCTCGTGATCTGCGTGCACGTCGAGTTGGGAGGTCGACAGGCCGAGTGCACCCTCGCGCATCGCTTCGTCGACCAGCGCCTGCATCGCGACGATCTCGTCGGCGGTGGCCTCGCGCTCGCTGGCCTCGGCACCCATCACCCAACGGCGGACTGCGGCGTGGCCCACGTACGACGCCATGTTGACCCCGATGCGCCCGTCGAGCAGGCGCAGGTAGTCGCCGAGCGTTCCGCCGCCGAAGTTCACCCCGGCGCGCAGCGCGTCGGCGGACATCCCCTCGACCTTGGCCAGCATGAGCACGAGCCAGTCGAGGTCCTCGGGCTTGGACGGAGCGAGCGTGAATCCGCAGTTCCCCGTAAGCACCGTGGTGACCCCGTGCCAAGACGACGGCGATGCCGACGACTCGAAGTGCAGCTGCGCGTCGTAGTGGGTGTGCACGTCGACGAAACCCGGCGTGAGGTCGAGCCCGTCGGCCTCGATCACCTTGGCCGCCGCGGTGCCGCGAACGCGCCCCACTCGCACGATGCGCCCGTCGCGGACTTCGACATCGCCGGTGAACGCCGGGAGCCCGGTGCCGTCGATGATGCGCGCACCTCGGATGATGAGATCTGCGGTCATTGGTTGCTCCCTCTTGCATTCGGGACAGTGGCCTGCGGTGGGTCCCACTCGCACGGCAGCCGAAGTGCCGAGCGGGTCGAGAGCCCCCCGATGTGGACATCATCGGCGTCGGGCGCCAGCCGGAGGCCCGGGAGGCGGTCGAGGATGACCTCGAGCGCGACGCGAAGCTCCATGCGGGCGAAGTGGATGCCGAGACAGATGTGGTTGCCTTGCCCGAACGACACGTGACCACGCACCGGGCGGGTGATGTCGAAACGGTCAGGCTCGGGCCAGCGTTGCGGATCGCGGTTGGCCGAGTGAACGCACAGGTTCACCGTGGCGCCGGCCGCGACCGCGTGACCGGCGATCTCCGTGTCGTGCGTGGCGATCCGACCGAACGACAGCAACGGTGCTTCCCACCGCAGACCCTCTTCGATCGCGCGAGGGATCAACGAGCGATCGGCGCGGAGAAGTTCGAGTTGGTCGGGGTGGGTCAGGAGCGCGAACAACAAGTTGGTGAGCGTGCGGTAGGTGGTCTGGGCCCCAGCGGGCACCAGCAGGCGCACGAACGAGACAATCTCTTCGTCGGTGAGCCGTTCGCGCACCCCGTCGGGCATGACCACCTCGGCGTGGACGAGGATGCTGACGAGATCGTCCTTGGGCTCTGCGCGGCGTTCGGCGATCGTTGCCTCGATCACGGCCGAGAGCGCGTCGCGCGCGGCCATGCGCTCGGGTGCAGCGATGGCCACGTTCGTGAGCTTGGCCGACTGCTCGTAGAACGATGGGATGTGGTCGACGGGCAGCCCGACCGCGACCGCGATCACCGAAATCGGATAGTGGAACGCGAAATCGGACGCGAGATCACCCTTACCGAGCGGTGCGAGTTGGTCGATCTGCCGGTTCACGATGTCGCGCACGAAGTCGGCCTCCCAACGGACCATCTCGGCCTTGGTGAACGCCCCCTGCAGCAGTGCGCGGTAGCGCTGGTGCTCAGGTGGATCCATCTCGAGGATGGTGCGGCCGATGACGTCGCGGAGGGACGGAACGTAATACGAGTTCGAGAGCGTGGCCGCGTCCCGGAATCCACGATCGACGTCGTCGTAGGCGAAGACCGAAACCTGCTGATCGTCGGGGATCAGGTAGTTGTCGGAACCGACGACACCGAAGATGCCCGACACCGAACCGGCGTGCACCGGGCATTCCTCGCGCAGCTCGCGCAGCCGGGCGTGTGGGTCCCGCACGAGCCCGATGCCGCCCAGCAGGTTCTTCGCGTCGAACACCGCCGCACTGTCGCTGGTGTCGTTTCCCATCAGTTGTCGTACCCCATCAGTCCCCCGACCATCATCTTCACGAGCACGACGCACCTGTTGAAATATCACCTCATACGCCAGTACTCTAACGCGCGTATGGCCCTCGAACCATCAGCTCCGGCCCACCGTGTGGTCGATGTGATCTCGTACCTCGCCGCGCATCCGACCGTCGAGCTCAGCGTCAGCGACATCGCCCGTGGCACCGGCCTCAACCGCACCACCTGCCAATCCATCCTGCTGTCGCTCGAGCCCCGTGGTTGGGTGCAACGTCGATCCGACCTGCGCTACGCGCTGGGCGCCGGGATGATCCCACTCGGCGAGGCCGCGCTCGCCGGCCTGCAGGTGGTCGACGAGCTCAGGGCCGAGCTCGACACGTTGGTCGCCGCTGTCGGACTTGAGGCCTTGGCATCGGTGGTGTCCGGCGACGAGATCGTCGTGGTCGCGCATGCACGCCTCGCCGGCGTGCTCTCGCAAACGGTCCGCCTCGGCCAGACGATCCCGTTCGTCCCGCCGTTCGGCATCGCGCACCTTCTCCATGCACCGGACGGAACGATCGACGCGTGGCTCGATCGAGCCCGCGTGAAGTTCGAACCGGACGAGCGCCGCGCCTACCGCGAGAGCATCCGCCTCGCCGAGGACCGGGGCTACGTCGTGGTCCTCGACGTGGAGGCAAGGCGGCGCTTCGAGCAGACCGTGAGCGAGTTAGCGGACCGGCCCGCGTCGCACGCGGCGCGGCGCCGGCGCGACGAACTGGTCGCACGCCTGCATCGCGAGGAGCGTTCCTTCGGACCCTGGACCGGCTCAGAGTCTGCGGAAGTGTCCCAGATCAGCGCGGCCGTCTACGGGCACGACGGTCACCCGGTCGCCGCCATCGGCGTGCACGCACAGCCACATCAGATCGATCCGAGTCGCATTTCCGAGCATGCGACAAGCGTGCTCGAGGCCGCGGATCGCGTCACGGCGCGCATTCATGGCCGGAACCCGGCCATGTCGGTGCGTCGGCCGACCCGGCACGTGTGACAGCGGACCCATCGGCGATTGATGAATCGTTCTGACGGCGCTCGTCCTAACATGCGCACCCATGGCTGAAGCATGGCGAACCCAGGAAGAGCTCAACACCGCCCGTGACACGATCGAGCGCACACTCGAGTCGTACAAGCGACCAGCCGCCTTCGGGCTCGGTCTCGCCACGGTCGGGCCGTCGGGCGCCACGCTCGACACCTACTTCCCGCGGGCCAACGCGGGCGGCAACTTCCTCCCTGCGGCGGTGCTGGCCGACGTCACGGGCTACCGCTCGGGTACTACCTCCATCCGGCTCGACGAGGCCACCTTTGCCCGGGCCATCACGATGCTCACGCCGGCCGAGGCGTGCACCGAGGTACCCCATCCCAACCTGTGGGGCTGGCAGCTGATCCAGAAGCTGCGCACCGCGCCGCGCCTGGGCGGCACACGCCATGTGGTGGCCGTCTTCCTCGAGGACCTTACCGACCCGATCGTCGACACCAGCGATGCGTTCTTCCGACTGCACCTGCTGTCCCAGCGCCAGGTCCTGCCGCACGGCGTGGGCCTCGACGGTCTCTTCGCGAAGCTCGTCACCAACGTGTGGACGAGTCACGGCCCGTTCGAACCCGATGACTACGCCGCACGCGCCGTCGAACTCGAGCTCACCGGCATGCGGCCTGTCGTGCACGCGGTCGACAAGTTCCCGCGCATGGTCGACTACGTCATCCCGAGCGGCGTGCGCATCGCCGACGCGAGCCGCGTGCGCCTCGGTGCTCATCTCGCCGAAGGCACCGTGGTGATGCACGAAGGCTTCTGCAACTTCAACGCTGGAACGCTCGGTGCCGCGATGATCGAAGGCCGCATCTCGGCCGGCGTCGTCGTAGGCAACGATTCCGATCTCGGCGGGGGCGCATCGATCATGGGCACGTTGTCGGGCGGTGGCAAGGAGATCATCAGCGTCGGCACCGGTTGCCTCATCGGAGCGAACGCGGGCATCGGCATCTCACTCGGTGATCGCTGCACCGTCGAAGCCGGGCTTTACCTCACCGCCGGCTCGGTCGTCCGCCTCCCCGACGGCACCACCGCCAAGGCCCGCGACCTATCGGGCCGTTCCGACCTCGTGTTCCGCCGCAACTCGACCAGCGGCGCCATCGAGGCGTTGGCGCGCGAGGGTTCGGGCGGATGGACCGGCCTCAACGCTGCCCTTCACCACTAAATTCGGCCCAGCCGCGCTACATCGGAGACGGCCCTACATCGGAGACGGGTAGGCGTCGGCGCGGAGCTGGGCGTCGGTGCCACCATCGACGAACACCACCGAGCCACAGAAGAACCGGGCATCGGGGCCCAGCAGGAACTGCACGAACGCCGCGAGTTCGTCGGCCGAGGCCTTGCGGCCGACGGGCACCGGGAAGGCGTCGACCAACGCGCCGATGACCGGATCCTGGCGACTGGCCTGCAGTAACGGCGTCTCGACCGCGCCCGGCGCGACCGCGTTCAACGTGATGCCTTTGCCCGCCCATTCGCCGGTCGGCGCGTGCCGGCGAACCCACCAGGCGATCGCGGTCTTGGTCGCGGGATAGGTGGCGAGCGACGACGCGATGTCCGCCGCAGCGCAGGCGCGGTCCTCATCGCCGGCCAGGCAGCGTTCGACTACGTCCATGGGCACCCCCGGCTGGCACGTGGTGGAGTTGGAGCTGATGGCCACCGCAGCAGGGCGATCGCCCTTGGCGAGCATCGGTCGTAACCCTTCGAGCATCGAGATCGTGCCGAAGTAGTTCACCGAAACCAGCAGGCCACCCGGGCGGTCAGTGAGGCCGGGCAGACCGGCCCAGGTCACGAGCCCGTCGATGACCCCGCCGCTCAGCTCACCGACCGAGGCAATGGCCAGTGCACGCCCCTCGGCGGTGCCGAGGTCGGCGACGATGTCCGCGTCGCGAATGTCGACGCCGATCACCCGCTCGCCCGCGGCGACGAGCCGCGCTCTGGTCGCCGCACCCATACCCGACGCTGACCCGGTCACCACGATCGTCCGCATTCCCGATGTCTATCGGAAGCGGACGACCGGCGCCGATCTCCCGCTCGGAGAACCTCCCGCACCGAATGTCGAACCCGGTCCTCGGGCTCCGACTCGATGCCTACGCGAGCGCACGACCGGTGCGGGCCCTCGTGGGCGACGACTGCGTCGCGCCCTCCACGAAAGCGGTGGCCAACGCGACGACATCTCGATGCTCGCGCGGCGCGGCTCCGTCACTCGACGTCGAGCGCGCCCCGAGCCACGAGTTGGTCGATCGCTCTGTCATCAAGGCCCAGCAGCTCACGACAGAGCTCGCGGCTGTGCTGCCCTGGCAGTGGCGCAGGGCCACAGCGTGGCGAGCGTGCGGAAGTGCCCGTGAACGCGGGACCCTCGAACAGCAACGGGCCACTGCCCGGTTGATCGACCGGAACCGCGAACCCACGCGCGCGCAGATGCGGGTGGTCGACCTGGAGCCGTGGGTGCAGCACCTGGGCCGCAGCGATACCCGCGAGCTGACAGGCCGTCTCCATGGCCACGGGGTCGGCGGCGCGCAACCACGCGCCGAGGCGAGAATCGATCTCGGCGCGTGAGTCGAGGCGGCCCTCAGTCGTTCGCCAATCGGTGTGGTCAGGCAGGGCATCGCCCGTCAGCGACCGCAAGGCCTGCCAAGCCCCATCGGTGGTCACGCACAGCGCCAACCACGTCTCCTGCGCATCGTCGTCACGACAGCGATAGAGCCCCCAAGGCGCGTGGTCGCACGAGGTATTACCGACTGGCTGTGCGGCACCGGCCTCGAGGCTTTCGGCGAGGAGGAGATCTCCGAGCAGACCAGCGACCGCCTCGAACTGCGCGACGTCGATGCGACACCCGATGCCCGTACGAGCGCGAGCGTGGAGCGCCGACAGCGCACCGAGTGCGCCGAGCCGCCCCGCGAAATGGTCAGGATGGATGGTCATGACACCGCGCGGCGAACGATCGTCGTGCGCCCACAACCACGTGAGGGAACCGACCGCTCGGGCACTGGGGCCGTACCCCTTGCGGGCGGCCCACGGACCGCGATCGCCGTACAGCTGGCTGCTCACGAGGATGAGCCGGGGGTTCGCAACGCGCAGCACGTCCCAGCCGAGACCCAGGCGGCCGAGAACCCCCGTCGCGTTGTTCTCGAGCACGACGTCGATCTGCGGCAGCAGCGCGTGCACCAACGCGCGCCCGCCCTCGGTACCGAGATTCGCGCCGAGCAATCGCTTGCATCGATTCGGTGACGCGAAGGCCGGGTTCATGTCGGAGCCGAGCACAACGCGCTGAAAGTCGGGTCGCTGACGGCTTTCGACCTTGATGACATCGGCGCCCCACTCGGCCAGCACCCGGCCGGCCTCGGGTGACGCGATGCCACTTCCCAACTCGAGCACCCGCACCCCTTCGAGCGGCAGCCGTGATGCCGACCCTACGTCGGGCGTGGCCCCCATCGCCCGCTCCCGACGCGGCGTTGCCGCCCATGTCGCCGGATCGACCCGCCGCGCGGCCATAACCGACGCTCGCGTCCCGTTCACGCTCACGTACCCGGCCATTACGGCACCGAGCGTGCCATCGACCTCGATCGGCGCAAAGGTGCCTCGGTCGACGACGTGCTCGTTCGTCAACAACTCCGCCGGCGTGAGCACCGGTGTCACCCGCAGCCCTGAGGCGTCGCCGTCGGCGGTGACCTCGGCCCGAGAGCGCGTCGCAAATCGAGCGGGGAGGCGCTTCAGTACCTCGGCCCGCTCCTCGGGCCCAAGCAAGGCCTTCTCCCAGGCCGGGCCGACCCATTCAGGAGGCGACCCCAGCCACGCGATCAGCGCTCGCCAATCGCCGGCAGTCATCGGGAGAACCAGCCGCGCCAGCCCGTCGGTGCACGGGAACAACGGGTACAAGCCGGCGCCCAGGCGGGTCTGGTCATTGCGCAGCAAGCTCCACAGCGGCAGCGCGGTGTCGGTGCACTGGGCCAGCGCCATCACGGCCGACACGTCGAGCAGCTGCCCCAGCCCGTCGTTGCCGCGTTGCACGAGTGCGGTGACGGCCCCGATCGCCGCCGTCACCGCACCGATGTCCTCGCAGTAGCTTCCGGGCGCCGCGACCGGCGCGAGCTCGGGGACGCCTGCTCGGTAGACGACACCGGCCATGGCCTGCGTCACCAACTCGGTCGACGCCCACGTCGCCGCCGGACCGGTCAGACCAAACGGGGTGATCGAAACCACGATGACGTGTGCGTGGCGCGCGGCGACGTCGGCCGCCGACCATCCGTGGACATCACTCCCCCAGCCCCCCGACACGACGACGATGTCCGCGTCGCGGGCCAGCGCGTCAACCGCGTCGCGATCACCTGCGTCCGCCGGATCCCGGAGCGCGACCGCTTTGCCGATGTTCCGATAGAGGTGATGCAGGCTCGTGCCATCGGCGTTGCGGGGCGGTCGGCGGTGCGCCGCGCCACCCCCCGGGAGCTCGACTCGCACCACTTCGGCCCCCAGTTCGGCCAGCACGCGCGCCGTGGTGGCGCCGTACGCGTCGGTGAGATCCACCACGCGTACACCAGCCAGCAGTGAGCCCTCCGGTCCCGGCTCGTCGGGCATCGACAGGTCAGCCATGGCTCTTCCCTCTTCATCGACCATCGGGCACCGCTCCACCACCGTGCTCAGTGCGCCAACGCCGGGAGCACTTCTCGATCGACGAGCTCGAGCATCTTCCACGCAGCACCCGGGTCGATCCCCGCAAGCAGCGGATTAAAGGTGAGCTCGCCCTCCGGGCCGAGCCTCTGTGCGAGCTCGATCGCCTCGTCGGGGGTCACGACGTCATAGGCACCGCCCTGGCGGAGGCTGTCGATGTCGCGCGAGGGCACGAACGGCCCGCTCGGGCGACCGTACGCGCCGGTGGTCCACGCGGCGTACGAATCGATCTGATGCCGGATGTGCGGTGCGAGTCGCGCCCACACCTCCTCCTTCGGCTCGGTCGTGACCCAGAGGAAGATCGGCCCGCGCTGCGGGTAGTCACCCGGGTCGGTTCGGCCGAGCTCGAGCAGCCGTCGGCGATAGCGCCGCCATCCGGCCGGCATGCCCGGCGGGAAGTACCCGTCGCCGAGTTGCACGGCACGCTCGATCCCCCGCTTCGACGCGCCGCCAATGAACAACGGCATCGGATCCTGCACCGGGCGCGGCGTGACGCGCACCGTAGTGCCCCGATACTCGAACGGTTCGCCGGTGAACGCCTGACGCAGGATCGGCACGAGCTCGTCGAGCAACCTGCCGCGGCGGCGATAGTCGACGCCGAACATGGCGAAGTCGTCCTCGACGTAACCGACGCCGAGCCCCACATCGAGCCGGCCGCCCAGACAGAGATCCGCGACGGCGATCTCCTCGGCCAGGCGTATCGGGTCGTAGAGCGGCGCGAGAAGGATGGAGATGCGCACCCGCACCGCACGCGTACACGCCCCGATGGCACTGGCCACGAGCAACGGTGTCGGGAGGTACCCGTCGGGCGCCTGATGGTGCTCGCCGAGCCCGATCCGGGCGAAACCGCGTTCGTCGGCCCAGCGGCACATGTCGAGCGCAGCGCGATACAGATCGCGGCCCGAGGTCGCGAACTCGGGCGGATGGCGCAGATCGAAGATCATCACCTTGCTCGGCACGGTCTGGACACTACGACGCAGCCCGCGGTACGCGCCGTGGATCCGGCGGCGCGTGCGGCGTGGCCTCAGGCGACGAACGCGTGCACGGCGCCGATCAGCAGGCCGATCCCCACGAGCCACGCCGAATTCACCTTGGTGCGCACCAACACACCGAGAGCGACGATCGCAATCATCGCCGTGAGCACGCCGTCGACCGCAGTGCTCGTGAGCCGCACGAGAACGCCGGCCATGAGCCCCAAGGATGCCGCGGTGACACCCTCGAGAAACGCGTGCGCCCACGCGTGCAGTCGCATCCATTCGACGATGCGCCCGAGGAACGCCACGAACACGAACGACGGCAGGAAGATCGCGATGGTCGCCACCGCAGCTCCTGACGCCCCATGGATCTGCCACCCGACAAAGGTCGCCGTCGAGAACACGGGCCCCGGCGTGACCTGGCCGACCGCGACGGCGTCGAGCAGTTGCTGCTCGGTCAGCCAACTGCGGTGCACGACGAGGTTGCTCTCCAAGAACGCGAGCAGGACGTACCCCGATCCATACAGCACGCTCCCGATCTCGAGGAACACGAGGAAGAGGCGCTGCAGCGACACTGCAGAGTGCGCCCGCGATTCGGTGGCGAGCGGCCAGATCGCGAAGCCCAACGCCGACTGCGGGCGGAGCAGACCACGGTGGCGCCAGGCGAGACACGCGAGCCCGGCCACGAGCAGTACCGCGAACTCGGGCACACCGGCGAGGAACCCAGCGAACGCTCCGCCGACGAGCACCATGGAGATCGCCGATGAGCACACGGCGCGGCCGAGCGAATACACCGCGTGCCCGACGATGGCGATGATCACCGGCAGCACGCCGTAGCGCAGGTCGACGATCACCGGACGTGAACCGTTCCCGGCGTAGAGCCACGCGAGGAAGCCCACGATCAGCACGGCCGGCGTGATGAAGCACAGGCCAGCGAGCAGCAGCCCCGATCGCCCGGCGCGACGGTGACCGAGATGGATCGCCAACTCGGTCGAGTTCGGTCCGGGAATGAGGGCGGCCACCCCGACCAGTTCGAGGAACTCGCGGTCGTCGATCCAACCCCGGCGGCGCACCACCTCGTCGCGCATGAGCGCTATGTGGGCTGCGGGGCCGCCGAAGCCGATCACGCCCAGCTTCGCGAAAAGCAGGGCGACCTCTCGGCGCTTCGACGCGGAGGATGACGTGCCATCGCGCGCAGGGTCGGAGCACGGCACAAGGCGCACGTTACTTCACCGGTCGCGAGCACCCGGAGGACGCCGACTACGGTCGGGTACGCCTCGTGGGACGAGGCCACAAGAAGGGGGCGCAATGCGGGCGTGGGTGGTTCGAGGCGACGGCGAGCCCCGCGACGTGTTCCGCATGGAGGACGTCGCGGAACCCTCGGCCGACCTGCTCGCCGAGGCGAAGATGGACCTCGCTGGCTGGGTCGTCGATCCGGCGGTGCTCGGGGTGGACGACCCCAACGAGCGCGCGCTGTTCGAGCGCCGCCGCGCCGCCATCGCCGCGCGGCCGTTCTACGAGGATTGGGTCATGCTCCGCGTGGGGGTCGCCGCTCTCGGTCTACCCGACGTCACGATGGCTCGCGGGACCTATCCGGTGCGCGTGGCCCGGCCCTACATCTCGGGTCAGGAAGCGGTCGGCGAGGTCATCGACGCGCCGCCGGAGCGCCGGCATCTTGTCGGACGCCGAGTCGTCGCCGTGACCATGCAGCCGTGGGGTGGGCTCGCTCCCGTCTCCGTCGGCATCGGCCCGGTGTTCGAGGTGCCGGACGGGATGTCCGACGCCGACGCGGCCGGCTTCGTCATTCCCGCGCACACCGGCTATCACGTGGCGATCCGTCGCGGAAAGGTTCGAGCCGGCGAGACCGTCGTCGTGCTCGGCGCGGCTGGTGGCCTCGGCTCGGCCATGGTGCAACTTGCGGCGGCGCACGGCGCCGAGGTGATCGCGGTCGTGGGACGCGAAGCCAAGCGCACACACGCGACGTCACTCGGCGCGCATCACGTCGTGGTGCACGACGGCGGGGACGTGGCCGACGCCGTGCGCGCGGTAATAGGCCCCGCGCCGGTGCACGTGGTGCTCGATCCGGTACAGGGTTCGATGGGTCCGCAGTCCCGCCGCCTGCTGGAGCCCGACGGACGATGGGTGCTCTGCGGTCATGCCGGCGGGCTTGCGCCGATCGACCCGAGCTTCTACATGTCGAACCACACGCTCGTCGGGGCGACGCTGGGTGGCTATTCGCGCGACGTGATGCGCGCTATGGATGCCGAGACGCAGGCCGCGGTGATGGCGCTGTGGCACGCGGGCAAGTTCCGCCCGGTCACCACCGAGCAGATCGACTTCGCCGATGTGCCCGACGCGCTGACGGCCATGGGCGAGCGTCGGACGCTCGGCCGCGTGGTCGTCCGCATCGACGATCAGTCCTCGGGGACCGCAAATCCTTCGGGCATGTTGTGCACGTAGCTCTTCTCCTCGACGCGCTTCGCTATCCGCCAACCGGCGGCCGTGCGCACGATCTCGTCGACGTACCAGAGCCCGCAGTAGAAGACGTGGGTCTTGTCGCCACCGAGATCCATGACCATCGGGTTGTGGCAGATCGTTCGGCCCTTCACGTGATCGGCGTCGACGAAGTCGAGGACCGTGTTCGCGATCATGTGCTGGAAGCTCGAGAACTTCGGCATCGCCATCTCGAGGAACGCTCGGATCTCCTTGGGGTCACCGGCCGGCCCACCGAAGCACGTGTAGTCGATAAACGCGTCGGGCGTGAAGACCTTCTCGTACATCTCCCAATCGCGCGTGTCCACCGCGTGGCTGTAGCGGACGAGAAGTTCCTGGATCTCGATGCGATCAGAGATCTCTTGCAAAGTGAGCACGCGACGTCCCCCTGTTGACGGCTGGTGTGATTCAGCAGCCGACAGTAGCCGTCAAGCGAAAGCGACGACGGTCTTGCCGATCACGGAACCGTCGCCTACCGCAGCCACGGCCGCGGGCAGATCGTCGAACGCCACCTCGTGGGCGAACGTCGCCAAGCGGCCCTCGGCGACGAGCGCGAGCAACGCCTCGTGGTCGGCCTCGCTCTGCTCTCGCGTGTAGCCGCCGGCGTAGACCCCGACCAGCGAGTAGTTGCGGCGCACCGCGTGCGCGGTGTCCACCTGGACCCAACGGCCGCTCGCGAACCCGACGGCGAGCAGTCGGCCACCCGCGGCGATGCATCGCAAGGAGGCCTCGGCCGGTTCGCCACCGACCGGGTCGTAGATCACGTCGGCACCGTGACCACCGGTGACCTCCAACACGGCCTTCGGTACCGACTCGCTCGTTCGATCGATGAGCACCTCGGCGCCCATCTTCCGGCAGAACTCGAGCTTTTCCGCACCGGACGCAACAGCGATCACCCGAGCGCCGAGCGCCCGACCGAGTTGCACGGCCGTCGCGCCCGAGCCGCCGGCCGCGCCGAGCACGAGCAGCCACTCACCGGCCATGAGGGCGCCACGACGGACGAGCCCGATCCATGCGGTCGAGAACCCGATCCGGAAGGCTGCGGCGTCGGTGTCGCTCATGTCGTCGGGCACCCGGTACGCCGTCGCAGCGCGGGTGATCGTGGACTCGGCGAACCCGCCCCGCCCGTCGGTGAAGCTGGTGACCGCCATCATCCGGGTGCCGATCGCCAAGTCGACGCCAGCGCCGACCGCATCGATCACCCCGCACACCTCCTGGCCCGGCACGAACGGCAAAGGTGGGGTCAAGGCGTACGTCGCCTGGCACATGAATGCGTCGGGCATGCCGATTGCGGCCGCCCGGACCTTCAGTCGCACTTCGCCCGGGCCCGGTTCCGGCTCGTCAAGCTCGACCAGCCGGAGCGCTTCGAGGGGTTGACCATGTCGATGTACCTGCCAGGCGCGCACGAGGCCGGACCCTACCGTCTCTGCTCAGCCGACGAGCGATATGAGCGTGACGGCAAGCACCTTGACCTCGCAACGTCCTCACCGGACCGACGTCCAACGAAGCGCTCGCCGTGGCTCGGCCGCTCAGGGGCGAGGCGCGAAGCGGATCACGAACCGTGGGTCGTAGGCCGACGCACAGTGATCGCACAGGTCGGCCGGCGGCCGATCGGGCTCCGCGACCGTGTGCGTTGCATCGCGAAGATGGCACTCCGGGCAGTTCCCACGCTGTCTCACGCCCCTAACTCTACCGGCGGGTCACCAGTACCGTGGCGGGGGCGACCCGTAGGTTCGGCGCAGAGCACCGGGAGTGAACCGTGAGTGACCGTGCGATCCCCGATGTTGCCGCCATCGACCATCCCACGTTCTGTCGTATCTGCCCGGTGCTGTGCGGACTCGTGGTCAGCACCGAAGGCGATTCCGTGGTGCGCGTGCGTGGCGACCGGTCACATCCGGTCAGCCGTGGCTACAGCTGTGCGAAGGGCCGCGCGCTCGGATCCTTCCACCATCACCCGCGTCGCCTCGACGAGCCGAGGCTCCACGGGGTCCCGGCCTCGTGGGACGAAACCCTCGACGACCTTGCCACGCAGCTCGCGCGCATCGTGCGGGAATCGGGCCCCGATGCCGTGGCGGTGTACTTCGGAACCTGGTCCTGGATGGACGCGTTCGGGCGGATGCAAGCCGAAGCCATCGTGCGCGCGCTCGGTTCACGAAGCCGTTACTCGGCCGTCACCGTCGATGCCATCGCTCGACTCACCGTGGCCGAGCTGGTCGGCGGCTTCGGGGGCCTGCTCCCCGCGCTCGATGTCGACAACGCGGGTCTGACCGTGCTCATCGGGACGAACCCGGTGGTGTCACACGGTCACGCGGGTGCGCTCGTCGATCCGATCGAGGCACTGCGGCGCGTCGCCGAACGCACCGGTCTCTGGGTGATCGACCCAAGGCGCACCGAGACCTCGCTGTTGGCCACGCATCATCTCGCCGTGCGCCCCGGCTCGGATGCTGCGTTGCTGGCCTACGTGGTGCGGGCGTTGCTCGACGAGGGCGCCGATGCCGACTACATCGCGCGCCACGTCGATGGCGTCGACGCCCTCCGGCTCGCGGTTGCACCATGGACACGCGACCTGGCCGAGAAACGCACCGGGTTGGCAGGCGCCGATATCGATGTTCTCGTCGATGCGATCCGCGCCGAACGACGCGTCACCATCGTGACCGGCACGGGTACCACCATGGCCGCGTCGGCGAACGTTACCGAGTGGCTTGCCTGGGCCATCCAGATCATCACGGGATCGTTCGAGCACGAGCGCGGCGCGTGGTTCAACCCCGGTTCGTTCGTGCGCCTCGACCGGACGGGCGTTTCGGCTGCGCCGCCCGAGGGCCGATCCGTCGACGGCGCGCCGAGCCGGCCTGAACTCGTCTCGCGCTTCGGCGAACGGCCGTGCGCAGTGCTGGCGGACGAGATCGAGGCCGGCAACGTGCGTGCATTGCTGGTGATCGGCGGTGACCCCCTCACCTCCCTCCCTGACACCGGTCGCCTCGAACGCGCCTTCTCGCAACTCGACGTGCTTGCCGTGGCCGACGTCGTCGAGGCCGACACCGTCGCCATGGCCACCCACGTCCTCGCCGTCGCCGGGCAGCTCGAACGCGATGACGTGAACTGGTTCACCGATCGGTTCTCGCCGGTCATCACCGCGCAGCGCACCGAGGCCGTGGTCCCGCCCGGCGCCTCGCGACGCACGCTGGTCGAGGTGCTTGGCGATGTCGGTGATCGCCTCGGGCTCAACGCTCGTATCGATCCGGCCGAGCGCATGGCCAAGTGCATCGAGCGCATACCCGGGCTCGCCCATGCTGACGTCGTCATCAGCGACCCGCCGCGAGTCCGCGGTTGGGTCCACGACCGCGTGCTGCCCGAGGGTCGGTGGCGTGTTGCGCCGCGCGTCCTCGTCGAGCAGCTCGAGGAGCTGCGCACGCGCGATTCGGCGCCGTTGGTCGCGATCCCGCGCCGAGCCCCGCGTCGCATGAACTCGGCCATGCGCGACGTCGCACGGGGCGGCGAAGACTCCGCGCTGTGGTGCAACCCGCAGGACGCCACCGGACTCGTCGACGGACAACGCGTCACCATCACCGCGCGCCACGGCAGCCTCACGGCCGTGCTGCGTATCACCGACGACATCGTGCCCGGTGCGATCTCGGTACCGCACGGGCTCAGCGGACAGAACGTGAGCCGGCTCACGTCAGCCGACCGGGATGCGGTTGATCCGCTCACCGGCATGATCACGCAGTCGGGCATACCGGTCACACTCGCGCCCGCAACCAGGGGCACCTGATCACGAGCGATCGGTCCGTACTCAGTCGTGAAATGCCGGGATGACTTCGCGGCCGAAACGCTCGACCATGGCCCACGTCTCGTCGTAGACCTCGCGCGATCCGGCAGCCTCGGGGCGGCCGCTCAGCCCACCGCCGAACCCCACGCTGATGTGTGCGCAGCCGGTGACCTCACGGCATTCCTCGATGCCGGCGATGACGTCTCCCGCAGCGCCACCGAAGAAGCGACCACGGGCCACCTCAGCCGGCGCGACGTACTCACCGGCATCGATGCGCGCGAACAGGCGCCGCTCGGCCTCGCCCTCGGTGGACACGCGCCAGTACGCCAGCTGCGTATTCACGAAGCCCGGCAGGAAGTCGCGCTCCATAGTCGAACGGTCACGCCCGAGCCACACGTATCGGCGCAACACCCACGACGGTTCGACCGCTTGGTCGTGGCATGCCTCCTCGTAACGCTGCTTCAGCAAGATCATGCTGTCGAGGGTCTGCACGGGGTCGCACAGCCAGTGCGTACCGAGCCGCGCGGCGCGCTCGATCGCGGCCGGCGCGTTGCCGGCAACCCACAACGGGGGGTGCGGTCGCTGCACCGGTCGCGGCGAGATGGTGAGTGGAGGGAACCGCCAGAACCGGCCGGTTCCTTCGACATCACGCTCGGTCCACAGTCGCCGCAACAAGCCGAGCGATTCGTCCATGCGCGCGCCGCGCTCGCGCAGTGAACTGCCGAATGCCTCGTACTCGAGCGGGTTCCAGCCGCTGCCCACACCCAGCGAGACGCGACCACCGGACAACTGATCGAGCGTGGCCACGCGCTCGGCCACCTGCAACGGATGATGCAGCGGCAGCAGGAAGATCGCTGTCGCTACGCGCAGCGTCTCGGTCTGTGCGGCGATGCCCGCGAGTAACGTGAACGGATCGCTGATCTGTCCGTCGAGGAAGTGATGGTGCCCGACCATCACGGTGTCGTATCCGAGCGACTCGGCCATCCGACAAAGCTCGAACGTGCGGCGATACGGCTGGCGATCGGACTGGTCGACGAACGGCAGGACACTGAGCGAGAAGCGCACGGCGCGGACCCTACCTCGCGCCGCCCACGTCGCAGTAACGTCGGTCCAACCTGGAGCGTGCGACACGATGACCGATCATTGGAGCTCGGCGGACATACCCGACCTCTCCGGACGCGTCGCGCTCGTCACGGGCGGTAATGCCGGCCTCGGTTACGAGATCACGAAGGTGCTCGCCGAGCACGGCGCTCGCGTGCTGCTCGGGTGCCGAAATCCCGACAAAGCCGAAGGGGCGATCGCCTCGATCCGGTCGCAGTTCCCGGCCGCCGATCTGCGTTTCGTTCCCCTCGATCTGGCCGCGCTTGCGTCGATCTGGTCGGCGGCGCGGAACGTGCGCGATTCCGAGCCACAGCTCGATCTGCTCGTCAACAACGCCGGTCTCATGGCCCTTGACCGATCACAGACCATCGACGGCTTCGAGATGCAGTTCGGGGTCAACCATCTGGGCCACTTCGCGCTCACCGCCGACCTCTTCCCGCTGCTGCTCGCCACGCCGGGATCGCGCATCGTCACGATGTCCAGCCTCGCTCATCGCAGCGGCCGGCTACACCTCGATGACCTGATGTTCGACACACGCCGCTATCACCGTTGGCCGGCGTACTTCCAGAGCAAGCTGGCCAACTTGTTGTTCACCGCCGAACTCGATCGTCGCCTTCGGCTCGCCGACACATCGACCATCGCGCTCGGCGCGCACCCCGGCATGTGCCACACCGAACTGGGTGCCGAGGGCAGCGGGCTCACGAACAAGTTGCTGGCTCTCAGCCCGGTCCTCACCCAGCCGGTTCCGGTCGGCGCGCTCCCTCTGCTTCGCGCCGCGACAGACCCCACCGCGCAAGGCGGTCAGTTCTACGGGCCGCGTCACCTCGTGCGCGGCCGGCCGGTGCTCGAGACTCCCAGCGCACGAGCGCGCCGGACCGAAGAGGCGCAGGCCCTTTGGGCCAGGTCAGCCGAGCTGACCGGTCGCGAGCTGAGCTTCGGATGATCCGCTCGACGAGCACGCGAAGCGACACCTTGGTCAGGCCGTCGAAATCGAGCACCATCGCACCGATGATGTAGGTGCGCATGGGTCCCCACCACTGCGTGGGCCACTACCAACCACCCGACGTTGGTCTCGAGCGGCGGGCGTGCGGCCGAACTCCAGGGACTACATCGGGCCGTGACCGGCCGGCGCACGGAATACCCCCAAAAACGACGAAGCCGCCGGCACTGCCGACGGCTCCGCGAACGAGATCGAGACTTTCAGATCGCGCGAACGTTCTGTGCCTCTTCGCCCTTGCGACCCGGAGCGACGTCGAACTCGACGCGTTGGCCCTCGTCAAGCGACTTGTAGCCATCACCCTGGATGTTGGAGTAATGAACGAAAACGTCATCACCCTGTTCCCGAGAGATGAAGCCGTAGCCCTTCTCGGAGTTGAAGAACTTCACCGTTCCTGTAATTGCCATACTCTTCTTCTCTCTTCTTTTCTTTCGTTCGGCGGGCAGCGGTCCGGATGACCACATACGCCGAGTCGATCTTGCGCCTCACGGCGACTTCGGTTGCCTTTCGGCAAGCTATCTGGATTTCGGCTAGCAGCGCGAGGCTACTTGGAATCCCAACCCTTGCGAGCCTGCTTCTGCGCGGCCTGTTTGACGTCTTTCGCCGCACGCTTCTCTTTGAGGGTACGCCCGGGCTTCTTCGCCTCGGTCGTCTGACGTTCTTTTGCAGCCATGGTGGAACACTACGGCAGCTCGCGCCGTTTGCTGCGTCATGCCCATGGGCCCGAAACGCGGGCGGCGTCGCTCCGCACGCAGGACGCCGCGGCGAATGGCCGCTCGCTCGGTGCTCGCGATCGACATGGGTGGGTCCGTTCCCTCGGGTTGGCTTGGTCCCAGCAGCGGACCGAAGACAACTCGAGGTTACTATTGTGCCGGGTCGGAACGAGAACCGTGCGTCACGCGGCGGGACTGTTGCGCCGGCCCGTAGTCTGACCCCACACGGCGGCCTCCGAGCGTCGCCGATCGGAGTCCACCCATGGCGTCCAACCACGATGAGGTCGGCGCCCACGCCGATGCACCCGCGCCTCTCACGCGCCAGTGCAGCCGTTGCCGGGCGACGTTTCCGGTCGACGACACCCTGCTGTTCACGGCCGAGTACGAGTGGTGGCTGTGCCCCACCTGTAGCGATTCCCTCATCGGCAAGCGCGCCAGGTAGCACACGGCGGCGCGCCCGTGCGCGAGGATGGCCACCGGCATCGAAACCGGGGGTCGCGATGACATTGCAGGTCGGCAAAGACGTCGTGTTGTCAGGGATGTACCGCATCGCGGGTTACCCGGCGGTCGACTTCGACGAGTTCCATCGTGAGGAGTTGCCGCGGAGGCTGCGCGAGGGCCGCAGCGACGCAGCGATCTGGGACGTCGCCGACGCACCCCCGCTCGCGATCGTGCTACCCGGAGACCGCGCCTACAGCTATCTCGTCCGCGACGGCCGCATCGTCGTCGAGCGTGGTGTGGTCGCCGACGCGGAGACCGTCGTGCACATCGTCGACGACGACGCGTGGATCGACTACCTCTACGAGATGCGCACCCGCATCGGGTTGCTGTACTCGAATGCGGTCACGTTCTCAAAGGGCAGCCTCGACACCTGGGACGCCTGGGATCCGGCCGTACGGCTCCTGTACTCGGGACGCGAGATCTACCGACCTGAGACCATCGAGTTCGTCGACCGTCATGGTCGGCCGCTCGATCTCGAGCGCTCGTTCGCGGTCGATGACGACCCTGCTGACATGACGCACTTCTTGCGTAGCACCGGCTACCTGGTGGTTCGCAAGGCGTTCGACAGCAGCCTGATCACCGATCTTCGCGCCGAGATCGACCGAATCCGCGACGAGGCAGTCGAGGGAGAGCTCACGTCGTGGTGGGCCGAGGATCCCGATGGGACCAAGTACCCGTACCGGCTCACCTACCTGAGCGACCGGTCGCCGCTGCTGGCCTCGCTGTACGAGCTCCCCCGGGTGCGCAGCCTGGTCGCCCTCAGCCTCGAGGAGGTCGTACCCGTACCCGACCGCATCGAAGGAATCCTCGCGGTGCTGAAGGAGTACTCGCCGGGCACCAAGGTCACCGGTTACGCGAACCTGCCCTTCCACAACGACTGCGGCATGGGTGGTTGCCACATCACGTGCCCCTGCGTGCTCGTGGGCATCCAACTCGACGCCGCCAACCGCGACAGCTCACAACTGCACATGATGGCCGGTTCGTGGGGGAAGGCGTTCCACCCGTTCCCCGACGAAGAGCGCCAGCGACAGCTGCCGATCATCCCCCTCGTCACCGAACCCGGCGATGCCACCGTGCACTTCGGCTGCGGGCTCCATTCGGGCCCTGGACCGACCGGGCACAACGCGCGACGCACCATCTACTTGCAGCACTACAACGCACGCGCCTTCGACCTCATCGGGCCGTACTCGGGTTACAACGAGATCATGCCCGGCTACGGCGAAGGCCAGATCAAGAGCGTCGAGGAGATCCAAGCCGGGTGAGCGGCTGTATCGGCACGTGCTTCACCAACAGCGCGTCGGGCG
>Ga0114966_10001485_pt1 | contig 21634 bp, 20 predicted proteins | sample M_130207_XF_Meta_FD_87029 | JGI IMG/M metagenome (GOLD analysis project Ga0114966, IMG submission 87029) | Freshwater microbial communities from Lake Montjoie, Canada to study carbon cycling - M_130207_XF_MetaG | ecosystem: Environmental > Aquatic > Freshwater > Lake | place: Lake Montjoie... | reverse complement strand
CAAGCATTTCAGCGCGGTCCACCGCAATCCGCAGGGCCTTGCGGATGCGCGGATCGTCAAGCGGCGGTTGGTTACTTTGAAAGGCGATGCCAAACCACCCCCCCGCCGGATAGCTTTGAACGGTGAAGTCAGGATTGCCAGCATAAAGCGGTTCCTGATCGCGGGTCAGGCCGTTGTAATCGATCTGCCCCCCCAGCATCGCCTGATTGCGCGCTTCAGAATCTGGGATCGCTGTGAATTCGATCTTATCTAACTTGGGGGCCCCTTCCCAATACGCGGTGTTGGCCGACAGGATCGTCGTGCTTTCAGGATCAAAGCTGTCCAACTTGAAGGGCCCAGTGCCGACCCCATAAGGCGCTGCGGCCCCCTCGGGCAACATTCTGACCCGGTAATCCATCAGCAAAAGTGGCAGACCCGCATGGGGCGTAGACAAACGTATCCGCGCGGTGAGGGGGTCAATAACATCCGCGGCTTCGATGAAACCCAGAACATCCGTCACGGGCGACTCCAGAGCAGGATCCTTGACCCGCTCTAATGTGAACTTCACATCTGCCGCATCAAAGGCGCTGCCGTCGTGAAAGGTCACCCCCGGCTGCAGCGTCAGCGTCCACTCCGTCGCGGTGGCGTTCGCTGTCCAAGTCTGCGCCAGTTCTGGCGCTGGACGGCCATCGACATCCTGACGGATGAGGCGGCTGTAGATCAGGTCGTTCACCTCATAGAACCGGTTGGCCGAGATCGGATCAAGACTTTCGCTGCCCCCAAAGCTCAGATCATTGGCCCGCCGCAGGACGCTTTCTGCCTGTGCCGCGCTGGCAAGTGTCATCAAGATGACAAGGGGTGTCGCTAAGACTTTGGTCGATAATGAAAGTATCATGGCGATGGGTGTCCTTGTTTGCTTTTCGAAAGAAAACATGCGAGCCCTCAAGGCGCGCGAGCCTGGCATCGTCTTTGATGGCAACTAGATCGAAGAAGCATGACACCCGCAAGACAGTTCGACAAGGGCGCTGGCGGTGTCGACTTAGGAGCTGCTATGCAGATTGTGACGTACAACATTCAGTGGGGCAAAGGTCAGGACGAGGTCGTTGACCTGTCGCGCATCGCCAGAACCGTGGCCAAAGCCGACGTGATCTGCCTGCAAGAGGTAGAGCGCAATTGGCGTGACATGGCAGACAGTGACCAAGTCGCGCGGCTTACGGCCCTTTTGCCCGATCACCATGCGATTTTCTCGCCAACTGTCGATCTGCATGATCATCGCGACACCGCCGCAAAGGGCCGCCGCCAATATGGCCTGCTGATCTTGTCGCGCTGGCCCATCTTGTCGACCCGAACCTTTCCCCTGCCGAAGTATCCCGTGTATGGCAGCCTGAATGACAGTTCTGGCCTGCAAGAGGCCGTGATTGCCCCGGGCGGGCAAGGTCTGCGCATTTACAACACGCATCTCAACTATCTCTCCCAACGCCAGCGCCGCCTGCAGATTGACGAAATCTTGAAGATCGTCGCCGATGCGCCGCACCAAGGGGGGCCGATCGTTGGGCCGGGCGTGCCAGAGGAAGAGTATCGTCAGGACTGGATTGCCATAGGGCCCGAAGATGTGCCCGCGATGCCTGTCCCTGCTATTTTGACGGGCGACTTCAATATGCGGCCCAATTCCCCAAACTATGACCAGATCGTGGGCGAGCGCGATCCTTTCTATGGCCGCCTGCCCGACCTTGCCCGCTTCAGCGATGTTTTAACCCTTGTCGGACAGCCAGAGCATGACGGGTCTACCCATCCCGAGGCGGACCCAGCAGGATATCAAAGGATCGACCATGTCTTCGTGTCGGGGGATCTCGTCGGGTCTGTGACCCGCGCATGGATCGACACTCAAGCGAACGGATCTGACCATCAGCCGGTCTTCGCAGATTTGGAAATTCCCATCCGCAATCAAGGGCTTTAAGCCGCCGCAGTGTGATGAACCACAGATCCTGGACACTCTCTGGGCAACAGGGGTGGATGCGCCCCATGACCCCCTTCTTTGCGCCTGAACGATCCGTCTCGCCCAACTTGGGCGCGACACTTGCGTAAGGCCAGCCCAGGCGGATGCCTGATCAGTTTCGCGCCCGCCCTCGTTCTTTCGGCGGCTTGCAAATCTGTCTAGCCAGCCCCCTTCGTTTGGGCTACTCTCATTCTTGATCTGGGATCAACCCAGACATATCGGCAGTCAGGCAAGCAGGCGATCTATGACAGAAATGGTTTACGGCTCCATGCCCGCACGGGTGCAAGAGCCGGTCCTTCCCCGTTGGTGGCGCACCATTGATAAGTGGACGCTGACCTCGATCTTGATCCTCTTTGGCATCGGGATGCTCTTGGGGCTTGCGGCCTCTGTGCCGCTGGCCTCGCGCAACGGGTTGCCGCCCTTCTATTATGTGCAACGCGAAGCCGCCTTTGGCGCTGTGGCCTTGGCCACAATGTTTGGCTTTTCGCTTCTGTCGCCCAATGCGATCCGGCGCGCGGGGGTGATGGGCTTTGCCGTGGCCTTTTTGGCCTTGGTCTGCCTGCCCGTGCTGGGCACCGACTTTGGCAAGGGCGCCATCCGCTGGTATTCCTTGGGCTTTGTGTCCTTCCAGCCGTCTGAGTTTTTGAAGCCCGGCTTTATGATCGTGGCCGCATGGCTCATGGCCGCCTCGACCGAGGTGGCGGGGCCGCCGGGCAAGTTAATCTCGTTCGGGCTTCTTTTGGTGCTGGTGGCCTTTCTGGCCCTGCAGCCCGACTTTGGTCAAACCATGCTGGTGATCTTTGGCTGGGGGGTGATTTACTTTGTCGCGGGCGCACGCATGGCATGGATCGCCGTGTTCTTGGGCATTATCGGCTTTTCTGGGAATTTCGCCTACCACAATTCCGAACACTTCGCCCGCCGCATCGACGGCTACCTGAACGCCGATGTCGACCCGCGCAGCCAGATTGGCTATGCCACCAACGCCATCCAAGAGGGCGGCTTTTTTGGCGTGGGCGTGGGCAATGGACAGGTCAAGTGGACGCTGCCCGATGCTCATACCGATTTCATCATCGCGGTTGCGGCCGAGGAATATGGCCTGATCTTGGTGCTGGTGATCCTTGCCCTGTATGGCACGGTGGTGGTGCGCTCACTTCTGCGGTTGACCAAAGAGCGCGATCCCTTCGTGCGCTTGGCGGGCACGGGGCTGGCCTGTATCTTTGGCGTCCAAGCCATGATCAACATCGCCGTCGCCGTGCGTCTTTTGCCCGCCAAGGGCATGACGCTGCCCTTTGTCTCTTACGGCGGATCCTCAGTCATTGCTGCGGGCATCACGGTGGGCATGCTTTTGGCCCTGACCCGCAGCCGCCCGCAGGGAGAGATCAGCGATCTCTTCAAGCGGGGCGGCCGCTAACATGGCCAAGCGCCCCTATCTTTTGATCGCCGCCGGTGGCACCGGCGGCCATATGTTCCCCGCCCAAGCCTTGGCCGAGGCGATGGTGGCCAAGGGCTGGCGGGTGCGCCTGTCGACCGATCTGCGCGGCGCGCGCTATGCGGGCGGCTTTCCCGCCGAGGTGGAGCGGGTTGTCGTCTCATCTGGCACCTTTGCCCGTGGCGGCGCTGTGGCTCGGATTTTGGTGCCGTTTCAAATTGCGGGCGGCGTTTTGTCGGCCCTTGCGCGCGCGGTTTGGGATAGGCCCTCGGTCGTGGTGGGCTTTGGCGGCTATCCGTCTATCCCCGCGCTGTCGGCGGCGTGGCTGTTGCAATTGCCCCGCATGATCCACGAACAAAACGGCGTCTTGGGCCGGGTGAACCAAATCTTCGCCCGCCGTGTGGCCCAAGTGGCCTGCGGCACATGGCCCACCCAGCTTCCCGCTGGTGTGGAGGGCCATCCCGTGGGCAACCCCGTGCGCCAAGCCGTGCTGGACCGCGCCGCAGCCCCCTATATGCCGCCCGGAGATTATCCGATGAGCGTTGTGGTCATCGGCGGCAGCCAAGGCGCGCGGGTGCTGTCAGATGTCGTGCCCGCAGCCCTCGCGGCGCTGCCAGCCGCGCTGAAACCCTTGCTGCGCATCGCCCACCAAGCCCGCGACGAAGACCACGCCCGCGTGGTCGCGGCCTATCAGGCGGCGGATATGACCGCCGAGGTTGCCCCGTTTTTCTCCGACATCCCTCGCCGCTTGGCCGAGGCGCAGTTGGTGATCTCTCGCGCGGGGGCCTCGTCGGTGGCGGATATTTCGGTGATTGGCCGCCCCGCCATTCTGATCCCCTTTGCCGCCGCCACCGCTGACCATCAAACCGCCAACGCGCGTGGCTTGGTCGAGGCGCAGGCCGCCGTTCTATGTGCCGAAGGGGGCCTGGATGCGGCCCAACTTTCGGCTCAGATCGCCTCTATCCTCACCACGCCAGAACGCGCTGAACAGATGGCCGCCGCCGCCCATGCCCAAGGACGCCCTGACGCCACCATCCGCCTTGCCGCCATGGTCGAGGCTCTTGCCGGACCGAAGCCATGAACGCTGCTGCGACCAAACTGCCGATGGAACTGGGGCCGATCCACTTTGTGGGCATCGGTGGCATCGGCATGTCGGGCATTGCCGAGGTTTTGATGACCTTGGGCTACCAAGTGCAGGGGTCAGACGCGCGCGCGTCAAAGATCACCGACCGCTTGGTGTCCTTGGGCGCGACATTCTTTGAGGGTCAGGCTGCCGCCAATATCGGGGCTGCTGCGGTGGTTGTGATTTCCTCGGCCATCAAAAAGGGCAATCCCGAACTGGAAGAAGCCCGCCGCCGCAAGCTGCCCGAGGTGCGCAGGGCCGAAATGCTGGCCGAATTGATGCGGCTGAAATCCAACATCGCGATTGCCGGAACCCATGGTAAAACCACGACCACAACAATGGTCGCGACCTTGCTGGATAAGGGCGGCTTTGACCCAACCGTGATCAACGGTGGGGTGATCCACGCTTACGGGTCCAACGCGCGGGCGGGCGCTGGTGAATGGATGGTGGTTGAGGCGGATGAATCCGACGGCTCGTTCAACCGCCTGCCCGCCACGATTGCCATCGTCACCAACATCGACCCCGAACATATGGAGCATTGGCACACCTTCGATGCGCTGCGCAAAGGCTTCTTCGACTTTGTATCCAACGTGCCCTTCTACGGGCTGGCTGTCTGCTGCACCGACCACCCCGAGGTGCAAGCCTTGGTGGGCCGTGTCACCGACCGCCGCATTGTGACCTTTGGCTTTAATGCCCAAGCCGATGTGCGCGCTGTGAACCTGCGCCACGATCCGGGCCGCACGACCTTTGATGTGGTGCTGCAAGGCGAAGCGGGGGCCCCCGTGATCGAAAACTGCACCCTGCCCATGCCGGGCGATCACAACGTGTCCAACGCCTTGTCGGCCATCGCCGTGGCGCGCCATCTGGGCATGAAGCGTGCCGAAATCCGCGATGCTTTGGCCGGTTTCGCCGGTGTGAACCGCCGCTTTACCACCGTGGGCACAGTGGGCGGGGTGACGATCATCGACGATTACGGCCACCATCCGGTCGAGATTGCCGCTGTTTTGAAAGCAGCGCGCCAATCCATCGCCAAAGTGCCCGGTGCCAAGGTGATCGCCATCCACCAACCCCACCGCTACACGCGCCTTGCCAGCCTGTTTGAAGACTTCTGCACCTGCTTTAACGAGGCCGACGTGGTCGCCATCGCCGACGTCTACGCCGCAGGCGAAGACCCCATCGCAGGGGCCGCCCGCGACGATCTGGTCGCTGGCCTGATCGCCCACGGCCACCGCCACGCCGAGGCTTTAATGGGCGAAGCCGATCTAGAGCGCCTCGTGCGCCAAAACGCCCGTCCGGGGGATTTGGTGGTGTGCTTGGGGGCAGGGTCAATCTCGGCCTGGGCCAACGCGCTGCCGGGGAAGCTGGGGTAAGCCCATCTTGCACCCTATTCCCTCACTCTATACCACTCCCTCATGACCTTGCTTCCCACCCCTCGCGGTACGCTTACCCCGCAGCGGTCCTTGGCGGACCTCACTTGGCTGCGCGTGGGCGGGCCGGCGGATTATTTGTTTCAGCCTGCGGATGAGGATGATCTTGCACAGTTTCTGGCAGCACTTGACCCCTCGGTTGCCGTGTTTCCCATGGGTGTCGGCTCGAACCTGATCGTGCGCGATGGGGGTATTCGGGCTGTCGTGATCCGGCTGGGGCGGGGGTTTAATGACATTGCGGTGCAGGGTGACCGTGTGGTGGCAGGGGCTGCGGCGTTGGATGCCCATGTCGCACGGCGCGCGGCAGAGGGTGGGTTGGACCTGACCTTTTTGCGCACCATCCCCGGCACCATTGGTGGGGCGGTGCGGATGAATGCGGGCTGTTATGGGTCTTATGTAAAGGATCATTTGGTCGAGGTGCGCGCGATCACGCGGCAGGGGCAGGTCGTGACGATCCAAGCGGCTGATTTGGCTCTGGCCTACCGCCAATCAACTCTGCCCGATGGCTGGGTGATCGTGCAGGCCACCTTTGCCGCCGGTGCGGGTGACCCCGCCGCGCTAGAGGCCAAGATGGCCGACCAAATCGCCAAGCGCGATGCCAGCCAGCCGACCAAAGACCGCTCGGCAGGGTCAACCTTTCGCAATCCGATCGGCCATTCCTCTACCGGACAGGCCGATGACACCCATGAGCTGAAAGCGTGGAAGCTGATCGACGATGCCGGTTTGCGCGGGGCCACCCTTGGTGGGGCGCAGATGTCACCCAAACATTCCAACTTTTTGATCAACCTTGGCCACGCCACCGCCGCCGATTTGGAAAATCTTGGTGAAGACGTGCGAAAGAGGGTTTTGCAAAACCTACAGATCAGGTTAGAGTGGGAAATCATGCGGGTCGGCGAACCGTCCGCAGATAAATAACAATAACCGGCAAAGTCCGGATGAGGCAGTGATGGTGGGCAAGCTTGCAGGCGCAGGCTCCCGCGTGGCGGTACTGATGGGGGGGCTTTCCGCAGAACGGGAAGTGTCGCTGTCATCGGGGCACGAATGTGCCAAAGCCTTGCGGGTGGCAGGATATGACGTGGTGGCGGTTGACGCTGGCCGCGATCTGGCTGCACGTTTGCAAGACATCAAGCCCGACTGCGTCTTCAACGCGCTGCATGGCCGCTACGGCGAAGACGGCTGCGTGCAGGGTCTGCTGGAATGGCTGGAAATTCCCTATACCCATTCTGGGGTGCTGGCCTCGGCCCTTGCCATGGACAAAACCGCCACCAAGGCCGCTTACGTGGCGGCGGGCTTGCCTGTCGTGGCTTCGGTCCTCGCATCGCGCGATGATGTGGCACGGGGCCATGTGATGCCGCCACCCTATGTGGTCAAGCCCAACAACGAAGGCTCCTCGGTCGGGGTTTATATGGTCCGCCCGGGCGAGAATACGCCGCGCTTGGCTGAAACCATGCCCGAAACTGTGATGGTCGAAGCCTATGCGCCGGGGCGCGAGATGACAGTGGCTGTGATGGGCGCGCGCGCCTTGGCTGTCACCGATATTCTGACCGACGGCTGGTATGACTTTGATGCCAAATACAAACCCGGTGGCAGCCGCCATGAAATCCCCGCCCACCTGCCGGACGAAATTTCACAGGCTTGCCTAGATTATGCCCTGCGCGCGCACCGCACTTTGGGCTGCCGTGGCCTTAGCCGCACCGATTTTCGCTGGGATGAAAGCCGGGGCTTGGCGGGGCTGATCTTGCTGGAAACCAACACCCAACCCGGGATGACGCCCACCTCGCTTGCCCCTGAACAGGCGGCCTATTGCGGCATTTCGTTCCCAGAACTGTGCGACTGGATCGTAAAGGACGCCTCATGCAATCGTTAAGCCGCGCCCTGCCGCTGCGCCGTGATCCGGCCCCATCCCGCTGGGCTTATAAGATGCAGCGCCTGTGGCTGACGCCCGCTTTCCGCGTCTTTATGCGCTTTGGCTTGCCCGTGCTGGTGGTGGCGTTGGTGGTGGGGATTGTTCTGGCCAGCCAAGCACGGCGCGATGCCTTGTGGGGGGTGATGACCTCGGCCAAGGACCAAGTGACCGAGCGGCCGATGTTCATGGTGAACTTGGTGTCGATTGACGGGGCCTCGCCCGAACTGGCCGATGCGGTGCGTGCAAAACTGGCGCTGCCCTTGCCGCAATCGGCGCTCGAGATTGATCTCAATGCCATCCGCGTTTCGGCGGAAAATCTGGATGCTGTGGCCCGCGCCGTGGTGCGCTTGGGAACCGGCAATGTGCTGCAAATCACCATCACCGAACGCCAGCCCGCTTGGGTCTGGCGCACCGAGGCGGGTCTGATCTTGCTGGATGACACCGGCCACCGCATCGCAGGCTTGGCTGACCGCGCCGACCGCGCCGATCTGCCGCTGATCGCGGGGGAGGGGGCTGACCAAGCCATCCCCGAGGCGATGGCTCTGTTGCAAACGGCCAGCCCCTTTGAAAACCGCATCCGTGGTTTGGTGCGTGTGGGCACGCGCCGCTGGGATCTGGTGCTGGACCGCAATCAAAGCATCCTCTTGCCCGCCGACAATCCGGTGACCGCCCTGAACGGGCTGATCGCCTTGAACGCCGCCGAAAACATCCTTGCGCGCGATCTGACATCTGTCGATCTGCGCAACCCGCAACGCCCCGTTCTTCGCCTTGCCCCGGCAGCCCTTGATGCCTTGCGCGCGGCTCATGGTATCAAAATTCCCACGGAGTCAAAATCATGACCGACCTGTACCAATCCCAACGTGCCATGCGGAATTTGCGCAAAGCTGCCCTGCAAAGGGGCATGATTGCGATTTTGGATGTGGGCACCTCGAAGATCGCCTGTTTGATCTTGCGCTTTGACGGGCTTGACGAAGCGGGCGACGTCGATGGTGTGGGGTCGATGGCGGGTCAGTCAAACTTCCGCGTCATCGGGGCGGCCACGACCCGCTCGCGCGGGGTGCGCTTTGGCGAGATCAGCGCCATGAACGAAACCGAACGCGCCATTCGCACGGCGGTGCAAGCCGCACAGAAAATGGCGAATGTGCGGGTGGATCATGTGATCGCCTGTTTCTCGGGCGGTGAACCGCGCAGCTATGGCCTTGCGGGCGAGATCGAGCTGCACGATGCCTTGGTGCATGAAAACGATGTGTCGCGCGTTCTGGCCGCCTGTGATGCCCCCGATATCGGCGAGGGGCGCGAGGTGATCCACGCCCAACCGGTCAACTTCGCGCTGGACCACCGCACAGGCTTGGCCGACCCGCGCGATCAAAGCGGCAACCGCTTGGCCTGCGATATGCATCTTTTGACGGTGGACGCCGCCGTGGTGCAAAACCTGCTGTATTGCATCAAGCGCTGCGACCTTGATTTGGCGGGCATCGCCTCGTCGGCCTATGCTTCGGGAATTTCCTCGTTGGTCGAGGACGAGCGCGAGTTGGGCGCTGCGTGCATCGACATGGGCGGCGGGTCAACCGGCCTGTCGATTTTCATGAAAAAGCACATGATCTTTTCGGACTCGGTGCGCTTGGGGGGTGATCACGTCACCTCAGACATCGCCCAATGTCTGCACGTGCCCTTCGCCGTGGCCGAGCGCATTAAGACCAAACATGGCGGGGTGCATGCCACGGGCATGGACGACCGCGAGATGATCGATATTGGCGGCGACAGCGGCGATTGGGAAAAAGACCGCCGCCAAGTCAGCCGCACCGAATTGATCGGCATCATCCGCCCGCGCGTGGAAGAGATCTTAGAGCAAGCCGCTGAACGGCTCGAGGCTGCGGGCTTCTCGCACTTGCCCAGCCAGCAGATCGTGCTGACGGGTGGGGCAAGCCAGATCCCCGGGTTGGATGGTTTGGCCAGCCGCATCCTTGGCCAGCGTGTGCGCATGGGCCGGCCCCTGCGTGTGCAGGGCCTGCCGCAAGCCGCTACGGGGCCGTCTTTTGCCTCGACCGTGGGCCTGTGTCTTTTTGCCGCTCACCCGCAAGACGAATGGTGGGATTTCGACATTCCCGCCGAACGCTATCCGGCGCGGTCGATCAAACGGGCGTTAAAATGGTTTAAGGACAACTGGTAACCCCCTATATCCTGCGCTTTATGCGACATGGCGGGGTTATTTGAAACAATTTCACCATATTTTGTGGTGAAGATGCGGTTTTTTAGTGACGTTTGTCTGCATTGTGTCTAGGATCGAGATCAAGTCGGCGGCTTCAGCGGCAAAAGCGGGGCGCGTCGGCACGAAAGACGATAAAGAAAAAGGCAGCGCGGGGCCGCTGCTTCTCAACAAAAAAACGGCGGGACGTGAAATGGCTTTGAACCTTACAGTCAGTGCAGAGCGCGAAGACTTGAAGCCGCGCATCACGGTGTTTGGCGTCGGTGGCGCCGGTGGCAACGCGGTCAACAACATGATCGACAAGAAACTCGAAGGCGTCGAGTTTGTGGTTGCCAACACAGATGCGCAGGCGCTGCAGCAAAGCCGGTCGGCGCATAAGATCCAGATGGGTCTGAAAGTCACCGAAGGTTTGGGCGCAGGTGCGCGCCCCTCTGTCGGATCGGCCGCCGCCGAGGAATCTATCGAGCAGATCGTCGACCATCTGGCGGGGGCACATATGTGCTTTATCACCGCAGGCATGGGTGGCGGCACGGGCACGGGCGCTGCCCCCATCATCGCGCAAGCTGCGCGTGAACTGGGTGTGCTGACCGTGGGTGTTGTGACCAAGCCCTTCCAATTCGAAGGCAACAAGCGGATGCGTCAAGCCGAAGAGGGCATCGAGGCGCTGCAAAAGGTTGTCGACACGCTGATCGTGATCCCCAACCAGAACCTGTTCCGTTTGGCGAATGAGCGCACCACCTTTACCGAAGCTTTCGCCATGGCAGACGATGTGCTGTATCAGGGCGTTAAGGGTGTGACCGACCTGATGGTGCGCCCCGGCCTGATCAATCTTGACTTCGCCGACGTTCGCGCCGTGATGGACGAGATGGGCAAAGCCATGATGGGCACGGGCGAAGCGTCGGGCGATGACCGCGCCGTTCAGGCCGCCGAAAAGGCCATTGCCAACCCTCTGCTGGACGAAATCAGCCTGCATGGCGCCAAGGGTGTGCTCATCAACATCACCGGTGGCTATGACCTGACCCTGTTCGAATTGGACGAAGCCGCCAATATCATCCGCGAAAAGGTTGATCCTGACGCCAATATCATCGTGGGCTCCACCTTGGACACCACGATGGAAGGTGTGCTGCGCGTGTCGGTTGTGGCGACGGGCATTGACATCAAGAATGCCAAGGCCGAACCGCCTCACGCCCGCCGCTCGCTGCACGAACCGCTCAAGCCAGCACCCGTGGTCGAGGCCCCTGTGGCCCCGGTGGCTGCAGAAGTTGAACCGGCCCCTGTGCGCGCGCAGTTTGAACAGCCGCGCAGCTTCACCCCCGAAGTGGACGAAGTGCCCGCCTCCGTTTACCGCCCCGCTGAAGAGCAGCGCGTAACCCAAGCGGCCCCCTCAATGCCGCGCGACAATGACGCCGCCAACTTCATCGCCCCGCGTCCGCGCCCGATGGGATCGCCTTCGCCCGAAGCGATGGCGCGTTTGCAAGCTGCCGTCAGCAAAGCTCCGTCCGAGCAGGCTGCCCGTGCCATGGCCCCTGCGCCCAAGCCCGCCGAACGCCCGCGCTTTGGCATCGGGTCTTTGATCAGCCGTATGTCCGGCGGCAGCGCCGAAGCGGCCCAACCGCAGCGCGCGCAGCCCCCCGTCACCAGCTACGACGACGAGGCAGAGCCTGCTTCGGATCAAGACAGGATGGAAATCCCAGCCTTCTTGCGCAGGCAGGCAAACTGACCCAATTGGGCCCGTGTAACAGTGTGAAAAGCCCGAACGCAGAGTTCGGGCTTTTTTCATATCTATCAACGCATTGTGTGGGCTTTTCGATTGTTACAAGACGTCACAAAGCGTGAATTGAGCTTCTGCGTCTAGGCCGCTAAACGGGATGAAAAGACAGTCAGATGCGCCAGGGTCGCGCGTTGGTTTTAGAGGTGTCGGTGCAAAATACGGTGAAATCGGCGGTAAGCTTCAAGGGCACGGGCCTGCATAATGGCAAGCCGGTGCGTTTGGTTGTGCGCCCCGCTTCGGCCGATTATGGCATCCGGTTCCGCCGTACCGATCTGCGCGGGGTTGACCCTTTGGTGCCAGCCCGCTGGGATGCGGTGGTGGCCTCAAAACTGTGCACCCAGATCGCCAATGATGATGGCGTGCAGGTGTCTACCATCGAACATCTGATGGCGGCGCTTGCCGGTTTGGCGATCAACAACGCCCTGATCGAAATCGACGGCCCCGAAGTGCCGATCCTGGATGGGTCTGCCGCCCCCTTTGTGGCTGCGATTATGGCCAAGGGCATTCAACCCCAATCCGCCCCGGCCCGCGCCATTCGTGTTCTGACGACGATCGAGGTGCAAGACGGCACAGCCCTCGCCCGCCTAGACCCAGCCGAAATGCTGGAAATTGATTTTCGAATCGACTTTGCTGATGCCAGCATTGGCCAGCAATCGCGCCACCTGAACATGGCCAACGGCGCCTTTGTGCGCGAACTGTGCGATTCGCGCACCTTCTGCCGCCAATCGGATGTGGACGCCATGCGCGCCCTTGGCTTGGCCCAAGGTGGTACGTTGGACAATGCCGTGGTCTTTGATGGCGACAGGGTGCTGTCTCCGGGTGGGTTGCGCTATGCCGATGAACCCGTCCGCCACAAGATGCTGGACGCTTTGGGCGATCTTTCCTTGGCAGGCGCGCCGCTTTTGGCCCGCTATACCGGCGTTCGGGCCGGCCATGCCCTGACAAACCGGCTGCTGCACAAGCTTTTCTCCACGCCGGGGGCCTTTGTGATGGATGATTGCGATGCTTTGGCGGGCGGCAAGTTGCCCGGTGTTGGCGTTCATCGCGGGGATTTCCCGCTTTACGCCTAAGCTTGGGGCAAAAGCGGTGAAAGCCGTTTTGCGCAGCGGATTTTTATGTGTTAGGAAACCTTCAAGGATGGCAGGGCGCAGGTTGTGTCTGGCCGCGATTGGTTGGGGATAGGCAAGACGATGGCAATCGCAAGATCAAGCTTACGGCGCGGTCTGGGAATTGCGCTGATTTTGGCCATGATGGTCGCTTGCAGCCCAAAGACCAAAGACGTTGTAGATCCTTTGGCGGGTTTGACCGCCGAGCAAATCTATATGAAGGGCGAGTTGGCCTTTAATGGCAAAGGCGATGCCAAGACCAATGCCAAAAATGCTCTGGCCTATTTCCAAGATGTCGAGCGGCTTTACCCCTATACCGAATGGGCCAAGCGCGCCGTGATCATGCAGGCCTTTACCCTGCACAAACGCAAAAACTATGAAGAATCCCGTGTGGCGGCGCAACGCTACCTTGATTTTTATCCCGCTGGCGAAGATACGGCCTATGCGCATTATCTGATCGCCCTGTCCTATTACGACCAGATTGACGAAGTGGGCCGCGATCAGGGCCTGACCTTCCAAGCGCTGCAAGCCCTGCGCGTGGTGATCGAACAATATCCTGACAGCGAATATGCCAAATCGGCCATGCTCAAGTTTGACTTGGCCTTTGACCATTTGGCCGCCAAGGAAATGGAAATTGGCCGCTATTACCTGAAAAAGCGCCAATACAGCGCCGCCTTGAACCGCTTCCGCAATGTGGTGCAAGATTACCAAAACACCGCCCAAACGGCTGAGGCGTTAGAGCGTTTGGTGGAATGCTACCTTGCCCTAGGCATGCCGGACGAAGCGCAGACGGCAGGCGCTATATTGGGCTATAACTACCAATCCAGCCCCTTCTACCAAGACGCCTTTAATCTCTTGAAAGATCAGGGTCTTGCGCCAGAAGCCAAAGGCACGGGCTGGCTGTCAACGATCTACCGCCAGATGATCAAGGGCGAGTGGCTGTGATCTCAAAGGCCTGCGGATGGCGTTATGCTGCGCAGCCTTGAAATCCGCGATGTGCTGATCATTGATCGGCTGGACCTGACCTTCCAGCCGGGCCTGAATGTGCTGACGGGCGAAACGGGGGCGGGCAAGTCGATCTTGCTGGATGCTTTGGGCTTTGTGCTGGGCTGGCGCGGCCGTGCCGATTTGGTGCGCATGGGGGCCGATCAGGGCGAAGTGACGGCCGTGTTTGATCTGCCCCAAGGTCACGCCGCCCGCGCGGTGATAGAGGCTGCGGGCCTTGAAGCTGCGGATGAGGTGATCCTGCGCCGCATCAACAGCGCCGATGGCCGCAAAACCGCTTATGTGAACGACCGCCGCGCCTCGGGAGAGGTGCTGCGCGATCTGTCGGAGACGCTGGTCGAACTTCACGGCCAGCACGACGATCGGGGCCTGTTAAACCCACGCGGCCACCGCCAATTGCTGGACAGTTTCGCAACCCTTGATCTGTCTGGCCTGCGCGCGGCATGGCGCGCGCGCGCCGATGCCCTGCGTGATCTGTCCCTAGCCGAAACAGCCCTTGCCGCCATTCGGGCTGAGGAAGACTTTTTGCGCCACGCCGTGGCCGAGTTGAACAAGCTTGATCCCAAGGCAGGCGAGGAAGCGACCCTTGATACCCAACGCCGCGCAATGCAGGGCGCTGCGCGCATCCGCGAAGACATCGCCCGCGCGCATCAGGTGCTGGGGCAGGGGGCTGACCCTGCCCTGCAAGACGCGCTGCGCTGGCTGGCAGGCGTGTCTGACAAGGCCGAAGGCCGCCTTGATGCGCCGCTTGCCGCGCTGGAACGTGTGATCTTCGAACTGGCCGAAGCGCAATCCGGCGTGGAAAGCTGTCTTGATGCTTTGGATTTTGACGAGTCTTCGCTTGAACGTTTGGAAGAACGCCTGTTCGCCATCCGCGCCCTTGCCCGCAAACACGGCGTTCTGCCCGATGATCTGGGCCCCTTTGCCGATGTACTGCGCACAAGGTTGGAAGCGCTGGATGGCGGTGAGCGTGGCTTGATCCGCTTGCGCCAAGCGGCCGCGATGGCCGAGGCCGAGTATAAAACCCGCGCCCAAGCCATGACCCAAGCGCGACTTGCTGCGGGCCTGCGCTTGGATGCGGCGATGCAGGGCGAACTGGCGCCGCTGAAAATGGAACGCGCGGTCTTTCGCACCGACTTAAGCGCGCAACCGCCTGGCCCCGATGGCCAAGACGAGGTGACCTTTACCGTCGCCACCAATCCGGGTGCGCCAGCGGGCCCTTTGAACCGCATCGCTTCGGGTGGGGAACTCAGCCGGTTCTTGTTGGCGCTGAAAGTGTGCTTAACAGGTCAAACCCCCGGCCTGACCATGATCTTTGACGAGATTGATCGCGGTGTGGGTGGGGCCACCGCCGATGCCGTGGGCCGCCGTTTGGCGCATCTGTCGCGTGAGGCGCAGGTGCTGGTTGTCACGCACTCCCCACAGGTGGCAGCCCTTGGGGCACATCATTGGCGGGTGGAAAAGCGGGTCGAGAACGAGATGACCCTGTCCACCGTTGTGGCGCTGAACCCGCAAGCGCGGGTGGAAGAAATTGCGCGGATGCTGGCGGGCGATACAATCACCCAAGCCGCCCGCGATGCCGCCCGCGCCCTATTGGCCGGTGGCTGAGAAGGTCAGGCTGACCGCCCGCCACCCCGTGCTGCGCGCTGTCAACACCGCTGTCAGAATAGACCCAAAGCGCGGTAGCTCTGCGCCGTGATCATCGCGCGCGCCGCTGACGACAAAGCGTTGTGTCACCACACAAGCCCCCGGCCCCAGCATTCGCAACCGGTGCCTGCCCGTCACCAGCCGCGCCGCGGCAAAGATGCCCGCAAACTCGCCCGCAAAGGCCGCCTCGGCCTCGGCCGCCGTCTCAACCACCCCCCCCGTCAGGGTCAGCACATCGGCATCCTCGGCCAAAAAGCCCGCCAGAGCGGCGGCGTCTTGGCGGCCAAAGGCACCAGCAAACAGCTTTGCAAACTCTTCTGGGCCAGTCATTGCGCAATTCGTTCCATCGTTGTGGCCAGATCGCCGTATCCGGTGAAGCGGCGCTCATAGGCAAGCCCCAGTCGGTTGGCACAGTCGGCGGCTTTGGCGTCTAGGGCAGGGTCGTTGGTTTGGGCCTGATAGACCAGTTTGGTGTAATTGCCAAAGTAGGTGTCGCGCAACTGGGGGTAGCGGTCTAACCCCATCGGCTTCCAGACAAAGGCATCAAACTGGCGCACCAAAAAGTCGGTCAGATAAAAGGCCGATATTTCGGTATCCAGATGCGTGGCAAAGGTCGCATTGCCTTCAAAGAACGAATAGCAATGCGGGCCTTCAATCATCTCGACCCCCAGTTCCGCGCATTTGGCCTGTAGCAACCCGCCCGTGCCGCAATCGGCATACAGCACAAACAGCGACTGATACTGCGCGCGGTGCTCTTGCACTGTGCGCTCTACCTCGGCGGTGATCTTTTCTGGGTAAAGGTGCAGCTTGGCGGGCAGGCATTGCACATCCATATGCTGCCAATCGTTGGCCTTGATCAGGGCCAGCACCTCATGCGCCAAAGCGCCACAAGCGATCAGCAAAACCGAACCGCTTTGGCGCGGGGCAAGGCCGGTTTCGGTCAGGTCGATGTCGTTTGGCTGATCCATGCGCCCTTCTAAAGGGATGCGGGCCAAAGCCCAAGCCCAAATGAAAACCCCGGGCGCTTGGCCCGGGGCTCAAGGCAATTTTCAGCGCTTAGGCCGAGGCGCGATTGTGTTTGCGCAGCATATAGGCCTTGGCCGTTTCCACAGCCACAGCGGCATCTCGGCAATAGGCATCTGCGCCAATGGCCTTGGAGAATTCTTCGTTCAACGGCGCGCCGCCCACCAGCACGATGTAATCATCGCGCATACCCTTTTCTTTCATCGTGTCGATCACGACTTTCATATAGGGCATCGTCGTGGTCAGCAGGGCCGACATGCCCAAGATATCGGGCTGTTCACTTTCGATTGCCGCAAGATACTTCTCGACCGAGTTGTTGATGCCAAGGTCTTTGACTTCAAAGCCCGCACCTTCCATCATCATGCCGACAAGGTTCTTGCCGATGTCATGGATATCGCCTTTGACCGTGCCGATCACCATCTTGCCCATGCGCGGTGCGCCGGTTGCAATCAGCAGCGGCTTTAGAATGGCCATGCCACCCTTCATCGCGTTCGCAGCCAGAAGCACTTCGGGCACAAACAAAATGCCATCGCGGAAGTCTGCGCCCACAATCGTCATGCCCGCGACCAAGGCTTTGGTTAGGGTGTCATAGGGCGTCCAGTTGCGCGAGATCAGGATGTTGACGCCTTCTTCGATCTCTTCTTTCAGACCGTCGTAAAGGTCGTCATGCATTTGCAAGACAAGTTCATCGTCAGACAGTTCAGACAGGATGATTTCGTCGTCGTCGGCCATGCTGATGCTCCTTCACGCGTTTCTTCGTCAATGGGGCCAAAGCCCGCCCGCCACTTTTCCTTTAGCGACATGCCCCGAATGAAAGCCGACAGCAAGGGGGGATGTGGGAAGAGAATTGTAAAGGATTTTGGCTGTTTGGCCTTTGCTCTGCTTGGGCCGCGACATTTGGGGATGCGCGATTTGCGACAAGTTTGGCAAAAGCCACTTGTGATGTTCGTACTTTGTTCTAAAATGTTGCCATGAACGCCCCGAATCCCAGCTTAGATCCCACCCTAAAACTGCGTGCGCGTGCGGCAGCCAGCAATGACGCGGGGCGGTTTGAACCCACAGCGCGGGTGGTCTTTGATGACGGTTGGGATTTGGCAGAGGATCCACGCCTTTTGCGCACCGAGGTGCGTGTTGAAGACCCGCGTTCTGCCATCACCTACAACACCTCACCCGACCTGCCCTTTGATCGTTCGATCAATCCTTATCGCGGCTGCGAGCATGGCTGCATCTATTGCTTTGCCCGCCCCACCCACGCCTATCTGAACCTGTCGCCGGGTTTGGACTTTGAAACCAAACTCATCGCCCGCCCTGGCATTGCCCAAGTTCTAGACCGCGAGCTGCGGGCGAAGTCTTACAAAGTGGCCCCCATCGCCCTTGGCACCAACACCGACCCCTATCAGCCGATCGAGGCTGACCACCGCGTGATGCGCGCGGTTTTGACCACCTTGTTGGCCTTTCGCCACCCCGTTGCCATCACCACCAAAGGCACCTTGGTCGAGCGGGATTTGGACCTGCTCATTCCCTTGGCCGAACAGGGTCTGACACGGGTGGGCATTTCCATCACCACGCTTGACCCCATCTTGTCGCGCAAGATGGAACCCCGCGCCCCAAGCCCTGCGCGGCGGTTGGCAGTGATCCGCAAACTGGCAGAGGCGGGGGTATCGGTGCGGGTGATGGTGTCTCCCTTGATCCCGGGCTTGTCGGATCACGAGTTGGAACCCATCCTAAAGGCCGCCGCAGAAGCGGGGGCCGTGGGGGCCAGCTATATCAACCTGCGTTTGCCGCGCGAGGTGTCGGGGCTGTTTCAAGACTGGCTTGCCACCCATTACCCCGACCGGGCCGCCAAGGTCATGGCGCGGGTGCGCGAAATGCATGGTGGCAAGGATTATGACGCCGATTGGGGCACACGCTTTCGCGGTTCCGGCCTTTGGGCCATTCTGATGCAGCGCCGCTTTGCCGTGGCTGTGGCCCGCTTTGGCCTTGGCCCGCCGCTGCCCGCTCTGCGCTGCGATTTGTTCCGCGTGCCCACCTCGCAAGGCGCACAGATGGGGTTTGATCTGTAGGGGCGACATTGCGCCCCCAAGATCAGCCCCGCTTGTTGCGCCGTTCGCGCTTGGGGTCGCCCGATGTGTCGCCCGTGCCATCCTTGGCCGAGGAAAACGCGCCAAGCTGGGCCTGAATATCCTCGACCGAGGGTTTCGCCCCTTTCGCCCGCGTTTCCAAAGCGTGGCGCATGGCTTTCAGGTGTTCGGGCATCGTGCCGCAGCACCCGCCGATGATCTTGACACCCGCATCCCGCGCCAGAACCGCATAGTTGGCCATCAACTCTGGCGTGCCGTCATAATGGATATGGCCATCGTGATACTTGGGGATTCCCGCATTGCCCTTGGCTATGATCGGGCGGCTGGTGTTTGTCATCTCAAAACCCAAAACCGTGCGCATCAGATCGGCAGCCCCCACGCCGCAATTGGCCCCAAAGGCCAGCGGCGGATGCGCCATCTTATCGACAAGTTCCGCCATTCCGGCCGAAGTCAGGCCCATCATCGTGCGCCCTGCGGTGTCAAAACTCATCGTGCCGCACCACGGCAAGCCCGCCATGGTCGCAGCCTCGGCCGCTGCGGCGTATTCTTCAAAGGCCGACATGGTTTCAATCCACAGCACATCCGCGCCGCCAGCTTTCAGCGCCTCGGCCTGTTCGTGGAAAATCTCGACCGCCAGCGCATGGGTCATTGTGCCCATGGGTTCAAAAATCTCTCCCGTGGGGCCCATTGATCCCGCCACAACCACAGGGCGGCCAGCGACATCGGCAATCTCGCGGCCAAGGCTTGCCGCCACACGGTTCAACTCGCCCACGCGCCCTTGGGCGCTGTGCAGCTTCAATCGCGCGGCATTGCCGCCGAAAGAGTTGGTCAGGAACAGGTCCGACCCCGCCTGCACAGCGCTCCGATAGAGGCTGCGGATATTGTCGGGCTGGTCAATGTTCCAAAACTCAGGCGGTTCGCCAGATGACAGACCCATGTTGAACAGGTTGGTGCCCGTGGCCCCATCCGCCAAAAGCCAGTCATGCGTCGCCAGCAAGCGGGACAGAAGGTCTTGTGCCATGGGGGCCCCTTGGACGTGTCAGAGTTCGGTCAGAAGTTGCGCTTTGGCTTCGGGCAGCAGGGCCGCCAGTTTGACGCGCACCGCTTCGGCGCTGGAATGTGCACCCAGATCACCTGCAACCTTTGCCACCAAATCCTCGGTTCCCGCTTTCACAAGGTCAGAATTGACCACCTCTAGCGCATAGGCCTCGGCCTCTGCGCCAGATTTGCCCAACAGACCTGCGGCCCAAAGGCCCAAAAGCTTGTCGCGCCGCGCTTCGGCGCGAAACTGCATTTCAGAATCATGGGCGAATTTGGCTTCAAAGGCTTTTTCGCGGTCATTGAACGTGGTCATGCTATGGCCCTCGGCTGCACGTTGCTTTTCCCCCTCCATATGCCTTTCCCAAGGCTTTACCGCAAGGGCCCCTTAGCACTTTCCGCCCGATGCCCCTGCAAGGGCCGATGCGTCTTGCCGCAGCGCGGGCCATGGCGTATAGCGCGCTGAATGGGTCGGTGCCCACGGTGCCGCTTATGGCCCGCAGCACCCCCTAGAAGGTTTTCGGAGCTTTCATGGCACGGCGCAAAAAGATCTACGAGGGCAAGGCGAAGATCCTGTACGAAGGGCCAGAGCCGGGCACTTTGGTGCAATATTTCAAGGACGAAGGGGCCGCTGGCCCCACCGCGACCGAAGGCGAAAACCTTGCCCCCGAAGGCAAGGGCGTGTTGAACAACCGCCTGTCGGAATTCTTCATGTCGGGCTTGAACTCTATCGGGGTTCCCACCCATTTCATCCGCCGCATAAATATGCGCGAGCAGTTGGTGCGCGAGGTCGAGATCGTGCCGCTTGAGGTTGTCGTGCGCAACTTTGCGGCGGGCGATCTGTCAGCCCGCTTGGGCATTCCCGAAGGCACGGCCCTGCCGCGCCCGATTGTGGAGTATTTCTACAAAGACCCGCGCCTGAATGCGCCCTTGGTGAGTGAAGAGCATATCATCGCCTTTGGTTGGGCCAGCCAGCAGGATCTGGACGATATCATAGCCCTAGCCCTGCGGGTGAATGACTTTTTGTCGGGCGTCATGCTGGGCGTGGGCATCAGGCTGGCCGATTTTCGCATAGAAGTGGGCCGTGTCTGGGAAGGCGATTTCATGCGCCTTCTGTTGGCCGATGAGATCAGTCCCGACTCGTGCCGCCTGTGGGATCTGCGCCGCCCGGAGGGCGCGGGCGCTGTGGCCGAACCGGGCCCCTTGGCCGATGTCTATACCGAACTGGCACGGCGCTTGGGCGTTTTGCCTTCCAACGTCACCCATGCCCCCAAACCGACCCTGATCAACTGATCCTGCAAGGAGCCTGCCATGAAAGCCCGCGTCACCGTTATGCTCAAAACCGGCGTTCTGGATGTGCAAGGCGAGGCTGTGCGCTTTGCCTTGGGCACTTTGGGCTTTGCGGGCGTGAACGGCGTTCGCCAAGGCAAGGTGATCGAATTGGATTTGGCCGAAACCGATGGTGCTGCGGCTGAAACCGCCGTGAAAGCCATGTGCGAAAAGCTTTTGGCCAATACGGTGATTGAAAGCTACAAGGTCGAAATCCTCTAAGCCGCTTGACCTTAGCGCCGCCCTGCGCCACCCCTTAAGCCCAGAGGGGAGCCTACCATGCGCGCAGCCGTTATCCGACAGTATCGGGCCGATCTTAGCCTTGAAACCGTGCCCGATCCGGTGTGTGAGGCGGACGGCGTGGTGGTCAAAGTGCTGGCCTGCGGCATTTGTCGCAGCGATTGGCACGGCTGGGCGGGCGAACACGCCAAGGTCAAACCCGGCGCTATTCCCGGCCACGAATATTGCGGCGAAGTGGTCGAGGCTGGCCCCCTAGCGCGCTGGAACGTGGGCGACAAAATCATCGCCCCCTTCATCCTCGCTTGCGGCGCATGCCCCGAATGCCGAT
>Ga0114966_10001483_pt1 | contig 21665 bp, 19 predicted proteins | sample M_130207_XF_Meta_FD_87029 | JGI IMG/M metagenome (GOLD analysis project Ga0114966, IMG submission 87029) | Freshwater microbial communities from Lake Montjoie, Canada to study carbon cycling - M_130207_XF_MetaG | ecosystem: Environmental > Aquatic > Freshwater > Lake | place: Lake Montjoie... | reverse complement strand
CTTCGTTAATAACGGACGGACACGCTCTAGTAGTTTTTCGAGCGTGTAGGGCGCGTCCTTGAGCACTCTGCCATCCTCGATCTGTTCTTCGAAACCGCTCAAATCATAACGAGTGGTGAAGAGCACACGCACTTGAGGAAAACGTGCACGTGCGGCATCACGCAGAGTGAATCCAGTTTCACGCGAAGGGAAAATCGCCTCGGTGATGAGAATGTCGAGTGCGTCAGCCTTAGCGATCCAAGCGGCGGCTTCACTGGCTTCAGCGAAATCGACAATGGTGAAGCCAGGGAGACTTTCCCTCAGCCAGATAGTGCGAGTGCCGCGGAGTGCGGCATTGGAATCAACAAACAAAAGAGTCATGCGTGCAGTGTCGTGTGGCGATCATCTCCCCATGGGCGGGAGGAGCGGATTGGCACCGGAGGGGGCAGCACCCGGTGCGGAACCGAACTCCAGGAGATCGCGGGGCTCAGCGGCCACATCCTGGAGTTTGTTGTTATAATAAAGACGCAGCATGTAGCCGTAATACGAACGGCGGCCGTGCTGCTGGATTTCGGCGGCGGAAAGTGCAGGCAGGTGATAAATGACATCCAGCGTTTCTTCGCCACTGCCACTCCAGTCCACCGGCGCAGACTGCCAGGTTTCAATTGGCTCAGGCGCGATGGTTTGTGCCACCTTCGTGCCATTGACCCGGTCGAAGAAAAAGACTTCCAAGTTCACCGCCTTGCCTTCGATGGGAAGGTTGCCCGCACGGACAATCGGAACACTCAACACATAGCGCTCGCCAGCGTTCACTTTGAAATCACGCACAGCCTGACAGGCACCAAGGCGCATCAATTTCTCGCTCTCGATGCCAGCAGCATTTGGAATCAAAGGAGCCGCCACCGCTGCGGAACCACCACCCAGGCGGCGTGAAGCGAGCTCATAAAAACTGCCCGCTTTCGTCGCGCCCAGCAATTGGATGCGCCGCCAGGAATCCGTCGCCTTGTCCTTGATGCCCATCTGCTCGTAAGTCTGCGCCATTTCAGCAATGATCGCTGGATGGTCGGGCGTGAGTTGATCCGCACGCTTCAATAGTTCCAAAGCGCCCTGCATGTCGCTCATGCCACGGATTTCCTTGGCAGAGGTCACCACGTAATTCACATCTCGCAGCAATTCCGTGGCTGCATCAGGTTTCGTGGTGGGTGGCGGAGCGGTTGGAGCAGCCGTTGTCGCTAGAGGCGCTGGTGCGCTGGGAGGAACTGGAACAAATAATCCCGATGGAACGGCTGGTGGAGAGGCAGGCGCCGACATCGGTGCAACGGTCTTGTTGAATGAACCAATCGGCGGCGGGGCGCTGGAAACAGGTGCCGCCACGATGGGCGCCGGTTGTGGCATCAGCGATCCAGGCAAGGGCGGAGCGGTTGAGGCAGTTGGAGGTGCGGCGATCTGCCCGATCTCCGGGACGACACTCGGAGTTGGGGCCGACGGCGGAGACGAAAAAGTCAGCGGGCTTATGCCCAAAATAGGAGAACTACTGGCCGTAAGCAGTTTGATCACGATGCCCATCTGCACCACCGCTAGCAGGCAAAGCGTTCCCCAAGCCATCGCGGACGAGCGATCACGGTCAGGAGTGAGAGTAGAGGAAGGGGGAGTCACGGGTTGCTGAAAAAGACGGCCATGGTACGATTTGGGCCTACCAGTGTCAATACTCCAGGGTTCTTCATTCAAAATGCCGGAAGGTCGCGCCCAGCCGTTGGTCGTTCATGCCTTAGAAACGTCACCCCATCACCGAAGGTGTGATTTTTCTTTCTCACCTGCCGAAATCGCGGCGCAACTGTGCCAGCGCGAGGGTTTCATCTGGATGGATTCCTCTTTGTCCACACCCGGAGCCATCTCCATCCTCAGCGCTGAACCGGTGGCCACTTTGCAGGGCCACATCGACCACGATTGGGAAAAAGTGCGCGCTGCACTGCGCACACCGCGTGCAGCAGCAGGTGGTTTGTACGGCTGGGTCGGTTATGACGGCCACTTTACCTTCGGCATCTATCCGCATGGCCTCGTTTACGATCACAACACCTCACAGTGGTTCGAGTTCGGCGATTTCAAATTTCAAGCCAGCGACTTCAAGCCATCCGCAGCCCCACAACTCCGTTTTGCGCCCCAAGTCACCCGCGAAGACTTCATTCGCAGTGTCGAGCGAGCGCAGGATTATATCGCCGCCGGCGACATCTACCAAGTCAACCTCTCCTACCCGTGGAAAGCCGCCTGGCCGCAGGAAGCGAGCGCTTTGGCGCTCTACTTAAAACTGCGCACCGTGTCCCCTGCCCCGCACGCCGCCTTCATGCAACTGGCCGGAACCACCGTGCTATCCGCCTCGCCTGAAACCTTCCTCAGCATGGACGGCACGCGCATCGCCACTCGTCCCATCAAAGGCACGCGCCCACGTTTTGTCGGCGATCCCGACCGTGACAGTGCCGCCGTGCGCGAACTCACCGGCTCCGCCAAAGAACGCGCCGAACTGCTCATGATCACCGACCTCGAACGCAACGACCTCGGCCAGGTCTGCGAATTCGGTAGCGTCGCTGTGCCCGAACTCTGGCGCGTGGAAAGCTTCGCGCAGGTGTTTCACCTCGTCTCCACCGTCACCGGCACGCTTCGGCCGCATGTCGATCACGTCGATGCCTTCCGCGCCTGTTTCCCCGGCGGCAGCATCACAGGCGCGCCGAAAAAACGCGCCACCGAAATCATCGCCGAACTCGAACCCCATCCCCGCGGCCTCTACACCGGCGCCATCGGCTGGTTCGGCTTCGATGGCCGCAGCCAATGGAACATCGCCATCCGCACCGCTGTGCAAAAGGATGATGAAATCACCTTCCACGTCGGCTCCGGCATCGTCGCTGATTCCGTGCCAGAGCTTGAATTTGAGGAGACCCTGCACAAAGCAGCGGGCATTCTGGCGGCAGCTTCATGATAAGCCACCCTTTGCCCGCCGTTTGTTCAACCCTCATGAAGCGCCTCACATTTCTCGCCCTTGCCCTCACCGGCCTGTTTTCCACGATGATCCACGCCGCCGATGACTCGCGCGTCTATGAACTGCGCATCTACACCTGCCACGAAGGCAAGCTCGACGCGCTTCTGGCCCGCTTCCGCGATCACACCTGCAAGCTGTTTGAAAAGCACGGCATGGGCAATGTTGGTTACTGGGTGCCGGTGGACAAAGAAAACGGCTCTGAGACCACGCTGATCTATGTGCTCGAACACAAGAGCCGCGAAGCCGCGAAGGCGAGCTTCAAGGCCTTCGGCGCTGATCCAGAGTGGAGGGCCGCCGCCAAAGCCAGCGAGGCGAATGGCAAAATTCTCGCGAAAGCACCTGAGTCCATTTTCATGACGCCGACGGATTACTCGCCGCCGCTGACCGTCGCCAAGGGTGACAAGCCGCGTGTGTTTGAACTTCGCACCTACACGACGCCCGAAGGCAAACTCAACGACCTGCACGCTCGTTTCCGCGATCACACGATGGCGCTCTTCAGCAAGCACGGCATGAGTCACCTCGCCTACTGGGTGCCGACCGACGCAGACAAAGGCGCAGGCACAAAGCTGATCTACATCCTCTCCCACGCCAGCAAGGAAGCTGGCATCGCCTCTTTCACCGCTTTTCGTGCCGATCCTGAGTGGATCAAAGCCAAGGCCGAGAGCGAAAAGAATGGCCCGCTGACCATCCAGCCGCAGTCTGAGGGCGTGAAGAGCATCTACATGAAAGCGACGAATTTTTCCCCGATTCAGTGAGCTCACCTCGGGATTGGCGAGCTATCGCGTTGGATTTCCAAGCCATTTGGGGCAGTTTTTTTGTCGCAGCTGCGACAACTCTGAGCCCGAAGCGCCTTGAATGGGCTGAGTCCTCAAACTCATGCGTTTGACGGCCTTAAAGTGCGACAATGGCGCTAAAATCGAACCTCGAAGCCAAAAAATGGAGGTTTGAGGACCATTTGGGCCGGGAAAACCTGCGTTGACAGGTCCGGCTATATCGGGAGCATGCGCGCCCCTTTGCCCGGACCAACCACCTGGGCAAGGCGCGACGAAACAACCCAACCATCGATTGAAACCAACCATCCTCCTGTGCCTCGCTGCCTTGTGCGCATCCGCTTTTGCGGAAGAAGTTAAAAGCTCAACCACAACCCCAGCTGGCACTCCAGGCCAGGTCATTGCAGGCGTCCGAACCACCGCCTACACCCACGACGAGAGCGATCACATCGAGTACGGAGCCCGCACGGCTGCCGGGACGCTCCTCAAGCACGGCCAGATCCGCAGCGCTGCTGCCGACTGGTCCATCTACCCCGTGGGCACCGTGTTCCAGATTCAGGGCGATCCCTCGATCTACATCGTCGATGACTACGGTTCCGCCCTCGTTGGCACCAGGACCATCGACCTCTACAAGCCGACCTTCGGCATGATGAACAGCTGGGGCACGCGTCGTGTGACCATCCAGGTGCTCAAGTGGGGATCGTTCGCCAAGAGCCTCGCTATTTTGAAGCCACGCGCCTACAAGGCACCGCATGTCCGCAAAATGGTGGCGAGCATCGAAGCGCGCCCGGCCTGATCTCCCCCCAAAACCTGAATTCAGGTTCAGCCACGGAGTCGCTCGTCGGTTCTGTGGCTTTTTTGTGCTGAGAAGAGATCCCGTCCTAAGCCAGCACGCTGTCCGGCACGCGGGCGACGATGCGGCCTTCGGCATCACGCACCAGGATCTTCCCATGGATGATCTCGGGCGGGTTGCCGATGCCCTTGGCGTAGTCAGCCGCCAGATCCTTGCTGCACCCCAGTGATTGGCGGATGCGAACGGAAAGCGTTTCAATGTCGATGTCGGTCATGAGACCGCTTCCTAACGCCGTCCGATAGCAAAGTCGCGACAAGAATCATCGCGGCGCAGAAAAGTCCGCGCATGTTTTCTCTCGCATTGCTTGACCTAGCCTTTCTATGATCAGCGGATTCCATGGAAACGCCGCTCTCGCCCCTCGACTTCGCACGCCGTGCCCGCCGCCTCTATGCCGACCGCGAGGCCGTGGTCGATGGCAATCGCCGCTTCACCTACCGCGAGTTCTTCGAGCGTTGCGACCGTTGGTCAGCCGCGCTGCAAAAACTCGGCGTGAAGCCCGGCGAACGCGTCGCCACCATCGCACCGAACACGCACGCGCATCTGGAGGCCTTCTACGCTGTGCCGCAGATCGGGGCTGTCATCGTCCCGATCAACTTTCGCCTCACCGCAGACGACTTCGCCTACATCCTGAACCACAGCGGTGCCAGCGTCGTCTGCGTGCATGCCGATTACCTCGACACCGTCGATTCCATCCGCTCTCAAGTGCCCGGCGTGAAGCACTTCATTGCCTTCAGCGGCTCCAAACCTGGCTGGATCGACTATGAGGCCACGCTGGCGGCTTCCTCGCCCGATTTCATCCCTGCCGAGGTCGTCGAGACCGAGATGATCGCTCTCAATTACACCAGCGGCACCACGGCGAATCCCAAAGGGGTCATGGTCACCCACCGCAACACCGCGCTCAACATCATGGGCCACCTCATGCACACACACGTAACAGCGGCAGATCGTTACCTCTGGGTGCTGCCCATGTTTCACGCGAACGGCTGGTGCTTCGTCTGGACCATCACCGCCGTCGGTGGCAGACACGTCTGCATCCCGAAAGCCGATCCACGCTTGATCTTCGAAGCCATCATTCGCGAAAACATCACGCTGCTCTGTGCCGCACCCACCGTGCTCATCAGCATCGCCAACGCGCCCGAAGAACTCCGCAAAGACGCTCCACGCGGCGTCCGCGTCTTCACCGCCGGCGCGCCACCCGCTGCGGCCACCATTGAGCGTGTGGAAGGCGAGCTAGGCTGGGAAATCACCCACGTCTATGGCCTCACCGAGGTCTCGCCCATCGTCACCATCAGCGAATCACGCCCCGAGCACGCAGAAATAGATCCAGCCGTCCGCGCTGTGATCAAGGCACGCCAAGGCGTCGAATACCTCGCCAACGCCGAAGTTCGCGTCGTCGATGACGAAGACAATGAAGTCGCCAAGGACGGTGCCACCATGGGCGAGATCATCATTCGCGGCAATGCGGTGATGAAAGGCTACTACAACGACCCCGCCGCCACCGCGAAGGCCATTCGCAACGGCTGGTTCCGCAGCGGTGATGCCGCCGTCGTCCACCCTGACGGCTACATCGAAATCCGCGACCGCTGGAAGGACATCATCATCAGCGGCGGCGAAAACATCTCCTCCGTCGAAGTCGAAGGCGTTTTGCTGCGTCATCCTGCCATCCAAGAATCCGCCGTCGTCGGCCTGCCGCACGAAAAATGGGGCGAAACGCCGCAAGCCTTCATCGTCCTCAAACCCGGTGCTGAAACCACGCCTGAGGCTCTGCGTCTGTTCTGCCGCGAACACCTCGCCCACTTCAAAGTGCCGCACGGTTTTGAATTCATCACTGAACTGCCGAAGACGGCCACCGGGAAGATTCAGAAGTATGTGCTCCGCGGCGGTCGGGCGAACATCACGAGGCAGTGACCAAAGAACCGTCTTCGAGATGCACCGTACCGCCGCGCACGGCGATCTTCTCCCGAGCCTGCTCCACCGGCACATGACGCGGCGTATTGGCCGCCACGCCTTGCGGTCGTGTCCAGCGGATACCGTTCGCGATCACGCGCTGCACGTCCGGGTGATGGTAGATCGGATACACCTCATGCCCGGGGCTGAAGTAGAAAATGCGACCGCTGCCGCGAGTCCACGTCGCGCCGCTGCGGAAGACCTCGCCGCCTTGGAACCAGGACACAAAGATGAGCTCGTCCGGCGTCGGGATGCCAAACGGCTCGCCATACATCTCCGATTGCTCGATCTCGATGCAGTCGCCCAGACCCGCCGCGATGGGATGGCCCGGATTCACCACCCACACTCGCTCCCGCTCGCCCGCCTCGCGCCAGCACAGCGCACAACTCGTGCCCATGAGTCGCTTGAAAAGCTTCGACCAATGCCCCGAGTGCAGCACGATCAATCCCATGCCCGCCAGCACGCGCTGCTGCACTCGCGTCACCGTTTCATCGAGCACCTGATCATGCGCCGCATGCCCCCACCACAGCAGAACGTCCGTTTCATCGAGAATCGCCTGCGAGACACCCTGCTCCGGCTCATTCAGCGTCGCCGTGCGGATGATGAAGTCTGCATGGACACCCAATGCCTCCGCCAGAGCTCCATGAATGCCATTGGGATAAATGGCGCCGACAGCAGGATTCTGACGCTCATGAACGAATTCGTTCCAGATAGTGACGCGGATGTGTATGGGCATGGGATTCATTCAAACGTGCGCCATGAAGCGATCAAACGGGTATTTGCTTTTCCAGGTCATGATCGACTTCGCGAGCCGGAGGCTCGCAAGAAATGAGCCGGTGGTGAAGCGAGGCTCTGCGAGCGAGAACCACCGGACCCGTGATCAAACACCCCGCGTTTTCATCCGACGCGCCCTGGAAGGGCGCGAGAAGCAACCGCATCGACCAACACTTCCTCACCACAAATACCGCTCATCATATTCAATCATTCCTCGCTTCAACATCGCCACATACTCCTCTTGAAACGTCTTCACGCGATGATGCTCCTCCTGGTCAAGCACATACGCCCTCACCGCTTCCAGATCTCTTGCCGCAAAGGTGAACGCGCCATAACCCTCCTGCCACGCAAAGCCCGCCAGCCGCAGTTCATCATGAATCCAGTGTGAGGACTCGCTTTTCACCTCCCGCATCACATCCGCCAGACAATGCGTCGCCCGCAGACCAGCGGCGACATGCACATGATCGCCCGTCCCGCCTACCGCATGCGCGATGCCGTTCACGTTCCGAATCGTGCCACCGATGTATTCGTGAACACGTTGTCGATGAGTCGGGGCCAGCCATTGCTCCCGGTTCTTTATGCTCAACACGAGATGGTAATGCAACGAGAGATGCGTTGAGGGCATGCGGGATGGTTTCAGATAGGCAATGACCGCGCAACCACCAAATCGCCCGTGCCGGAGGCACGAGAGAAATTAGCCGGTGGTGCAACCACCGGAACAGCAGCCACACCACCCCAAAACCACCGCCGCGCCCTGGAAGGACGCGAGAAGGGCACGCGGGGTCTGGCGGGTAATATCGCCGAGGGCATTCGCATGCTTCTCGCGCCCCTGCCGGGGCGCATCCCGGATTCGGGGACGGTGGGGCGGCCCGGTTCCGGTGGTTCCCGGTCGCTCAGCGACCTTCACCACCGGCTAATCTCTTTCGAGCCTTCGGCTCGCCTGAATCAGTCACTTTCCGCGATACCAGAATCGAAATGCACACATAGTGACTTCTCCAAAGCATCCAAATCTGGACAGACTGCGCCGCACTGTTCAACCAACAAGCGAAGCATCCTAAGCACCACATAGGTAACGTAAGGAGTGTCACGAGAATCGGTGGCTTCATCAGGATCTCCGACTGCTGCGCGCAGGGCACCATGAGTATATTGGCAGTAGACTCGATACGCAGAATTATAAATAGGCGCCAACCCAGCAAAGTCTGCGGCTTGAGAGACGGATAGCCTATCTTTACGAATGGCATCGTTAGAGCGGTAACTGCCGAAATAGGCTTTGAGTTGGTTTAATGCGTCCTCTGCTTCTTGATGAGATGATGTATCTTCTGGAGAGTACTTGTTTTCTTCACGCCATTCTGCGCATGCCTTTTCGAAGAGAAATTCTCGTCTGTTTATCGTGGCGCACGCATTGAATAATGCCTCCAGACACGGCCTAACGAGTAACTTTGAGGCTTTGAGGTTCAATTCTTTCAGTTTAAGGAAGCCCGCCGCAGTATGATTTACAAACGATGCAGTCCAGAACAAATATCGAGCCTTGGCCTCGGCGTCGGTTCCTCCAAGCGAGTCGATCGCACTTGCGAGTGCTGCGATTGATTCAGACAGCAGTGCGAGAACCTTGGCTTCTTCACTGGTGTTCGCTCTTGGCATGGTGGATAAAAAGTTGATCCCACTTCAATGCTTCACCGAGCACCCCGGCCCCACGGTCTGGAAGAAATCATTCCCCTTATCATCAATCAAAATAAACGCCGGGAAGTCCTCCACCTCGATCTTCCAGATGGCTTCCATGCCGAGTTCGGGGAACTCGACGACTTCGACTTTCTTGATGTTCTCCTTGGCGAGGATGGCGGCGGGGCCGCCGATGCTGCCGAGGTAGAAGCCGCCGTGTTTCTTGCACGCGTCGGTGACCTGCTGGCCGCGATTTCCCTTCGCGATCATGATCATGCTGCCGCCGTGGCTTTGGAAGAGATCGACGTAGCTGTCCATGCGGCCAGCGGTGGTAGGTCCAAAACTGCCGCTGGGCATGCCGGCGGGGGTTTTGGCGGGGCCGGCGTAATAAACGGGGTGGTTCTTGAAGTAATCAGGCAGCGGCTTGCCAGCATCGAGCATCTCCTTCAGCTTCGCATGTGCGATGTCGCGGGCGACGATGATGGGGCCGTTGATGAGGAGGCGCGTGGTGGTGGGATACTTGCTGAGTTCGGCGCGGATCTCGGCCATCGGGCGGTTCGTGTCGATGCGGACGGCGTTGGTGTCTTTGCGGTGACGCAGCTCTTCGGGGATGTATTGGAGCGGGTTCGTCTCGAGCTTTTCGATGAAGACGCCGTCGCGGGTGATCTTACCCTTCGCCTGGCGGTCGGCTGAGCAGGAAACGCCGATGCCGATGGGCAAAGACGCGCCGTGACGCGGCAGGCGGATGATGCGCACATCGAGCGCGAAGTATTTCCCGCCAAACTGCGCGCCGATGCCGCAGGTGCGCGCTTCTTCGAGCATCTGCGCTTCGAGTTCGACATCGCGGAAGGCGCGGCCGTGCTCGTTGCCGGTGGTGGGGAGGCCGTCGTAATACTTCGTGGAGGCAAGTTTGACGTGTTTCATCGTCGATTCAGCTGAGGTGCCGCCGATGACGAAGGTCAGATGGTAAGGCGGACACGCGGCGGTGCCGAGCGACACCATTTTTTCGCTCAAGAATTTCACGATGCCCTTCGGATTCAGCACAGCGCGGGTCTCTTGATACAAGTAAGCCTTGTTCGCTGAACCGCCGCCTTTGGCGATGAAGAGGAACTTGTACGCATCGCCATCGGTTGCGTAAATATCGAGCTGCGCGGGCAGGTTGGTGCCGGTGTTCTTCTCGGTGAACATGTCCAGCGCGGCGTTCTGCGAATAGCGCAGGTTGTTCTCCGTGTAGGCGAGATAGACACCCTTCGACAGCGCGGCCTCGTCACCGCCGCCGGTCCAGACCTGCTGGCCTTTTTTGCCCATGATGATTGATGTGCCCGTGTCCTGGCAAAACGGCAACAAGCCTGCGGAAGCCACGTCGGCGTTCTTGAGCATCGTCAGCGCGACCATGCGGTCGTTTTCGCTCGCCTCGGGGTCATCAAGGATGGCGGCGACCTGCTTCAGGTGCTTTGGCCGCAGGAAAAAGTTGATGTCGTGGAAGGCCTGATTCGCCAGCAGCGTGAGCGCCTCGGGATTCACGACGAGCACTTCCTTCTCGCCAAACTTCTGCACGCTGACGTGTTCCTTGGTAATGAGGCGGTAGTCGGTGTCGTCGGTGCCGAGTTCGAGGAGTTCTTGGTAATGAAAGGCGGGCGTGGGCATGGTGGGTGGTCAGTTTGAAATAGGATACGAATCTTCAAAGCGCAAAGACAGGCTTCTTCCAGATCGGCACGTGAGATTTGATCTCCTTCAAATACCAGCGGCACAGGTCGAAGGACTCCGCGCTGTGCTTCGTGCGCACCTTGATAATGATGCTCGGCTGCTCCGCTGCCACAAAACCGAGGCGATGCTGAATGAAGACACGATGCGGGCCGTGCTCGCGTTCGCCACGCTCGACGAGTTCGCGCAGCATCCTTTCCGCCATGGGCAGATAGGCGCTGTAGTCGATGCCGGAAATCGCTTTTCCATCTTCCGTGCCACGCACCACACCGAGAAACTGCGCCTCCGCACCCTCGCCGGTTTTGAAGACCGTCGTGGCAGGCTGGATGGGCTCTTCGTTGAGGATGAAAACAGGTGGCATGGGTTCAGGCTACCACAGAGGGCACAGAGAATCACAGAGACATGCATTTCGGAACTCTGTGCCTCTCTGTGAACTCTGTGGTGAAAAAAGCCAACGCCAACTTCACCCAGATGACCGATGGCGCATAAAAGTTGTCTGTCAGCGCCGCTTTCTGATAGCGTTTGAATTCTCCAACCATGAAAAGCATCCTTTTCGCACTCCTCGCGGCGTCCTGCCTGCATGCCGCCACGCAGATCACCTGGAAGCGCCAGCAGCTCCACGGCGACTTTTACTCCGAGGGCGCCGCCATCGGCGACATCAATGGCGATGGCAAAGCGGACGTCGTTGCGGGGCCGTTTTGGTGGGAAGGGCCGACCTTTGAGAAAAAGCACGCCTACTACGAGCCGAAGATTTTCAGCATCAATGGCTACTCGGACAACTTCTTCGCCTACGTCCACGACTTCAACGCCGACAAAAAGAACGACATCCTCATCCTCGGCTTCCCCGGCAAGGAAGCGCGGCTGTATCTGAATCCCGGCACGCACGACGACAAACCGTGGCCCATGCACATCGTCGCCGACGTGGTGGACAACGAATCACCCGTCTTCACCGACATCACTGGCGACGGCAAACCGGAGATCGTGTGCAGCACGGCAGGCCGGTTTGGTTGGTTCGCGCCGAACTGGGCCAAACCCACCGAGAAATGGCCCTTCGTCGCCGCCACTGATGATATGAAGGTCGCCAAATTCACCCACGGCCTCGGTGTGGGCGATGTGAACGGCGATGGGAAGATGGATTTGTTGGAGGCGCGTCGGTGGTGGGAGAACTCGGGCATCATCGGTAGCACAACCAATGGCCCGTCGGCTGCATCCTTCACGCAGCACAACTTCGCCGCCGGTGTCGGCGGCGGGGCGCAGATGTTCGCGTATGACTTCGACGGCAACGGCACGAACGACGTCTTCACCAGCCTCGCCGCGCATCGCTATGGCGTAGCGGTGTTTTTGCAGAACAAAGTAGCGCAAGCCTCTGGCTTGCCGAATGCAACCGAGACGGTCGCACCACACTGGCAGCGCATCATGCTCGCCAGCGAGCAGCCGCAGGACAACGACTACGGCATCGTCTTTTCTCAGCCGCATGCCGCGTTTCTCGCCGACATCGACGGCGATGGCGTGAAGGACATCGTTACCGGCAAGCGCTACTGGGCGCACAACGGCCACGACCCCGATGAGCGCGGCCACCGCGTCATCTACTGGTATCAAACGAAGCGTGATGGCAAGGGCGGCGTCGATTTCGTCCCGCATCTCGTCGATGCTGAAAGCGGCGTCGGCGTCGATGCGCAGGTCGGCGATGTGAATGGCGACACGCTGCCCGACATCGTCGTCGGCAACAAAGCGGGCGTTTACATCCTCACGCAGGAGCGGAAGGAGATCGACGAAGAGAAGGCGGAGTTGTTGAGGCCAAAGAAGCTTTATGGAGCGCCAGCGCCTATGGAGCGCCGACCAGCGGTCGGCAAAGAACAAGCAGGGAAAGGCGACGACTCGTCGCCACTCCATAAGCCCACCGGCCTTCTCCCTCAGGCCGAATACGCCAAAGGCCAGTCACCCGCCGAGGCGTTGAAGTCCATGCAGCTCCCCGGCGGCTTCAAAGCCGAACTCATTGCCGCAGAGCCGGATCTCGTGCAGCCCATCGCCTTCACCTTCGACGAACGCGGGCGCATCTGGGTCGTGGAAGGCAACAGCTACCCGAAACCGCGCGAAGTCGGCGCAGGCCAGGACCGCATCAAGATTCTCGAAGACAAAGACGGCGACGGCATCTTCGAGACGAAGAAAATCTTCTGCGAAGGCTTGAATCTCGTCAGCGGCATCGAGTTGGGCTTCGGTGGTGTGTGGGTCGGTGCCGCGCCGTATTTGATGTTCATTCCTGACAAAGATCATGATGACAAACCAGACAGCACCGACGTGCCGAATCCGGTGCCCGGTTTGAGCTTCAAAGCTCAGATGCTCCTCGACGGCTGGGGCAGCCAGGACACGCACGAAACCCTCAACAGCTTCATCTGGGGCCCGGACGGCTGGCTGTATGGCTGCCACGGCGTCTTCACGCACAGCAAGGTTGGCAAGCCCGGCACGCCAGACGACAAGCGCATTCCCATCAATGCCGGCATCTGGCGCTATCATCCCGTGCGCCACGAGTTTGAAATCTTCGCCGAGGGCACCAGCAATCCCTGGGGACTCGATTACGACCAGCATGGCGAGTGGTTCGTCACCGCGTGCGTCATCCCGCATCTCTACCACATCGTTCCCGGTGGACGTTATCAGCGGCAGGCCGGGCAGCACTTCAATGCGCACACCTACGACGACATCAAGACCATCGCCGACCACGCGCACTACGCCGGCAGCCTGCGGCCCGACATCAATTTCGACAAAACCACCGGTGCCGGCCTCGCCAACAACGACACCAACGCCCTCGGCGGCGGTCACGCGCACTGCGGCCTCGCCATTTATCAGAGCAGCCTCTTCCCGCCCACGTATCTTAACCAGCTCCTCTTCGGCAACCTCCACGGCCATCGCCTCGTCGCGAACTACACCGACCCGCACGCCAGCACTTACGTTGGCAAGCACGGCAGCGATTTCATGCGGTCGAACGACATGCACTTCATCCCCGTCACGCAAAAAGTCGGCCCCGATGGCGCTTTGTATGTCAGCGACTGGAGCGACCAGCAAATCTGCCACCGCGGCAGCAACGCCGTCGAAAACTGGGACCGTAGCAATGGGCGCATCTACCGCATCAGCTACGACGGCTGGAAGCCGTGGAAAGGTGATCTCAGCGCTCAAGGTGACAGCGAACTCACGGAACTGGCCCTACAAACCAAGAATGAATGGGAGTCACGAATGGCGCGACGAGTGCTCGCGGAGCGCCTGCAATCCGATACGCCGAGTTCCACCGCCGTCGATGTCACAGCCACCACGCGTTTTGCAAAAAGCACCTCCACTTCCGAGCGCCTGCATGCCATGTGGCTCTTTCACACAGCGGCAAAACGTGATGACACTCGATCGCTTGGCGGAGCGTCTGAGCCACAAGACGAAGTCGCCGCCTGGCAGGTACGATTGATCATCGAACGTGAACTCGGAATCGCGAAACCCAATTGGAGCGACACCGCAGGCTTTCTGACCAAACTCCTTCAAGCGAAAAATCCCTCTTCACCGATCGTCCGCCGCGAACTTGCTTCTGCGCTTCAGCGCATCCCGCAGGATCAACGCAAAGACCTCGCCACCGCCCTCCTCAAGCACGGCGAGGACAAGGACGACCCGATGATCCCGCTGCTCATCTGGTATGGCATCGAGCCCGTCGTGGCGGCGGACCCGGCGGTGGGGATGCAGCTCGCGAAGGTGTCGAAGATCGAAAAAGTCACCGGTTTCATTTATCGCCGTCTAACCGATACTCCCGAAGGATGGGAGGCTATGTTTGCCTTGGCTGACCGCACGGAGGACTTGGAGAAGAAGACTCTTTTTGTTGAGTCCCTTGTTCAAGCTCGCAAACGCGGAACAATCATGGGTGAAAGAGGCGAAAACTGGCCCGGTGCGCGTGTTCTTCTTCGGAACGGAGAAACTCCACGCCTAAAGCAACTCGTGTATGAGTTGTCAGTGCTAGAAAAGGAAAGTGGCGAAGGTTGGGGTATCCTGCTTGCACGTTCCAAACTCCAAAACGCAACAAACAGTCTAGCAGACCGCGAATTGGCGATGAGTCTGCTTCTCCAGGCCCAGGACACCACCACCGCGAAGCTCCTCCAGCAAATCGTCTCCACCCAAGACGCCCCGTCGTCATTGCGACGTAAGGCCATCCAATCCCTCGCCTCGCTCAAAGACGAGGCAACACCGCAGATCCTCAGTGCTTCGTTGTCTTCGTTATCTCCTGTCGAACTCCCCGATGCGATCAACACGCTCGCCTCAACGAAAGAAGGCTCCAAGGCGCTGCTCAAGGCTGTCGAGGCTAAAGCCGTACCCGCAACGGGCCTTTCGCCCTTCCTCGTGCGCCAGCTCACGGCCTTCGACGACCCGGAGATCAACGCGTTGATTAAATCCGCCTGGGGCGATGTGAACGCGCCGAAGGCTGATATCGGCGAGCGGAAGAAAAAAATCACAGCGATGCTCACGCCTGCTGCGTTGGCGAAAGGCGATGCCGCAAAGGGCAAGATGCTCTTCACCGCCACCTGCGGCCAATGCCACAAGCTCTTCGGCGAAGGTCAAAACGTCGGTCCCGACATCACCGGCAGCAATCGTGCCGATCTGAACTACCTGCTCGAAAACGTGCTCGATCCCAACGCGGTGATCGGCAAGGCCTACCAGCTCAACCTTTTCACCATGAAGGACGGTCGCGTGATGGGCGGTGTCATCAAAGACGAAAGCCCCGCCATCGTGAAGATCGCCATGATGGGCGGCGTCGAGTTCACGCTGCCGCAGGCAGACATTGCGAAGCGCGAGGTCTCCAAGCTCAGCACGATGCCGGAGGGTCTCTTCGATGCGCTGCAGCCCGAGATGGTGGTGGATCTGGTGAAGTATCTGCAAAGCGGTGCCGCAGCCGCAGGCAAGAATTCGGCTAAAGCCGAAGCTACTTTGGTGCCCGGAGCGCTCGAAGGCGAATCACTCAAAGTCCTCTCCAAAACCGGTGGTAACACGCGCCCCCAAGGCATGGGCGGCTTCGGCAGTGAATGGAGCAGTGGATCGCAGCTTTGGTGGACCGGGACGAAACCGGGCAATCAGTTGATCCTAGCCCTTCCGGTGCCTGCAGACGGCACCTACAGCCTTAAAGGCGCGCTCACACTGGCCCGCGACTACGGCATTGTGGATGTGATTCTCGACAACAAGATGCTGGCCGCCGGTTGGGACGGCTACAACGGCCCCAAGGTCATCCACAGCGGCGAACTCGACTGGGGCACACACGAGTTAAAGAAGGGCGAACACAAACTGATCTTCACCATGGTCGGCAAACACCCCGACGCTGCACCCGGTTACATGCTGGGCTTGGATTATGTGCGGCTGGAGAAGAAATGATCAAACCAACGCCAGTGCTTCATCAAAGCGTGCGATCAAATCCGCCGTGTCTTCCAAACCGGCGGACACACGAATGAGCCAGCGGCTGACGCCACAGCTTTCGGTCCAGTCGAGTTCGTCGTAATGAGCGAGCAGCGTGTACGGGCACACGAGAGTGAAGTTCGTGCCGAGGCTCGGTCCTTTGCAGACGCGCAGAGCGTCGTAGAACTTGGCGCTGGTTTGCTCGGGGTTCTTCAACGTGAAGGAGAACAAGCAGCCATGGCCGCCGTTCGCGCGGCGGATGAATTCATAGCCGCGTCCGCCTTCGCTGCTCGCATGCCAGACGCGAGCAACCTTCGGATGCGGGCGCAGGTGTTCGGCGAGGGCCTTCGCATTGCGGCTCATCACGGTGGCGCGTTGAGTGAAGTCGCGACTGTTGAGTTCGAGCGCCACGGCATCGCCACGCCAGAGTTCGTGATCGGCGTGCGCGGTCAGGAACGCGGAGAAGGCCGCGTGATGGGGTGACTTGCGGTTCAGTACGACGCTGCCAGCCAGAACATCACCCGCGCCGGAAAAACTCTTCGTCAGGCTCGTCGTCACGACATCAGCGACGCGATGCGCATCGACATGCGCGACGGTGGAGATCGTGTCATCGACGACAATCGGCACGCTGGGCTGTGCAGCGGCACGAATGGCGAGCAAGCGCTCGAAATCGACGCAGCGGAGTAATGGATTACTCGGCGCTTCGCAGAAGATGCCGGCAAGCGGCTCGTTTTGTAGCAGCGTGCGCAGATCGTCATACTCGCTGTCTTTGATCAGCGGCAGGAAGTGAGCGCCGCTGCCGAAAAGCTGCTGGAGCTTGAGCACATCGACATAGGGGAAGTCGAGCTGCGCGGTTTTGCGGCCGGGGAAGAGATGCGTGAGCATCCGATGCACCGCAAAATTGGCCGCCATGCCGGAAGGGAAGAGAAACACGTCCTCTGGCTGTTGTCCGGCCAGTTGCGCGATGCGTTCGCGGATGATCCGGTTCGCAGCCTTGCCTTCTTCGGCAGTCGCGGTGCTTTGGTGTTCGCCCAGCGCATCACAGGCTTGGCGAGTGCTCACACATTCGCCGCAGAAGCGCCAGAACTTGCGGGCCATCACATAGCTATCCGCCGGAAATACAGCGACACCGAGTTGATGCGTGGTCCATTCTACCACACGACCGGTTTCGATGAATTTCACGCAGCGCTGCGCATGTACGACGCGTGGAAACACGAGGCAGCGCTCACCTGCGGCGGCGAAATCCTTTTCGGCCGCTGCAAATAGGCGCGTGATGGCCGGCGGGCAGCAGAAGCGCGGGTAGCCCGATTTGAACTTCGAGACGATCTCCTGATCGCCCTCCTCATAGCCGATCACATGTTTCCACAGTGGCAGACACACGGACACGCCGAGTTCGTGATCAGGGATGGCCTTGCCGAGGTCTTCGGCGTTGCAGAGAGGATATTTGAAGAGGTCGGTCATTTCAGAGCGCTATTTCCTTCACGCAAAGAGGCCGGTAATCAAAGGAATAGAATGCAAGACGCCGTTGAATGTCGCCGCAGGCAGGCTATGGGTGTTTCATGCCAGCCACCAACGCCATTTCACCTGCGCGGAGGAAACATTCCACCAAGCCATCGCGTGGTCGGGTTGCAGAGAAGAAAAAACAGGTGACCGGTTTGATCGCCGCGCTCAAAAAAATGAAGTCCTCAGAAGAGACGCTTGAGGTCTTGCAGGATAAGCAGGCGATGAAGGCGATTCGTGGTTATGAAGGGGGCAAAATGAAATTTCATCCGCTCACCGCCCTGGATGAAGGCTAAAGTCATCCTGTCCGATCAAGTGCTTGAGTTCATTCGGCAGCTTTCGCCGGTGCCTCGAAAAAACCTGCGAGAGGAACTGAGCAGGCTCCAGAACGACAAAGCGAACATCAAGAACTTGGTCGAGCCGCTGGATGGTTACCATCGGCTCCGATCAGGCTCGTATCGGGTGATTTTTCGCTATCGGATGCTGCACGGCCAGCAGGTGGCAGAGTGCATCTATGCTGGTCCACGAAGGACCATCTATGAGTTGTTCCAAGAGGTTGTCGTGAAAAACTGACGCATTACTTGCCAGCCAGAGCCCGGTCAATATCCGCCCACAAATCCTCGACGTGCTCGATGCCGACGGAGAAGCGCACGAGGCCGTCGGTGACGCCGGCGGCTTCGCGGGTGGCTTTGGGGATGGGGGCGTGGGTCATGCTGGCGGGATGGGCGACAAGGCTTTCGATGCCGCCGAGGCTCTCGGCTTGCGTGAAGAGGCGCAGGCGGCGGATGAAATCGAGGGTCTTGACGTAGCTGAGGCCGAAGTCGGCCAGCAGCATGCCGGAACCGGATTTCATCTGCTTCTTGGCGAGTTTGTACTGCGGATGGCTGGGCAGGAATGGGTATTTGACGCTCTTCACGCCTTTGCGGCCTTCGAGGCGTTTGGCGAGTTCGAGGGCGTTGGAAGAATGACGTTCCATGCGCAAGGCCTCGGTTTTCGCGCCGCGTGACGTGAGCCAGGTGTCGAACGGACTGGGCTGCAGACCGATGGCTTTTTGCGCAAAGATCATTTTTTCCTGCCATTCGTCGGAGTTGGTGCAAACAGCGCCGCCGAGGCTGTCGCTGTGGCCGTTGGTGTATTTGGTGGTGCTGAGCAGGGAGAGATCGGCTCCGAGGTCGAGTGGCTGCTGGAGCAGGCTGGAGGCGAAGGTGTTGTCGACCGCGACGATGCTGCCGACGCTGTGTGCGGCGGCGCTGATGGCTTTGATGTCGAGAATTTTCAGCAATGGATTGGTGGGCGACTCGAGCCAGACCAACGCGGGCTTGAGGTCGGCGATGAGGCCGTAGTTTGCGGCGTTGGCGAGGTTGGCGTATTTGATGGTGACGCCGAAACGACGCAGCACCTTTTCAAAGATGCGGTAGGTGCAGCCGTAGATCTGCTGCTCGGAGAGGATCACATCTCCTGCTTTGAGAGAAAACAGGATAGCGGAGATGGCGCTGAGTCCGCTGGCGAAGACGGTGCAGTGCGTTGCGTTTTCGAGGCTGGCGAGCGTGGTCTGAAGGTTGCGGAAGTTCGGATTGCCGGAGCGGGTGTAGTCAAAGCCGGTGGGATTGCCGGTTTCAAACGTGGACGTCATGTAGATCGGCGGGATCACTGCGCCGGTCTCGCTGCGGTAGTCCTGGCCCACATGAATCGCGCGAGTTTCAAAGCGTGCGTCGGCGGGAATGGTCGGGTCGTCTTTCATGACGTGATGAGTGACATGCAGAATTAGCTTTGCAAGGCCCCTGCGCTCATGCTTTATGAATCAAATCTGATCTTTCATGTCTGACCCTACTGCTCCTCGAAAATTCCGTCGCGTTCTGCTCAAACTCAGCGGTGAAGCGCTGAGGCAACCGGGGAGCACCGACAACATCTCCCCGCCGATCGTCGAAGACATGGCGGCGCAGATCAAAGCGGCGCATCAAACGGGCCTCGAAATCGCCGTTGTCGTCGGCGGCGGCAATTTCTGGCGTGGTGTGACCGCGAGCAACAAAGGCATGGAGCGTGCGACGGCGGATTACATGGGCATGCTGGCCACGGTGATGAATTCGCTGGCCCTGCAGAGCATGCTGGAGGCGATGGATGTGCCGTCGCGAGTGCAAAGCGCGATCAAGATGGACAATGTGGCCGAGCCCTTTGTGCGTCGCAAAGCGATGCGCCATCTCGAACTGGGTCGCGTGGTGATCTTTGCCGCCGGCACGGGCAATCCGTTCTTCTCCACCGACACCACTGCTGCGCTTCGCGCCAGTGAGATCAATGCTGAGATCGTGCTCAAAGCGACGAAGGTCGATGGTATCTACGATTCTGATCCGGCCAAGAACCCGAATGCGGTGAAGTTTGACCGCATCAGTTTCCACGAGTGCCTGACACGCCAGCTCAAGGTGATGGACTCCACCGCTTTCTCACTGTGCATGGAGAACAACATGCCCATCGGCGTCTTCAGCATGAATGAGCCGGACAACATTCGCCGCGCTCTCGTCGGCGAGTACATCGGCACGATGGTCGATGCCAACGGCTGATCTACTTTTACAACCCACTCTGTTTTATGGACCCTGAAATAACCATGCTGGAGGCCGATGAGGCCATGACGAAGGCCGTCGAGCACGCCATCCACGAATTTGCCACCGTGCGCACGGGCAAGGCCAACCCCACGCTGGTCGAAAACATGGACGTGCATGTGATGAGCTACGGCAGCCACATGAAGCTGAAGCAGCTCGCGATGATCACCACGCCAGATGCGCGGCTGATCCGCATCGAGCCGTTTGATCCCGCCACGCTCCAAGACATCGATCGCGCGATCCGTGAATCACGTCTCGGTTTGAACGGCAGCATCGAGGGCAAAGTCATCCGCCTGCCGATTCCGTCCCTCACCACCGAGCGCCGCGAGCAGATGGTGAAGATGTGCAAAACGCTTGGCGAAGACGCTCGTGTGCGGGTGCGTTCGGCGCGGCGCGATGCCCTCGAAGCCATCAAGAAAGGCGAAAAAGACGGCAGCATCACGGAAGATGATCTCCACCGCATGGAGAAGGAAATTCAGACCATGACCGACAAGAAGATTGCCGAAATCGACCAGCATGTGGTGTCGAAGGAGAAGGAAATCATGACGGTCTAGCAAAAACGGTTCCCAAGTTTCAAGTTTAAGGTTTCAAGTTCACTTGAAAGGAAACCTTCTGATAACTTGAAACTTTGAACCTGAAACTTTGAACTTTATTGATGTTCCCCGCCCGCGACTACCTCGACCTCACCCACACCAAGCATGGCATCCTGTTTCCGGATGACTCGCCGGTGTGGACGTCGCTGACCCGGATTGAGTCCTATCTTGAGTTCCGGCTGCAACGCGAGATTCGCGTGCAGGTGCCGCCGGGAGCGTTCATCGGCGAGGACGTGTTCATCGATGAAGGCACGACGCTAGAGCCTGGAGTCGTGATCAAAGGCCCGGCATGGATCGGGCGCAACTGCCAACTTCGTGCGGGCTGCTACATTCGCGAGAATGTGATCATCGGCGATGGCTGCGTGCTCGGAAACTCGTGCGAGTTCAAGAACTGCGTGATTTTCGATGGCTGTGAGGTGCCACACTACAATTACGTGGGCGACTCGATCCTCGGCCACAAGGCGCATCTGGCCGCTGGGGTGATCCTTTCCAATGTGCGTCTTGATCGCCTCGAAGTGACCGTCAAGACCGACACGGACATCATTCCCACTGGCCTGCGGAAGTTCGGCGCGATCGTTGGTGACTACGCCGAGATCGGCTGCAACAGCGTGATCAGTCCCGGCAGCATCATCGGACGGCGCAGCATCGTTTATCCGCTGACACATTTCGCGGGAGTGCTGGATTCCGACCTGATGCTGAAGACTCGACAGACACAGCAGGTGGTCAAACGACGGAAGTAAGGACGAAAGTTGAATACATCCTCGCGGTCGGGCGTCAGAGTCGCATCTTCGTCATTATGAACTCGCGTTTCCGTTCCTTTTTAGTCGTCTCAGCGCTTCTGCCACTCACGAG
>Ga0114966_10001481_pt1 | contig 21685 bp, 21 predicted proteins | sample M_130207_XF_Meta_FD_87029 | JGI IMG/M metagenome (GOLD analysis project Ga0114966, IMG submission 87029) | Freshwater microbial communities from Lake Montjoie, Canada to study carbon cycling - M_130207_XF_MetaG | ecosystem: Environmental > Aquatic > Freshwater > Lake | place: Lake Montjoie... | reverse complement strand
CGTGCCCAGAACGGGGCAGTCAATCGTGGTCCAATTGGCGCTTTCCAGATCGCCCAAACAGGCGCGCAGCGAAGAGATGTTGCGCTCCCACGCCACCTCTAGCCCGCCTTTGGTGCCATAAATTCGCAGGCGCAGGTCGTTCAGATGCCCGCTGGCAAAGCGCGTGGCCCCCACCGTGCCAAGCGCGCCATTGGCCAGCCGCAGATGCATGGCCAGGCTGTCGTTGGCGTCCAATGGATATTCGCCAATCTGATCGCCAGGGGCTTTGTGAAAAGTCGCCAAGCGGGCCGAGATGTCTTCGACCTTTTGGCCTGCGACGAAGGTTGCGAAATCAAGGATGTGGATGCCCACATCCCCCAAAACCCCCTTCGATCCATGTTGGGTCGACAGCCGCCACAGCCATTGGCTTTCGCGGTCCCAATGGCCCCAAGCGGCTTGGGTCAGCCAAGATTGCAGGTATGACGCCTCAAAATGGCGCACTTCGCCAATCGCTCCTGCCGCCACCATTTGTGCCGCCTTTTGCAAGGCCGCCACATTGCGATAGCTGAGGTTCACCATATTGACGACACCTGCCATGGCCGCCGCATCGGCCATGGCCTGCGCCTGTGCTTCCGATGTGGCGAGGGGCTTTTCGCACAAGATATGCTTGCCCGCTGCCAGCACCGGCATCGTAGTGGCGTAATGGGCAGCATCGGGGGTGACGTTGGTCACCGCGTCGAACTGGCCCCAAGCCAAGGCTTCGTCCAAGGTGGCAAAGCCCTTGGTGACTTTATGCGTGGCGCAAAACGCTTTGAGCTGCTCGGGCCGCGTATCTACGCCCGCCACAAGGCTAACGCCTTTGATCTTGGCGAAATGTTCGGCATGGTTGGCGGCCATGCCGCCTGTGCCAAGGATCAGAATGCGCACGGGTTTGGCCATCAACGAAACCCCTTTTCGCCATCATGGTGTAGGCGGGCCCCGCGTTCGACCAAGGGTTCCAGAGCTATGTCGATGGACGTATTGGGCGCATCATTGGGGTTTGCGATGCGCGCTTGCGGGTTATAAGCCCATTTGACCGCGTTCGAGATCACCTGTTGCACGGTGCTGTTGTGATAGGTCGGATAGGTTTCATGCCCCGGGCGGAAGTAAAAGATATTCCCCGCCCCGCGCCGGTAGGTCAGGCCAGAGCGGAACACTTCCCCGCCTTGGAACCAAGATATGAACACCGTTTCTAATGGTTCGGGCACGCCAAACGGCTCGCCATACATCTCTTCGGTTTCCAGTTCGAAGTGGTCGGGCAGACCTTGGGCGATGGGATGCTGGCGCGAGGTGACCCAAAGGCGCTCGCGCTCGCCCGCTTCGCGCCATGTCAGGTTGCAGGGGGCGCCCATCAGGCGTTTGAAGGGTTTGGAAAAGTGGGCCGAGTGCAAAAAGATCACCCCCATGCCGCCCCACACCGCATCGGTGACACGTTCAACGATCTTATCTTCCACATCGCCGTGGGCCGCATGCCCCCACCAGATCAGCACATCGGTTTGGGCGATCTTTTCCGCCGTCAGGCCATGTTCGATGTCTTGCAACGTGACAGTGGTGGCTTGGATGTTAGGGTCGGCATTCAGAGCCGCCGCAATCGTGCCATGGATGGCTTTGGGATAAACCTCGGCCACGACTTTGTTCTTTTGCTCATGGACGTTTTCGCCCCAAACGGTCACGCGAATGGTCATGGATTCCTCTTATGTTGGGGCGAAGCGCCGATACAAATTTCGACAAACTATGCCACATGATTGCCGCTTTGCGCTAGAAGCGCCTTTAGGTTGGATCCATTTAACTGAAAATTAACTTAATTCTGCGACGCTTCAGCGATGAGATGGATTTATCTCCTTTTGCTGCTGGCCGCCTGCGCCAATTCGCCCTCGCCAAAAATGGTGGGGGCGCAAAGTGTCAGCATTCGGCTGGATGGCCGCGATTTCACCCTTTGGCGCAAGGGGCAGTACTTTGAAATCGTCCGCTATGGCTGGGTGGACAAAGCCGATCGCCTTCGGGTCGAAGAAACCATGCTGGCCGTGGTCGAGGTGCAAACAGGCTGCCAAGTGCGGGTGAAACGCGGCGACAGCGGAGAAATTCACGGGCGGCTTATCGCTTGTAAATAAGCGTGTAGCCCGCATAAACCCCTGCGGCCCCAAACAAAATCGCCCACATCGGATCGCCGTTGTAAAGTTCAAACCCGCCCCAAGCCAAGGGGGCCAAGGTGCAGGCCCAGCGAACCCATGCTTTAGCGAACATCGGGTGGGCAGGGTCTAGGAACGGTCTGCGCGGTTTCATGGCTGCCCCCGCAAAAAGGCAAAGCGGTAAGCCAGAGCCACACCGCCCGCGCCGCCGATGATATTGCCAAGGCTGACCCAGACCAAATTGCCCACCATTCCTGCTATTGGAATATCTGCCCCTTGCAGCAGTCCTAAGGGCAGGAAGAACATATTCGCGACCGAGTGTTCAAGCCGCAAAGTCACAAAGGCCGTGACCGGCCACAGAATGGCAAAGATCTTGCCCGTGGTGTCGCGCGCCGAAACGCTGAGCCAAACGGCCAAGCAGACCAAGGCGTTGCACAAAGCGCCCTTGACCAGCCAGACCAGTGGCCCACCGCTTACCTTGGCAAGCGCCACCGCGGCCGCCATCTCGCCGAAGGCTGAGTTGAGCAGGCCTGATGCCCAAAAGGCCACAGCCAGCGCCACAGCGCCCGCAAGGTTGCCCACCCACACCACGCCCCAATTGCGCAGCAACTCTGCCAGTGTGATTTTGCCATCCACCGCCGCGATGGTCATCAGCGCGTTGCCCGTAAACAACTCTGCCCCGCCCACGACCACCAGAATAAGGCCCAGAGCAAAGACCACCCCGCCCAAAACGCGCGTGGGGCCATAGTTTGGATCTGCCCCGGTGATTGCCATCAGATAAAAGGCCGAGCCTAGGCCGATAAAGACCCCCGCCAGCACCGCCAGCGTTACCATGCGCCCCAGTGGCATCCGCGCCTTGGCCACGCCTGCGGTTTCAACCAGCGCTGCCATTTGAGCGGGTTTGTAGGAATCGTGGTCGCCGTCCATCTTGGCCCTCTTTGTTTCACGCCAGAGTGGCAGCGTGCCCAAGCGGGCGCAACCGTCTTAGCGCCGCCGCGCCTTGCCGCCGCGCTGACCGGCACGGCCACCGGTGGAGCGGCCTGATTTTGACACAGCCTCGTCCACCGCCTCTTCGATCACACTTTGCCGTGCCAAGGGGTCGTCGGCCACGGCGAGTTCCACGGCTTCCAGCCGCTTCACCTCGTCACGCAGACGGGCGGCTTCTTCGAATTCCAAATTTTCGGCCGCTTTGCGCATTTGCAGGCGCATGGCATCAAGGTGAGCGGCAAGGTTTTGGCCTACATGGGCGCGGTCTACTTTGGCGGTGATGCGCGACTGGTCGGTGTCGCCCTGCCACAAGCCATGCAGCACATCGTCAACGTTCTTTTGGATCGTATGCGGGGTTATGCCATGTTCGACGTTATAGGCCACCTGCTTGGCGCGCCGCCGGTCTGTTTCCGACAAGGCGCGTTCCATCGACCCTGTGATCCGGTCGGCATACATGATCACACGGCCTTCGACGTTGCGCGCCGCGCGCCCGATGGTTTGGATAAGCGAGGTTTCCGACCGCAGGAATCCTTCCTTATCGGCATCCAAAATTGCCACCAGCCCGCATTCGGGAATATCCAAGCCTTCGCGCAGCAGGTTGATGCCCACCAGAACATCAAAGGCCCCCAGCCGCAAATCGCGCAGGATTTCAATGCGTTCCAATGTGTCGATGTCAGAATGCATATAGCGAATGCGAATGCCCTGTTCGTGCATATAGTCGGTCAAATCTTCCGCCATGCGCTTGGTCAGGGTCGTAACCAACGTGCGCATCCCGCGCAGGGAAACCTTGCGCACCTCGTCCAGCAGGTCGTCGACCTGCATTTCCACGGGGCGTATTTCGACCATCGGGTCAACCAAGCCTGTGGGGCGGATCACCTGTTCCACAAAGACCCCGCCCGCCTGCTCCAACTCCCAAGCGGAGGGCGTGGCGGATACGAAGACCGATTGCGGGCGCATCGCGTCCCATTCTTCGAATTTCAGCGGGCGGTTGTCCATGCACGAGGGCAGACGAAACCCGTGTTCGGCCAAGGTCATCTTGCGGCGAAAGTCACCCTTATACATGCCGCCAATCTGGGGCACAGACACGTGGGATTCGTCGGCAAAGACGATGGCATTGTCGGGGATGAATTCAAACAAGGTGGGTGGCGGTTCGCCGGGTGCTCGGCCTGTTAGATACCGGGAATAGTTCTCAATCCCCGCGCAGGCCCCTGTCGCCTCGATCATCTCGACATCGAAGTTGGTGCGCTGTTCCAAACGCTGCGCTTCCAACAGTTTGCCTTCAGTCACAAAGCGGTCAAGCGTTTGTTGCAGTTCAAACTTTATCCCCTTCACCGCCTGTTGCAGCGTGGGGCGTGGGGTAACGTAGTGGGAATTGGCATAGATGCGAATTTGCTTGAAGACGTCGGTTTTCGCCCCTGTCAAAGGGTCAAACTCGGTGATCGATTCCAAATCCTCGCCAAAGAAGGAAAAGCGCCAAGCGCGGTCTTCCAAGTGGGCGGGCCACAGTTCAATTGTGTCGCCGCGCACTCGGAAAGAACCGCGCATAAAGGCCATCTCGTTGCGCCGATAGGCCTGCGCCACCAGTTCGGCGATCATTTTGCGCGGGTCATAGCTTTGCCCCACGATCAAATCTTGCGTCATGGCGGAATAGGTTTCGACTGAGCCGATACCATAGATGCACGAGACCGAGGCGATGATGATCACATCATCACGTTCCAAAAGAGCGCGAGTGGCTGAGTGGCGCATCCGGTCGATTTGTTCGTTAATCTGGGATTCTTTTTCAATATAGGTGTCGGTGCGGGCCACATAGGCTTCGGGCTGGTAGTAGTCATAGTAGCTGACGAAATATTCTACGGCGTTTTCGGGAAAAAACCCCTTGAACTCAGCATAAAGCTGGGCCGCGAGCGTCTTATTCGGGGCCAAGATAATGGCTGGGCGCTGGGTCTGTTCGATCACCTTTGCCATGGTGAATGTCTTGCCCGTGCCCGTAGCGCCAAGCAGCACCTGATCATGATCGCCGGCTTGAACGCCTGCAGACAGTTCTTTGATCGCCCTTGGCTGGTCGCCTGCGGGCTGGAACGGCGTGTGCATGACAAAACGCCGCCCGCCTTCCAGTTTGGGGCGGCTCAGAACCTCGGGCCGCACGGCCAGCGCGTTGTCGTTGTTATGGAGCATGGTGATTCCCTTCACTGCCCAATCTATTCTGTTTTTGTTCCCGTTAAAGGGGCAGGGCGGCTTGATTGCACAATCCTTAACAAAACTGATCTAGGTTTAGGAAAAAGCGTGAGTAAGGGCGGCACTTGGCGATTGAAACGCTGCTCACTTCGCGCCAAGTTAGTCTGGCAAGCAGCCATCTCTGTCGGCCGACCGCACCACACCCCACTCAAACCCAGTGGTTGGCCGACAGCACCTTGCCTTTCCCCCCAACTTGGCAATAGTAAACCTGTCCTGAATTCATGAGGTTTTCCATGCGTGCGCGCATCTATCAACCGGCCAAAACGGCCATGCAGTCCGGCTCGGCTAAGGCCAAAGGTTGGGTGCTGGAATTTGCCCCCGCTTCGGCCCGCAGTGTGGACCCGTTGATGGGGTGGACGTCGTCTGACGATATGGATGCCCAAGTGCGCCTGCGGTTTGAGACGCGTGACGCAGCCGAGGCCTATGCCAACGCCCGCGGCATTGAATTTGACGTCGTGGACCCGCACGCCCGCCAACCCAACATTCGCGCGGGTGGCTACGGCGAAAACTTTGCCACCCACCGCAAAGGCGTGTGGACCCACTGATCCCGCAGGCCTAAACCGCCCCTTTGCCACTGGAGAGCCATGATGAAGAAACTTGCCCTTGCCCTTGTTCCCTTCCTTTTGGCCTCTCCTGCGCTGGCAAATCCCGCCTCGCCGGAAGGGGCCGATCATCTGACGCAGGTGTTTCAGACCTACCTAGGCGCGGGCGCAAATGTGATCAGCGTGGTGGCCAATGGCGATGTTTATGATCTGACCGTGGATGTGCAGCCTTTGATCGCGATGGGCATGGATGCGGGGCTTTCTGGCGCTGTAACCCCGATTGCGGTGCAGTTGGCCGATAACGGGGATGGCACGTGGGGCGTTAGCCTAGATCAGGCGATCTCAATCGACCTGTCGATGCCACAGGCGGTTGATCTGAAGGAACAGATCGCCAACTTTTCATTCAGCGGAACCTTTGATGAAACGCTGATGGCCTTTACCGAGGCGCAAAGTGCGTTTTCTGGCCTGACACTGGTGGAGACGATCTATGCGCCCGATGTTCCGCCGCAAACCATTGAAATGACGCTGGACACGGGCACTTTGGAAAGCACCGCCAGCGCTGCCGCCGCAGGGGGTACGGATTTTCAGGCCACCTTTACCGCCGAAGGCGTGACCGAGACGATGACAACCCCCGAGCTAGACGGCCAACCCGCAATGCCCATCACGATCAAGGCCGAAAGCCTGTCACAAACGCTGACGGGCAGCCAGTTTATGGGGGCAGAGATGTTCCAACTGGCCTCGTGGTTCAGCGCCCATGCTGACGATGCTTCTCTGGCAGCCGACACGGCAGGGCTGAAAGCGGCCCTGACCACCGCGATACCCTTCTTTGGCGCGGTTCAGGCCACAGGCACGGCCAAGATGCTGAGCGTTGATACGCCCATGGGCGCGTTGGGGATTGAAGAGTTGGGGTTTGTGATGGACCTGACAGGGGCCGTTCCCGATGGCCACTTCCAACAAGGGTTCACCCTTTCAGGCCTGACGCTGCCTGCAGGTCTTGTGCCCGATTGGGCCGCCCCAATGCTGCCCCACTCTCTTTCCCTTGACGTGCAGGTCACCGATTTCGACCCCGCCGCTGCTGTGACGGTGGCGCTGTCGGCGCTTGATCTGCCTGACCCCAGCGCCACGGGGCCAGAGTTTGACGCCAATCTTCTGGCGGCTTTGCTGCCCAAGGGCGCCGTCACCATCACGCTGAACCCCGGTGCTTTGACCGGTGCTGACTATGAGCTGACCTATGAAGGCGCCATGGTTATGGGCCCAGATATGGAACTGCCCACGGGCCAAGCCACCGTCACCCTAACTGGGGTCGATGCGCTGATGGCGGCTTTAGAGGGTGCGCCTGACGACATGAAAGCGCAAGCGATGATGGGTTTTGGCATGGCCCAAGGCATGGCAAAAGTTGAAGGCGACAAACTGATCTGGGAGATTGATGCCGCAACCCCAGGGTCTTTGGCGATCAACGGGATGCCCTTGATGGGTGGAAACTGACCCTTTGATTCAAAAGGAAACTCCTACGGGCCCGGATCTGGCGCTGCTGTTTGCGCGTCACACCGCCGATATGCACACCGATACGCCGCCCGAAAGCATCCACATGATGGACGCCTCCGAGTTAGACACCCCAGACGTGCACTTCTTTGTGCTGCGGCACGCGGGGGGGCCGATTGCGATGGGAGCGTTCAAGATATTTGATGGCAGCCATGCCGAGATCAAGTCGATGCACGTTTTGAGCGAACATCGTGGACAGGGCCATTCCCGCGTGATGCTGGCCCATTTGGTGGCCGCAGCACAGGCAGCGGGCGTGACAAGGCTAAGTCTTGAAACCGGCTCGCAAGACGCATTTAGACCGGCGCGGGTCCTATATCAAAAGGCAGGCTTCACCGAATGTCCGCCCTTTGGCGCCTATGTGCTGGACCCGATGTCAATTTTCATGACACGCGCCCTTGCGTGACAAGGCCCCCTGCCGCTAAATGCGCCTGTGGTCCCGTAGCTCAACTGGATAGAGCACCTGACTTCTAATCAGGATGTTGGGCGTTCGAGTCGTCCCGGGATCACCATAGCTTTAAAGGCCTACCACCGCGTCAGCGCAGTCTCGTCCTCGTCCTTGGCAGCGACCCATGTGGACCCATCGCGGCCTATCTCTTTTTTCCAGAACGGTGCGCGGGATTTTAGGTAGTCCATCAGGAATTCGGCCGCCTCAAAGGCGGCCACGCGGTGGCACGCGGCTGTCGCCACCATCATAATCTGGGCGCCTGGTTCTAGCCTACCATAACGGTGGATCACCAGAACATCGGCCAAAGTCCAACGGGTTTGGGCTTGGGCGATGATCGCGGCAATCGCGGCTTCGGTCATGCCGGAGTAATGTTCAATCTCCATCGCGGACAGGGTTCCGCCCCCGTCACGCACAAGGCCGGTAAAGCTGACCACGGCCCCCGCCCCCGCCCCCGCCACAGTTGCGCTAAAGGCGTTCAGTTCTGCGCCGGCGTCGAATTCCGCTTCTTGCACAGACAGGCGCATCTTAGCCCCCCGTCATGGGTGGAAAGAACGCCACTTCGCGCACACCCGCTAGGGGCGCATCAAAGGATGACAGCTTTTGATCCAAAGCCACCCGCAGGCTTTTGAGGTCGGAAAAGGCCAAGGCGTAGCGTTCCTCGCGGGCCATCAACTCTGCGATCAGGGCCATCACTGTGGGGGCGGTGGTTTCCACCCGCTCGCGTGGCAGGCCAATGCGTTCACGCACCCAAGCAAAGTAAAGCACGTCCACCGGCCTAATCCTTAAGCTGGGGCAGGGATTTGCGGAAATAATCCCAGCCCGTGATGGCGGTGAGGGCAGCGGCGAACCAGACCAGGGCTAGGCCCGCCCAAGTTGCATAAGACGAACAGCCCCGCATCCCACAAGACCGGATCGGGTCGGCCAAACCTTGGGCCACAAGGGTGGCGTATTCTTCGATGGTTTTGCCTTGGCGGGCGATGCCTTCCATATGCTCTAACCCTGTGCCCAAGAACAGCACGGCAATCGCCAGCATCTGGGCCGAGGTTTTCCATTTGGCAAGCTTGGTCACCTTCAAAAGCCCCGCCTTTTCTCCGAGATATTCGCGCAATCCGCCCACAAAGACCTCGCGGAACAAGATCACTGTCGCGGGCAGGATGAGCCAAGGGTTCATGCCAGAATAGCCTGTCAGGATCAGCAGGGCGATCACCACCATGGCCTTGTCGGCGATGGGGTCCAGCATGGTGCCGAACTTGCTTTCCTGTTTCCAAAGTCGGGCCAGATAGCCGTCAAAGTAATCGGTTATGGCGGCCGACACGAACAGGGTCAGCGCGAACCAATCCGCGATAGGGCGATGGAAATAGAGGAACATAACCGGCACGCCGGGGGCGGCGAGCAGGCGCAGTGTGGTCAGAACGTTTGGAATTGTCCACTTCATTATCTTTACCTAGCCCAAGGCCGCGCTGGCGAAAAGGGGGCGCGCGATAAGCCCAAGGGTCTGGGCTAGGATGCGCCTTAGTATGTCTGCGGCACGTAAAGCTCTGGCGGCAAAGTGGCGCGTTCGTAATCGGGGTTAAAGACACGCTCTGGCAGTTGGATTTCCTCGTGCGGGACTTCTTCATAGTCAAACAGCGACAACAGGTGGCTGATGCAGTTCAACCTTGCGCGTTTTTTGTCGTTGCCCTCGACAATATACCAAGGCGCTTCGGGAATATTGGTGCGAGCAAACATTTCCTCTTTCGCCTTGGTGTAGTGTTCCCACCGGATGCGCGATTGCAGATCCATGGGGGAAAGTTTCCACTGCTTGAACGGGTCATGGATGCGCACCAAAAAGCGCATTTGCTGTTCTTCGTCGGTGATGGAAAACCAGTATTTGATCACCCGAATGCCCGAACGCACCAGCATCCGTTCAAATTCAGGAACCGAGCGGAAGAATTCTTCCACCTGATCTTCATTGGCAAAGCCCATTACGCGTTCAACACCTGCGCGGTTGTACCACGAGCGATCAAACAGAACGATCTCGCCTCCTGCGGGCAGGTGCGGGATGTAGCGTTGGAAATACCACTGGGTCTTTTCGCGGTCAGACGGGGCTGGCAAGGCAACCGTGCGCACCACCCGCGGGTTCAGGCGCTGTGTGATGCGCTTGATGACACCGCCCTTGCCCGCACTGTCACGGCCTTCGAACAGGACAACGACCTTTTCGCCCGTATGTTGCACCCAATCTTGCAGTTTGATCAGTTCGGCCTGCATTTGGATCAGGCTGGTCAGGTAGTTCTTGCGGTCCAGCGCGTCGGGGTGGCGATCTTTGTAGATCTTGGCGATTTCGCGCGACAGGGCGGCGTCTTCCAATTCCAGCTCAAAGTCTTCATCCAGCGCTTCGGCCAATTCCTCGGCCAGCCAGTCTTGGGCAGGGTCGTCTTTGAGAGTTGGCATGATATCCTCAGGTATTTTCATTCGATCAACCACAGTTGAATGAATCTTTTGCGACAGCGGTTGACCGTGATCTGTTTTGGGTGCCGCTTTTGTCATAAATATTTCATATTAATTCCGAAGCACGCCGAAATTAAAAAATACCAAAAAAAACTAGACAGGTTAAAGAAGCGATGTTTAAATCTTGCCACACAAAACTTGGATCAAAGAGGATCATAATGAACATTACGTCTCTATCAAAAATTGCTGGACTGCGCAAGCTTGCAATCACGGCGGGTTTTTTGACAACCCTCGCTTTGCCCGCTGCCGCCTGCCCCTTGCCTGCCCCCTATGTCAGCCGCGCTTTGGATGCGGTACTTATACCAGTGGATTCGTCGGTTCGCAGCGCTTTTGGCCTGTCGATCCACGAGGCCGGCCTTTTGGTCTTGGCCGTAGAACCCGGTGGCATTGCCGATACGATCGGGATCAAGCCCGGCGACATCATCGGGGAGACTTATGGCCAAGTTGTTGAAGACCCGATTAAGTTGGACGCGATCGTCTATTACTGGATCAACAAGGGCGTCTTCGACTTTGGCTTTGATGTCTGGCATGAGGGGGCTGTTCAATACTACACCAGCACCATCTCGCTGGAATCTTATACGACCGTCATTGATGTGATGACCGTTTCAACTTGGTCCAGCTATTCTTACGAAGGGTTCAGCTATTCGGAATACTCGGCAGAATATAGCACAGAAATACACGAAACTTACGTCTCTTCTGAAACCATCATCGAAGAAACTATCATTTCGGAAGAATTCATTGCCTTCGAGACGAGCGAAGTTGGCGATGATGACCCGACACTCGACACGGACCACGACGGCACGCCGGATATCGCCGATACTGACGACGATAATGATGGCATCTATGACTTGGCCGATGCCGATGAAAACGGCGATGGCGCCCTTGATGACCCGGAATGGGACAACGACCATGATGGAACGCCCGATATGTCTGATACCGACGACGACAACGACGGAGTTTCGGATGCCGAGGATGGGGACGACAATGGCGACGGTGTCGACGATCAGGGCTAAAACTGACTAAGTCGACGAATGAAAGCATCGGGTCTTGGCCCGGTGCTTTTTTTATGGATTGAAGAAGTTGTAAATCGCCTCGGCCATCGCTTGCGAAATGCCCCCCACCGCCATCAAATCGGGCACGCCGGCGCGGCTAACGGCCTTGGCTGACCCGAAATGCGCCAGAAGGGCGCGTTTACGCAGGGCGCCCACGCCCGGAATATCATCGAGCGGGGTGATCGACACCGCCTTGGCGCGCTTGGCACGGTGCGCGCCATTGGCCCAGCGGTGCGCCTCATCCCGCAGGCGTTGAATGAAATACAGCACGGGGTCATTGCGCGGCAGGGCCATGACGGGCAGGCCGGTGCGGTGGAACTCTTCTTTGCCAGCGTCACGGTCGATGCCCTTGGCCACGCCAACCACGGCAATATCTTCCACCCCTAGATCAACCAAAATCCCCGCCACGGCTGAGATTTGGCCCGCCCCCCCGTCGATCAGCAAAAGATCGGGCCAAGCGTCGCTTTTGCGGTCGGGGTCTTCTTTCAGCAAGCGTTCAAAGCGGCGGGTCATGACTTCGCGCATCATGCCAAAGTCGTCAGAATTGGCCCCTGCGGCAGATTTGATGTTGAACTTGCGGTATTGGCTTTTCAGGAACCCTTCTGCCCCGGCCACAATCATGCCGCCCACAGCGTCAGAGCCTTGGATATGGGCGTTGTCATACACTTCGATCCGTGTCGGCGGGGCATCAAGATCAAACGCCTCAGCCAAGCCGCGCAGCAGGGTGTTTTGGGTGGAACTTTCCGACATTCGCCGCGCCAGACTTTCGCGGGCATTGCGGGCGGCGTTTTCCAACAGTTCGGCCTTTTCCCCGCGCAAAGGCACGGCGAGTTCCACCTTGCGACCCGCGCGTTCTGACAAGAGCTGGCCCACAAGGTCAGGGTTTTCCACGGGGTGCGACAGCAAGATCAGCGGTGGCGGGTCTTTGTCATCGTAAAACTGGGCAAGGAAGGCTTCCATAATCTCGGGCTCTTCCGCGCCAGCACCCGTTTTCGGGTAAAAGTCGCGGTTGCCCCAACTTTGGTGGGCGCGAATGAAGAACACCTGGACGCAGGCTTGGCCGTGATCCAGATGCAGCGCGATGACATCGGCCTGTTCCACCCCGCGCGGGTTGATGCCTTGGCTTTGCTGCACTTGGGTCAGCGCTTTGATCCGGTCGCGCAGGGATGCGGCGCGTTCAAACTCCATCGCTTCGCTGGCGGTAGACATTTGCTTGGCAAGGTCGGCCTGCACGGCGGTGGTCTTGCCCTGCAAGAACAATTCGGCATCCTGCACCAAAGCGGCATAGGTCGGGCCATCCACCTTGCCCACGCAGGGCGCTGCACAACGCTTGATCTGGTATTGCAAACAGGGGCGGGTGCGCCCTTCAAACATGCTGTCGGTGCAGTTGCGCAAAAGGAAAACCTTTTGCAGTTGGTTCAACGTGCGCGTCACCGCCCCGCCGCTGGCAAAGGGGCCAAAATAGCTGCCCTTTTCAGTCTTCTTGCCACGATGTTTTTTGATCTGGGGAAAGGGGTGCTCTTTGCCGATCAAGATATTGGGAAAAGATTTGTCGTCGCGCAGCAGCACGTTGTAGCGGGGTTTGAGCTGCTTGATGAGGTTTTGTTCCAAAAGCAGCGCTTCGGTTTCGGTGCGCGTGGTCAGGAACATCATCGAGGCGGTTTCAAACACCATCCGCGCGATGCGGGCCGAATGCCCATGGTCACGCGCATAGCTTGACACCCGCGCCTTTAGATTGCGCGCCTTGCCGACGTACAAAACCTCGCCCTTGGCGTTCAGCATGCGGTAAACGCCGGGCGATCCGTCCAGCGTTTTCAGATAGGCTTGAATGACTTCTTGGCCGGTTTGGACGACATCGCTCACTTCGGGCGCTAACCTTTTGATTCGTAGATTTCCTGAAAGAATATGGCGCTCTCAGCAAGCAAAAAGAAGTCCACCGTTTCTGTGGATAAGTCAGAGGAGAAGTTATTTGAAGGTCGATTTTCCCCTTGTTTTAAGGGCGCTTATTTGATGTGCCTAAAAAATAGGCATATTTTTAAGGTATTGATTTTAAATAGAAAAAACTTTTTTGTTTTGTAGTGCACTGATATTCATGAATAATTTGTATCCAATTTGTGAACGATGATGGCAAGGTGCACAAGTCAGATTGGTGTGGGGTAAGTCTACTCTACGCCAAGAACATCTGGGGTCGCCCATGCCAAATGTTGGCCCCCGTCGACAGCGATCATTTGCCCCGTCACCGAAGGGGAATCAAGGAAAAACCCAAGTGCGGCCGTCACGTCTGAAGGGTGGGCCCCACGCCCCAAGATTGTGGCGGCGCGCTGACGTTCGAAGTGGGTGTCGCTTTGGCGCACGCCCTGCACGGTGGGCCCAGGACCGATGCCGTTCACGCGCACATGGGGGGCAAGACCTTGGGCGGCGGTGCGGGTCAGGGCCCACAGCGCCATTTTGGCCAGGGAGTAAGACATGAACTCGGGCGTAGGCTTCCAGACACGCTGGTCGATCATGTTGACGATCAACCCTTGGGCGCGGGGTTCGCCACCGTCATCCAGAACGGCTTGGGGGCATTGCGATGCGAACTCTTGGGTCAACAAAAAGGGCGCCCGCAGGTTTGACCCCATGGCGCGGTCCCAACTGCGCTTTGTGGCGGTTTGGACCGTGTCATATTCAAAGATCGAGGCGTTGTTCACCAAGACTGTGAGCGGCCCGCCCAAGGCTGTCGCGGCGCGGGCAACAAGTCCTGTAACAGCTGTTTCATCCATCAGATCAGCCTGAAGCGCCACTGCCTTGCGGCCCAAGCCGGTGATGTCGGCCACTGTCTCTGCGGCTTCGCGCTTTGAAGAAGAATAATGCACTGCTACATCTGCCCCGCGCTGGGCCAGATACAGCGCAATCTCGCGGCCAATGCGCTTGGCCCCGCCTGTCACCAACGCGCGCATCAGCCTTTGCCACACACGCAAGGGGCTGTGCCAATCACCGTGCGCCCGCAGTTGCCGCATTTCGCCTTGGTTTGGGCTTTGGGGGCTTCGGGCGGTTTGGGGGCAAAGAACTTGGTCACCAGATTGCCGACCATCGACAAGATCAGCATCAGGCCCAGAAAGATCAAAACGATTTTCAGCATATCACATCCCGAAACGCGCGCGCATTGCACGCTCTTCCACGGTTGATAGCATATCTTCGGCCATATGAACCCCCAGACGTGAAAGCAGGCCGCGCTTTTGGCCCATGGGCTGCAAGCGCACCTTGTCGCCGTAAAGTGCTTTCAGCTTCGGCACCAGATGGGCCACGCCGTCAGCCAGCCCTAGATCAACCGCCTGTTGGCCAACCCAGACATCGGCGTTGAACAGGTCTTGATCGGCCAAGCGCGCACCGCGGCGGGCTTTGACATGGGCGATGAAGGCCAGATGGATCGGCGTTTGCAAGGCGCGGATGCGGTCGATATCTTCGGGCTTTTGGGCCAAAAACGGGTCTGCCAAGCTTTTCGACGTCCCCGCCGTGATCACGCGGCGTTCTACCCCTTGGCGGGCCATCAACTCCTGAAACCCGAATGAGGAAAAGATCACCCCGATAGACCCCAAGATTGAACTGTCATCCACCCAAATCTGATCTGCCGCACAGGCCAGCCAATACCCGCCCGAAGCAGCCATATCTTCGACAAAGGCATGGACGGGCACGTTCTTTTCTACTGACAGCCGCCGGATACGCGCCGCAATCAGGCTGGATTGCACGGGCGATCCGCCCGGTGAATTGATCACCAGCGCCACGGCAGCGGGCTTGGATTTAAAGGCGCGTTCGATCAGCGGGGCAAGGCCCGCATCGGACAGCCCACGACCTGAAGCGCCAATACTGCCCTGCAAACGCAGAACAGGCACAAGGGCGGGTTTGGGCAGGAAGGGGAATTTGAATCGCATGGGTATCAGGTAGGGTGCTTGGGGCTTGCGGACAAGGGCAGATTGCAGTCAGCTTAGGGTATGATCGACAAGTTGGATATGTTCATCGCCCTCGCCGCCGAGCGCCACTTTGGCCGCGCGGCAGAGGTGTGCGGGGTCACGCAGCCGTCGCTGTCATCGGCCATCCGGCAGTTGGAAGATCAGTTGGGCGTGCAACTGGTCTATCGTGGCAGCCGGTTTCAGGGGCTAACGCCGGAAGGCCAACGCGTGCTGGATTGGGCGCGGCGGATTTCGGGCGATGTGCGCACGATGAAGGACGAGATGCGCTCGGTTCACGCGGGCCTGTCGGGGATGCTGCGCTTGGGCGTGATCCCCACCGCTTTGGCCATGGTGGCCGACCTGACAGCACCCTTCACAGCGCACCACCCCAACTTGCGCGTGACGATCCTATCGCGCACCTCGGCCGAGATTTTGGCGGGCATTGATAGTTTGGAGCTGGATGCGGGCATCACCTATTTAGACAACGAACCCCTAGGCCGCGTGGCGCAGGTGCCGCTTTATACCGAATACTACCGGCTTTTGTGCCACAAAGGTTCGGCCCTCGCGGGGCGAGAGCAGGTGACTTGGGCGGAATTGGCCAGTGAATCCCTGTGCCTGCTGACCGCCGATATGCAAAACCGCCGTATCGTGAACCAATTGCTGGCCGAAGCGGGCGCGCGCGCACAGCCTACGGTGGAATCAAACTCTACCATTGCGCTGATCGCGCATGTGATGTCGGGCAAATGGGCCTCGGTCGTGCCGATGCGCTTGGCGCAGCTGGTGCAGGGCGAGGCGCTGCGCTCTATCCCCATCGTCGAGCCTGAGGCGGAACATGTGGTCGGCCTGATCACCCCGCGCCGCGATTTGCAAACGCCTGTGCTGGCAGCATTGATCGACGCTGCGGCGCGCTTTGGAACACGGGCACGGTAGCGCGCGGCAGCCCCGGTTGAGAGGCCTGCTGCCTGCCAGACCCCCTGCGAGTATTTTCGCCAAGATGATGGGGTTTGATAGCTTTTATCTATCGAATGACGATACTGCGATATTGATTTCCCTATCAATTGGCGTAGATCGGGGCAAAGCTTGGAAAGGCCCCGCCATGTTGGATTCTGTAGCGACCATTGCTCGGCTTGAGGATATCCTCAGCCGCCATGATGGGATGGAAGGGGCTTTGTTGCCCATTCTGCATGCCATTCAGGCCGAATTTGGTCATGTGCCGCAGGTGGCTTTGCCCGTGGTGGCCAAGGCCATGAACATCTCGCGCGCCGAGGCGCATGGTGTTATGAGCTTTTACCACGATTTTCGCGAGGAACCGGCCGGTCGCCATGTGATCAAACTCTGTCGGGCTGAGGCCTGTCAGGCCGTGGGCGCTGATCGCGTGGCGGATCATGCCAAAAAGGTTCTCAACTTGGACTGGCATGAGACGGCCAATGACGGCTCGGTGACCCTAGATCCGATCTTCTGTCTTGGCCTGTGCGCTTGTGGGCCTGCCGCTTTGATCGATGGCAAGTTGGTTGGCCGTGTCGATGAAGCCAAGTTGGATTCCCTTCTGGAGGGGTTGAAATGAAGATTTACCTGCCGCTGGATTCGGCTGCTGTTGCCTTGGGCGCGGATGAGATTGCCCATGCGATTGAAAAGCATGCCCATGCCAAAGGCGTTGCCGTCACCCTTGTGCGCAATGGCAGCCGCGGGATGGTTTGGCTGGAGCCACTGGTAGAGGTGGAGACACCTGAGGGGCGTATGGCGTTTGGGCCGATGACCCTGTCGGATGTGCCAGCTCTGTTTGGCGATCTGTCGGCCCATCCTAAGGCCTTGGGACTAACCGAAGACCTGCCTTGGCTGAAGGCGCAAACGCGCCTGACCTTTGCCCGTGTCGGCGTGATCGACCCGCTCAGCCTTGGCGCTTACAAGGCGCAGGGTGGTCTGACGGGCCTGACCCGTGCCTTGACCATGGAAAAGGCCGCCATCGTGGCCGAAGTGACAGCCTCGGGCCTGCGCGGGCGGGGCGGCGCGGGTTTTCCGACGGGTATCAAGTGGAAGACCGTTAGCGAGGCTGTGGCCGACCGCAAATACATCGTCTGCAATGCCGATGAGGGCGACAGCGCCACCTTTGCCGACCGAATGCTGATGGAGGGTGACCCCTTTACCTTGATCGAAGGCATGGCGATTGCGGGCGTGGCCTGCGGGGCGACCAAGGGCTTTGTCTATATCCGCTCGGAATATCCTGTGGCTGTCCGCGTCATGCAAGACGCTGTCGCCATTGCCCAAGCGTCAGGTGTTTTGGGCGCTTCGGTGCTTGGGTCGGGCCATGCCTTTGACATGGAAGTGCGTGTCGGCGCGGGGGCCTATGTGTGCGGCGAAGAGACGAGCCTGTTGAACTCGCTGGAAGGCAAGCGCGGCGTGGTGCGCGCCAAGCCGCCGCTGCCTGCTTTGCAGGGGTTCATGGGCAAGCCCACGGTGGTCAACAACGTTATCTCGTTGGCATCCATTCCTGTCATCTTCGAAAAGGGGGCCGAGTTTTACAAAGGCTTCGGTCTGGGCCGTTCACGTGGCACGATCCCCTTGCAGATCGCGGGCAATGTGAAGCACGGCGGGTTGTATGAAATCGCCTTTGGCCTGACCTTGGGCGAGATTGTTGACACCATCGCCGGCGGCACAGCCAGTGGCCGCCCTGTGAAGGCTGTGCAGGTGGGTGGGCCTTTGGGCGCATACTTCCCGCGCGCGCTGTTCGACACGCCCTTTGGTTATGAGGAATTCGCCGGCAAAGACGGATTGATCGGCCATGCCGGATTGACCGTGTTTGACGACAGCGCCGATATGCTGGCGCAAGCCCGCTTTGCGATGGAGTTCTGCGCCATTGAATCCTGCGGCAAATGCACGCCCTGCCGGATTGGCGCTGTGCGCGGTGTCGAAACGGTTGACCGGATCGCCAAAGGCGACACCGCTGCCATTCCGCTGCTGACCGACCTGTGTGCCACGATGAAAGCCGGATCGCTGTGCGCGCTCGGCGGCTTTACCCCCTATCCTGTCCTGTCAGCCCTGTCGCATTTCCCTGACGACTTCAACCGTATGAAGGAAGCCGCCGAATGAAAGATTTCATCATCCCCGACCGCGATTTTGGCACGCCTGCGGCCAAATCAAAAACCATGGTCACGCTGACGATTGACGGCTTTGACGTGACAGTGCCCGAAGGCACCTCGATCATGCGGGCGGCTGCCGAAATTGGCATCGCTGTGCCCAAACTATGCGCCACCGACACGGTCGACGCCTTTGGTTCGTGCCGCCTGTGCTTGGTCGAGATTGAAGGCCGCAATGGCACGCCCGCTTCTTGCACCACGCCGGTGGCAGCGGGCCTCAAAGTGCAAACCCAAAACGCCAAGCTGGAAAAGCTGCGTAAAGGCGTGATGGAACTGTACATCTCCGACCACCCGCTGGATTGCTTGACCTGCTCGGCCAATGGCGATTGCGAATTGCAGGATATGGCGGGGGCCGTGGGCCTGCGCGATGTGCGCTATGAGGCGATTGATACCCACTTCAAGGCCAAAGATAACTCTGGCAAGTCCAATCCGCAGTACAACCCGAAAGACGATTCCAACCCCTATTTCAGCTATGATCCGGCCAAGTGCATCGTCTGCTCGCGCTGCGTGCGCGCTTGCGAAGAAGTGCAAGGCACCTTCGCGCTGACCATATCGGGCCGTGGCTTTGACAGCCGGGTTTCGGCGGGCATGAAGGAAGACAACTTCCTGTCGTCGGAATGCGTGTCGTGCGGGGCCTGTGTGGCCGCTTGCCCGACCGCGACCTTGCAGGAAAAGTCGGTGATCGAACTCGGCACGCCTGTGCGGTCAGTGATCACGACCTGTGCGTATTGCGGCGTGGGCTGTTCGTTCAAGGCCGAACTGCGCGGCGATGAACTGGTGCGCATGACGCCCTATAAGAACGGCAAGGCCAATCGGGGCCATTCCTGCGTGAAGGGCCGCTTTGCCTATGGCTATGCCAGCCACAAAGACCGCATCCTGAGCCCGATGATCCGCGACAGCATCAACGATCCGTGGAAAGAAGTGTCGTGGTCCGAGGCAATGGAGTTTGCTGCTAACCGCATGAAGGGCATCATTGCTGACCATGGGCGCCATTCTGTGGGGGTTATCACATCGTCGCGCTGCACCAATGAAGAAGCCTATCTGGTGCAAAAACTGACCCGTGCGGTGTTTATGAACAACAATACCGACACCTGCGCGCGTGTATGCCATTCGCCCACGGGCTATGGCTTGGGCCAAACGCTGGGCACCTCGGCAGGCACACAAGACTTTGATTCGGTGGAACATACCGATGTGGCGATTGTGATCGGGGCCAATCCGGCCGCGGGGCACCCTGTCTTTGCCAGTCGCTTGAAAAAGCGGTTGCGCCAAGGGGCCAAGTTGATCGTGATTGATCCGCGCCGCACCGAAATGGTGGAAAGCCCGCATATCAAGGCAGCGCACCACTTGGCACTTACACCGGGCACCAACGTGGCGATCATCACCGCCTTGGCCCATGTTATCGTGACTGAGGGGCTCTTTGACGAAGATTTTATCCGCAATCGCTGCGATTGGGATGAATTCCAAGACTATGTCGAATTTGTCAGCCAGCCCAAGAACTCGCCCGAAGCGGTGCAGTTGTTGACGGGTGTGAAGGCCGATGAAGTGCGCGCCGCGGCCCGGCTTTATGCACGCGGCGGTAACGGTGCGATCTATTACGGGCTGGGCGTGACAGAACACTCCCAAGGGTCGACCACTGTCATCGGCATTGCCAACTTGGCGATGATGACGGGCAATATCGGCCGCCCCGGCGTGGGGGTGAACCCGCTGCGTGGGCAGAACAACGTGCAAGGCTCTTGCGATATGGGGTCTTTCCCGCATGAACTGCCCGGCTACCGCCATGTGAAGGGCGAAGCCGTGCGCGACATCTTTGAGAAAATCTGGGGCGTGCAGATTGATGACGAACCCGGCCTACGCATCCCCAATATGCTGGATGCGGCGGTTGAGGGCACGTTCAAGGGCTTGTACTGCCAAGGCGAAGACATCCTGCAATCTGACCCCGATACCAAGCACGTGGCCGCTGGCCTTGCGGCGATGGATTGCGTGATTGTGCATGACCTATTCCTGAACGAGACCGCCAACTACGCCCATGTGTTCTTCCCCGGTTCGACCTTTTTGGAAAAAGACGGCACCTTTACCAACGCCGAACGCCGCATCAACCGCGTGCGCAAGGTGATGGCACCGCGCCAAGGCTATGCCGACTGGGAAGTCACGCAAATGTTCGCCAACGCCATGGGCGCGGATTGGACCTATACCCATCCCAGCCAGATCATGGAAGAAATCGCCATGACAACGCCGTCTTTTGCCGGTGTCAGCTATGAAAAGCTGGAAACCATTGGATCGGTGCAATGGCCTTGCAATGAAAAAGCCCCCGAAGGCACGCCGCTTATGCACGTCGACAGCTTTGTGCGCGGCAAGGGCAAGTTCATCAACACCGAGTATATCGCAACCGATGAACGCACAGGCCCGCGCTTCCCGCTGCTTTTGACCACGGGGCGCATTCTTAGCCAGTATAACGTCGGCGCGCAGACGCGCCGCACGGCGAACGTGGTTTGGCATCCCGAAGATGTGTTGGAAATTCACCCCTCTGATGCCGAAATGCGCGGGATCAAGGATGGCGATTGGGTCAAGCTGGCCTCACGCTCGGGTGAAACAACGTTGCACGCGCAGATCACCGACCGTGTTCTGCCCGGTGTGGTTTACACGACCTTCCACCACCCCGACACCCAAGCCAATGTGATCACAACCGATTATTCCGATTGGGCGACCAATTGCCCGGAGTATAAGGTCACAGCGGTGCAGGTGGGCTCTTCTAACGGGCCGACAGAATGGCAGCAGGAATACAACGCCCAAGCCAACCTGTCGCGGCGCATCCTTCCGGCGGCGGAGTGATGAAAACCCACAACCCCCTGCCGCGTCTGGCCTTTGGGCCCGGCGCGCTGGCGGTTACGGACAGCCGCATGCTGCCCGAAGAGGTGGCGGTGGCCCTGTCTTTCAACGGGTCCACCCAAGCGGTGATGATGGCGACCCCCGCCGATCTGGAAGACTTTGCCTATGGCTTCGCCCTGACCGAAGGGTTGGCGCGCCCTGACGAGGTCTTGTCGGTTGAAGTGGTTGAGACCCCTAAGGGCATCGATGTGCAAATATGGGTCACGCCCCAGGCCGAAGCCCGCTTGGCCAAGCGCCGCCGCACGATGGCGGGGCCGGTGGGCTGTGGATTGTGTGGCATTGATTCGCTGGAAGAAGCG
>Ga0114966_10001479_pt1 | contig 21687 bp, 16 predicted proteins | sample M_130207_XF_Meta_FD_87029 | JGI IMG/M metagenome (GOLD analysis project Ga0114966, IMG submission 87029) | Freshwater microbial communities from Lake Montjoie, Canada to study carbon cycling - M_130207_XF_MetaG | ecosystem: Environmental > Aquatic > Freshwater > Lake | place: Lake Montjoie... | reverse complement strand
CGAATTCAAAAGCATCCAGCTCCAACGACACAACATTTGCCCCCAGTGGAACTACTCCATCACCCCCATGAACTCTCGGAAGTAGTAAATGCACAGCCACTTACGAGTCGCGATCCGGCCAAGTCTTCTCCGGTGCTGACGGCATTCCCGAGATCGTGCTGCGGACCCAAGGGCGCTCTCAGAGCCGCGGCAACTCACCGCAATCTCAGCCCAACGTACTCGTGCTCGACATCGGGACCGGCTTGCAGGACGAATCGCTCGCGAGGCAGTTTGCATCGGGACTGACAACCGATGACCTCGCCGACTTCGAGGGCGAACTGAAAGTCTCGCCCAGCAACCCCGAACAGATCGCCGCCGTTCTCGATTTGAATCACCATGATCGCGAGGCCCTCGACAACCTGATCGGCGAACCACGCATCTGCCTGCTGTACTCGGAAGCCGCTCCCCAAGGACAGACCCGCCAATGGCAGGCGACCTGCGTTCGACTCGTGGCGATCCGCGTGTTGTCCATCCGCGAGGGACTCGATGGCTCGTGCGAGTTGGTCGCGCAACCCTGCGTCTTCGCCACTCGCACTGCCCTGCTCAAGGATCAATCTCCGTACCACACAGGTTCCTCGAACGAACACGTTGCCAACAGCACAACCACGAATGGCCCCGCCGTGAGTGGACCCGCCGCCAACGCACAGCAAGCCTCAACCGGCACCACTAATCCCTATATCTACAAGCTGCAACTGACTCACTGACGAGTCGCAAACAATCGGCCACTGACTACTTCCCACTGACTTCTTCCCACTGCCAAACGCTCACTGCCTCACCTCGGGAATACGCCATGATCGCTCAAACCCCTGCCCCACCCCTCGTCGATCCGCGACAGGCTTTTCAACAACTGAAGACGCGCCTGCACCGACAGATGGTCGATGCGATCGATCTCTCCAAAGCGGGGCTGCTTCCCGAGCGTGAACTCCGTTCGCAGCTCCGTTCGCTGGCCACGCATCTCTGCGGACAGCAGTCGGTCAACCTGCCGCCCGATGACCGCGAGGCGATGGTTCGCGAGATCATGGACGAAATCTACGGCTTCGGTGCGATCGAGCCGCTGATGAACGATCCTGAAGTGAGCGACGTGCTGATCAATGGTCCCGACAGCGTGTTCATCGAACGGAACGGTCTGCTCGAACGAACCGACATTCGGTTTGCCAGCAACGAACATCTGATTCACTTTATTCAGCGACTGGTCGGTCGAGCCGGTCGGCGTATCGACGAAGTTTCGCCGATGGTCGACTGCAAGCTGCCCGACGGTTCGCGTCTGAACGCGGTCATCCCGCCGCTCGCCCTGCGCGGCCCGACGGTCTCCATTCGCCGCTTCAAATCGGCGGGAGTTTCGTTTGAAGACATGGTGCGCGGTGGTACGCTGACTCCCGAAATGGCCGACTTCATGGTCGCCTGTGTCCGCGGCCGTATGAACGTCGTCGTCAGTGGCGGTACCGGTGCCGGTAAAACCACGATGCTCAACAACATCGGCCGATTCATTCCCGAGACGGAACGGATCGTCACCATCGAGCAGACGGCCGAACTTCAGATGCAGCAGAACGACGTGGTGGCTCTCGAAACAAGACCGCCGAACGTTGAAGGTCGCGGTGAAATCACCCAACGCGATCTGCTCAAGAACAGCCTGCGAATGCGACCCGACCGCATCATCGTGGGCGAAGCGCGCGGCGGTGAAGTCCTCGACATGCTGCAAGCCATGAACACCGGCCACGATGGTTCGATGAGTACCGTTCACGCGAACGACACCCGTGATGCTCTCGACCGTATGGAGTTGATGATCGCTCTGTCCGGCGTGGAACTCCCCACGGTCGTGGCTCGACAATACATCGCGTCGGCCGTGCAGATTCTCATCCACATGATGCGACTCTCAACCGGCGAACGAAAAGTGATGCGTATCTCGGAGCTGTGCGGCTGCCAAGATGGGGCCTATCAACTCGAAGACATCTTCGTCTACCGCATGTCGGGCGTGGATGCGGGCGGTCGGGCCCGAGGTGCCTTCTACGCCACCGGCTACGAACCCCAAGCCCTCAAGCGACTTGCCAGCCGCGGCCATGACATCCCCTCGCTGATGTTCTCGGCCCGCGAATTGAACTCGAACCGCGAGTACCGACCGCTCAGATGAGAGTCCTTGGTCATGAGTCCTTGGTCATGAGTGGAAAATCACCACGAACACCTCGCCGCTAATGACGAATGACCAGTGACTACTGACCACCACTTGGAACCTTCCTATGGCCGCAACGACATCCTCCTGGCAACAGCCCTCTGCTCCGTCCGACTTCTCCGGCATCCTCAAGGAGCGAGAGACCTTCGGAACCGGACGCGGTGACGACAAGGCCGACCAGATCAACAGTTGGTTCGACGAGTTGATGCTCCAGTCGGGACTCGGCCTCTCGCCGTCGATGCTGCTGGCGATCTGCCTCTGCACCGGCGTCGCACTCGGCGGGTTGATCTTCGTCGTTCAAGAAAACTTGTTGACGACGGCGCTCGGCACGATGGTGGGCTTCATTCTGCCCGTCGTGATCGTCACGGTCGTTCGCACACGCCGTCAAGACAAAATCAGCAGCCAGATTCCCCCGATGTTGGAAGAGTTGGCTCGTGCGGCCAAGACCGGCCGCAGCGTCGAGCAAAGCTTGGGTATGGTCGCCGCTGACACGCCCGATCCGTTGGGAGCCGAATTGAAACTCGCGACCGGTCGCGTCGAGATGGGTATCCCGCTGAAGGATGCTCTGCGCGACCTGCCTCACCGCACCGGACTGATGACCCTGAGCCTGCTCTGTATGACTCTGACCGTTCAACAGCAAACGGGCGGTGACGTGGTGACGGTCCTCGAACGCCTGTCGCGCACCGTGCGTGATCGCTTGTTGTTCCAAGGTCGCCTCCGCGCCGCGACCGCCGCCAGCCGAGCGACCGCCATTTTGATGCTCGTGCTGCCTCCCGCCGTACTCACGTTCTTCGTCGTTCGTAAACCGACATATCTGACCGAACTGTTGTCGTCGTCATGGGGCCGCAACTCGACGATCCTCGCCATCTGCCTCGAAATCGTCGGAGCCATTTGGATCATGCGAATCTTGAAGTCCAGCCAACAAGCCTGACCCGTGGGACGGGTTTTCAATCTGCCCGTTCTCTCTCCCCTCGCCCCAGCTTTGCGGGGAGAGGGGCCGGGGGTGAGGGGCTGTTCAATCGACCCACCACCTCAACCTCGAACAGCGTCCACCGAACACGTTGATCGCCCGCCAAGCCATCTTGGCAGCAGGAGTCCGCGAAGATGATCCCTCCTTGGTTCTTTCCCGTCGTTTACGGTGTTTGCAGCGTCCTCATCGTTGCGTTCGCCTATCGCATCTGGACCAAACGCCGAGCGGCGTCCGTCGAACGGAATGATCTCCAACCTCCGGCTCCTCCCGCGCGCGCCATCGCGCCGACAGTGGTGGCTCCGCCGCGCAGCACGCCGACCGAGACCACTTCAGCGTCCACTGCTTACACGCCACCTCCAGCACCTGTCGCCGCGACACCGGTGCCAGGTCGCATTCCCCAGCCTTACATCGCCGCCTCCTCGTCCACGATCCTGCGTGGGTCGGCCATTCCCACTTGGGAAGACCGCCAACTCCTCGCACCTCGCGGTATTCTCACGCGATCCCATTCCACTCCGATGCCGCGTGTGTTGGCCGAAGATGTCCCCGGTATGGACGACTCGGATCGTAAGTTCGGTTCGCAGTTGAATCCGGCTCTGGCCTCCCTCCTTCCAGAATCTGCCGAGCGGCGCGAACAGTCCCGCAAAGAATTGCTCGCCGCGGGCTATCACTCCCCGCACGCTGTCGAGAATCTGGCGGCGACACGCTACGTCTACATGATGCTCGCGCTGGTTGTCTTTGGTGCGCTGCTGTTGATCGCACCGCCACGTCTTGAACCGTGGGCGATCGGCGGGCTGATCGTCGGCCCGATGCTCGGCTGGGCCTTGCCGATGCTGCGCATTCGCAGCCAAGCGGAAGAACGCAAGCTGGAGATCGGGCGTGCCATGCCCGACCTGCTCGACATGCTCAACATGTGCGTCAGCCAGGGCCTCACTGTGCATGACGCGCTACGCCGCGTGCTGCGAGACTTCCGTGGCGTCTATCCGGCCCTGTCACAGGAGCTGGCGATCGTCACCGAACAAACCCAGATTTCAAACCTGCACACGGCCCTCGAAAACTTCGGTCAGCGCGTGGACCTGCCCGAAGTCCACTCGTTCACCTCGCTGCTCATTCAAACCGAACGGATGGGAACGAGCATTTCGGAAGCCCTCACCACCTACAGCGATACCATGCGAGAAAGCCTCCGTCAGCGCGCCGACGAGAAGGGCAACCAAGCAACGTTCCGCCTCCTCTTCCCCACCGTGCTCTGCCTGATGCCAGCCGTCTATCTCTTCCTGCTGGGCCCCGCCGTGATCGGGCTGTCGAACTTCTTCTATCAACCAGGAGGAGCCGACTCGCTTGATACCGGCACGAGCGCCATCCAGCGCCTCGGTCAACAACGGGCGCGAGGCAACGGTCGCCAGCGGTGACGCGACACCTCAGATTGCGGTCTCGTAGGACTGGCACTCTTGCCCGTCCTGCCGTTTGCTGCCGCAGCGAAGCCTGATGCGCAAGCGAAGAAGAGCCGCTCTCAACGTTTGAGCTTGCGAGTCAGGCTTCGATTCGACGATGCCGCGGTGTGCCTTGCTTCAGCCCGAAACCACCAACTCGCGACCAAGCCGATACGCGGCGTTGCCCCAGTGACAGAGGTTGCTCGCCGCGACACCGACTTCGATGCCAGTGGCAGGAGCCTCGCGAGACCGCACGCTGTCGATGAAGTTCTGCAAATGAGCCGCCTGCAAATCGGAGGCGTCGGCCGTGACGGTCTCCTTGTGGTCGTAGACCTTCCAGCCGCCGCGATCCACGACCAGCGTGCCGTTGTCGCCGTGAAAGGCCACGCCCGAGCTGCGGCCTTCCGGACTGTGTGACGACCACAGCCGATGTTCCCACAGGATCGACTTCGCCCCGAAGTCGTACTGGACCGACAGCGCATCGGGTGTCTCGGCATCGTCGTCGAACGAGTACTTGCCGCCCACCGCCGAAACGCGCAGAGGAGTCTCAACGCTCAATCCCCAACGGGCCACGTCCAGCATGTGGACACCCCAATGAGCCAGCTCACCGCCGCCGTAATCCCAGAACCACCGCCAGTTGAAATGGAAGTGGTTCGGCTGGAAGTCGCGCGCGGGAGCGGGGCCAAGCCACGAGGGATAGTCCACCTGCGCCGGTGCCTCAGATTCCGGACGACGCCCGATGCTCTTGCGACGATGCACGATCCACGCCTTCGCCATCCGCACGGTCCCAAGTTTCCCGGACCGCACGAACTGAATGGCCGATTGAAAATGCGAGCCACTCCGCTGCTGCAAGCCAACCTGCACGACACGGCTTCCACCACGAGCCGCCTCAATCAGCACGGCCCCTTCCTCGATCGAGTGCGTCGCGGGGCTTTCGAGATACACGTCCTTGCCTGCCTGCAACGCGAGTAGCGTCATCGGCACATGCCAGTGATCCGGCGTCGCGATCACTACCGCATCAAGCGCCGGATCATCGAGCAACCGTCGAAAGTCGCGCTCTGTGTTCGGAAGCTTTGAGAGCGAGCTTTGCCGTGCCTCAACCACCGCCTGCACCGCCGGACCAAACTGCGACTCATCGACATCGCACAGCGACCTCACTTCAACATCAGCCAACTTCGCTAACTCACCCGCGAGCAACCGCCCCTGATTCCTCACGCCAATAATACCCACGCCAACTCGCTCATTCGGAGACGAACCTCGTCCCACCGAGCCACTCGCCACCCCCGCCGCCAGCCCCACGACACCAACCGCCACCCCCGCCGCCTGCTGCGCACTGCGACCCAAGAACTGGCGTCGGCTAACTTCACGGCGTTTGAATTCGTCGGTGTTCATGGCAATCGCAGCCTTTGCTTTCTGTGATTTCTGAGCGGGGTGGCGTAAGCCCCCTGGCTCTTCGGGCGTCAGCCCATCATTCGCCAACTCACCCTGTCGGAGAACAGCCATTGGGCTTGCGCCGCCCCGCTCAGACACGGACAAAGCAGGGCTTACGCCCAAGGCCAACCTATCCATCGTCCGTGTCGCGACACTCAGATTCTATCCAACGAGTCCGCCCAACGCCCGATTTCATCCACTTCGGTCTCGCCCGGATAGTTCGCTGACAGCCCCTTCACGTTTGTGAGTGAGACGGGGAACGTCAGTTTTTTGAGAGCCTCGACAGTCTTCTTCACGGCGGGGAGGGCTTTGTCGCCGTCGCCGCAGACGAAGTGGAACTGCTGCTTGAAGTCGGGTTCCTGATCCGCGACTTGGCCCGCGAATGGAGCACCCGACAGGACGAGACCCCGGAAGACCTCACGCTGCTTCGTCGCGAGGAGGCTCGCCAACATCGTGCCCGTACCGTGTGAGTGCAGCCAAAGTCGTTGCGAGTCGATCGTGTACTTCTCGCGCACATGAGCCACCAGTCCCTCGACGAACTTCGCCTCGCCGGGCACCCACGTGGCTGGGTTGTCCGACTTGGGAGCGACCAGAATGATGCCGCGACGGTCGCAGATCGACTTCCACTGCTTACTGATCGTCGCCTCCATCGTGTCGCCGCCGGGATGAATCCAGACCATCAGGCCGTAGGCGTACGAGGCGTTGTAGTTCTCAGGGACATACGCCCAGAAGCTGTGATCGTGACCAGCCAGCTCCTCAGTGAACCGTCCTGTCTTCGGGCCTTTGGGTTTTTCAGACTCTTTCACCCCTCGACCCGGCTCTGTGGGGAGAGGGACCGGGGGTGAGGGGTCTTCGCCTTTGTTCTTCGCTTCATCCCCTACTTTCTTCTCCGGTGCCGCCTCGCTCGGAAGCTCGATCACCTCCGCCGACAACTCACCAATCACGCTGTCTGGCAACGTGGCTAGAGTCACTTCGGCAGTCGCCTCTTTCCCGTCGCGGACAGACACAACGTTCGCCTTGTCGCCGGGACGCGCTCGTCCCACTAGTTCGTTCAACGCGCGTGCATCGGCGACATCAGCGCCGTTGAACTTCACCACGCGATCTCCTCGCAACAGCCCCGCTTTCTCAGCGGGACTTCCTGCGAAGACGTGTCGCGCCACAACGCCCGGCTCGGTGGATGCCACCCGCTTCGGCAGCAGCCCGAGGAACGGAACCTCATACGGCACGAGTTCCCCCGCCAGCGTCGGCTCGACACTAAGCGTCTTGTCGTCGCGCTGAATCGTCAGCTTGATCGAGTCGCCGCCGTACAGCCGCCCCAACACATGCTTGAGCTGCGCGACGCGAGCGATCTTCTCACCGTTGGCCTCAACGATCCGGTCGTTGGTCTTCAGCCCCGCCTGTTGTGCGGGCGAGTTGTATCGCACCCGGTCCACGACCACGGGGACATTCGTCGATTGGCCACCGGCAAACGTGATTCCCAGCAACCCCGGCAGCAGATCCTTACCCTGCTTCAATCGGTCGAGCGATCCGAACACGTCCTCCAGCGGAATGGCAAACCCGATCCCGCCGTCGTACCACTCGACCCCAGCCGTTTCGCCGTTCCCCTGCGGCGACAAGGGAGCGATCACGCCCAGCACCCTCCCCTCGATATCGACCAGCGCCCCGCCATAGTTCACGGGCGAGGTCTTCGCATCCGTCTGAATCGCCTTCCCCCAGATGCGGTTCGTCGCGCTGACGATCCCGACCGAAATACTCGGCGTTGTGAGGTCAAACGTTCGCCCCAAAGCCAGCGCCCACTGCCCGACCTTCACCCCCTCGCGTGACGCCGGCTTGGCCGCCGTCAGCCCGGTCGCCTCGACCTTGAGCAACGTCAGCAGCTTGAGCTTGTCACTCGCAATCAGCTTCGCGGGAAAGCGTCGTCCATCCGCCAGCGTCACCAGAATCGAAGCGGGCTTCGACACGAAGTTGAACGAGCTGGAGATGACAAACCCATCCTCAGTCACCACCACGCCGGATGTCGGCCCGGTCCCCAAAGTGACCTCACCGATCTGCTCCAACCCGCCGACGGTCTCAATCCGCACCAGCGACGGATCGACCAATGCCGCCGCCTGCTTGAAGGCCGACTCTTCGAGAGCCTCCAGCTTGCCATCGGCGGCAAACGAAACTCTGCAGAGCAGCGCAACACACATCAAGAATCGAAGCAACTTCATCCGCATCCTTCTCCCAACACGACTCGAAAGATTCATAGCGAAATTCCCGACTGACGTGCGGCGGCAGTCAACGTCGCCACCAACTCGGCCAACTCGACAGCAGTCATCGCCGCTAGCGCCTCATCCGTCGTGACGGGTTGCTTGAGTATTCGTTGCAAGAGCCGAATGGTTGCTTCGGCCCGACCTTCTGCACGCCCAATTCGGCGCTCGGCCCGCATGTCTGTCGTGTAATCGAGCTGCCCCTTGCGGCGTGCCTCGTATTTTTCCCGCTCGATCTCTGTTTGAGCAAGCATGGTCAGTTCCTTTCCGGCCCGTTGCCACGGCGACTTCGCCAACTCGACGGGCCAATGATTGATGTCCAGTGTGGCGGCATGTCGGAGGAAGAACAACCACTTGTCCAGATCGTCGGTCAGATCGGGCAGCGGCTTGTCGAACTTCGGCAGTTCGAGGACATGGAGTTCGATCTGATCCGAGAAGAGGATTCCGCGCGACTCTTCGCACAGCCGAAAGCAGTGGTGCGGACCGGCCAGTTCCGGGAACAGGATGTCGTCCACCACCAGCACGGAAATGGTCGGCCTCAGTTCTGCATAGTCGTCGCCCTCAGTCAACTGTTCGGTGTAGAGCTTCGCCCAATAGAACAGCACCCGTTCCCGCAGAGCATGGTGCAGCCGAATCTGCATCTCAATGTTGAACATCCGCCCCGATTCGTCGCGAGCCTTGATGTCCAGCACGGACAACTTGTCGTCGAATGCCTCCAGCGGAAGAAACGGATTCAGAATGACGACCGACTCGATTCGCTCTCCCACCGGCCGCCGTAGTACCGCGTTGAGCAGCGAACAAAGACTCTCCTCATTCTCTTGGCGACCGAAGACCCGCTTGAAGGCGTAGTCTACGGTGGGATCGATTCCGATGGGCATGGGTCACTCCTCACCCTTCCTCGGCGTCACCATTTCGACGCTGACCAGCACGTCGCCTCGACGGACGATGACTTTGAGCGGATCGTTGGCTTCGAGGCGGCCGAGTTCATCCCTCAGCATCCGGCATGATTGGACGAGGTCTTCTCCGACGAACAGGATCAGATCGTTGGGGAGCAGGCCGACCTTTTCCGCCTGCGAGCCGGGGAGGATGCGGTCGATGTAGGCTGGGGTTCTGGTGACGACATCGGGGATGGTGACGATGCCGAAGTCGAGGGCCTCGTAGCGGCGCGGCTTCGGTTTGCCGGGGCTGTCCTCGTCCGGGTCGTCCTTCTTCGTCCGGCTGAAGCGGCCTGCGATAATTTCCTCAGTGGTCTGTTTCAGTTCACTCATCGGCATCACGTAGTTGAGCCATGTGTTCGACTGCGTGTTCCGCAGTTCCTTGCCGAGCATCCCGAGCAGCCGTCCGTCCCACGTCGTCAGCACTCCCCCCGCAGCTCCCGAGTTGTTCGTGATCGCATCGACCACGTAAATCGGGCCGGTGTAGGGTGACTCAAACGCCCCGCGTCGCGCAGCCAGCGTCGTCTTGGCCGAGATCACGCCGTGCATCACCGTGACCGGCTCGTCACCCGTCGCGACCTTCCACGCATTACTAAACGCCAGCACGCGCGTCCCCGGTCCCGCCGCAGCTGCCTGCGCCAGATCGAAGTACGGCAACCCCTCCGCCTCAATCTTCAGAACCGCCATGTCGAGTGGCGGCTCGGCCCCGACCACCTTCCCCTCAAACCGCCGACCGTCGTGCAGCACGACATTCACGGTGTCGCCATCCAAGATGTGACTCCACACGGTGACGATGTGCCCCTTGTCCGAGACCAGAAACCCCGTGCCATACGCATGCAGCTTCGCCCCGCCGCCCGCCCCAAAGATTTTGACAACCTTCGGAGAGACGGACGCGATCGTCTCACCTGACGACTGCGCGAACGCTGAATGATTGGCGGTGAAGACATTCAATCCGGCGATGATTAACGCGAAACGCATCAACGCCGCGCGAGACCGTCCAAAGTTTGTACTCACTCAACTTCCTCGCTTTTGTCCGCTGGTGTTCGCTTGAGCTGTTTGTGAAGCTCGGTCTGTTCGATGAGAAACGCAGTCCAATCTTTGCTCGGAACGTAATCAATACCTCCCGACACGCGGCAGACGTAATGTCCGCCGTCCGGCAACAGTCCACCGTTGTGATTCATTCCCACCTTGTCCCAAAACAGTCCCAACCGCGCGTCATCATCGCTCCGCAATCCCTCCACATAGTGCCAACCGCAGGTCGTGGGACCGAGCAACCCGCCACCCTCAAGAATCGCACGGACAGTCGCCTCGGGAACGGTCTTTCCGGGAAGGGTCGAAAGGATGTTTGGGTCATCCCGATAGAGCAGGCTCAGTGATGCTTCCGGGCTGGATTCACCCTTTGGAAACCAGCCTTCGTGCCGTTCCGCGTAACGCTGCAACTCCGATGCAAGAATCTTGTCACAGCAGTGAGTCATCCCAAACGGATACTGCTGATGAAACCGCCAACCTTGATAAGCGCAAGCCCCAACCAACAGAACGGAAATCGCAGCGATGACCCGAACGAACGTTCATCGACGCAGCAACGGCTTGTCCGGCTTCCAGTTGGACTCCAACGCTCTGTCGAGTGTCCGGCCCACGATATACGGTTGAACGTCCACGCTAGTTCGCCCCTTCCGTAGCCGCAGCAGGACCAACCTCCATCGTCAGCACATCGAACGTGGCGAAGTCGGTGTCACCATGGCGGATCGTGAAGCGGGACGGAAATTTCTTCCCAGCGAAATCGCCGAATTGCAGGAAGCGGATCTCGCACGCATCGACATCTGTGCCGAGCGACGAGTCGAAGCCGACGAACGTGGCGTCGGCCTTACGGAAGTACCACAGCGTTTCGACTCCGCCCTTGCGCGTGAGCAGCACATCGACCGAGGCACCTCGCCCGTCGAGTGGCTGGCTGCCGACATACAAGAACTCGGTGAAGACCTCCGGACCCTTGGTCAGCAGCAGCTTGAGTTGTTGCAGCGCGGCGAGCAGCCCTCCCGAGCCGGGCGGCTCGTCGAGGAAGTCGGCTCCATTTTCCAGCGGCTGCAAACCGGGGCGGTTCGGCAACAGCAGGCCGAGCTTGGTGTCGCTCATCGTCAGCGAAAAGTCTTCGTTGGCGACGGTCTTACCCGTCAGCTTCCACTTGCCCGACACGGCCTTCCAAACTTGCAGCGAATCTAACCCGCGCAATACGCGCTGCTGCTCCTGCTGATTGAAATAGTAGTTCGCGTAGCCGGTCTTCTTGACGAACAGTTTTTTGTATTCGTCGGGCAACTTTTCGTCGGGCAGCTTAGCGGTAGCTGGGCCTTCACCATCCGGACCTTCAGGCCCCTTCTTCCCTTTCGGTTGAGGACGCGGAGCCTTGGGAGTTGCCGGTTGCTTCAACTCCGATGCGCGGTGCAAGGCTCTCAGTTCGACCACGATCTCCTGCTTCTTGCCATCGCGCCGGTAGACCAGCGGCAACGACCAGCCCTTCGGATAGATGCCGAGGATGTTTTTGTACTGGTTCACGCTGCCGATTGGTCGACCGGCAAACGCGACCAGCTCATCGTCCTCGCGCAGCCCGCGTCGATAAGCATCGGACTGTTCGAGGATCGAGTCGATGAGCACGATGCGATCCGCCCCCGTTCGGACCGTCGCACCCAGCGTCGCGTGATCGACAACGTGGCCTCCCTTGAGATGGTCGAGAAAGTGCTTGATCTGGTTGATCGAAATGGAGTAGCCCGCCCCGACATTCACCCGACCGCGCTTTTCGACCGAGATCCGCCCGTTGATGCCAACCAGTTCTCCCGCCGCATTGAACAGCGGCCCACCCGAGTTCCCCGGATTGATCGAAGTATCGACCTGAATGCAGTCGGTGTATTCGAGCAGCGTCCCGGCCGGGTATTGATACCGATGCAGCCCACTGACGATCCCCGCCGTGACGGTTGGCTGAAAATCGGTGGCCAACAGAAACGGATTCCCCATCGCGTAGGTCCAGTCTCCCACGGCGAGGGCATCGCTGTCCCCCAGCGTCGCGTGCGGAAAGTCATCTCGCCCGAGCAGCTTGAGCACCGCCACGTCGCCGGTTGGATCGATGCCAACAATCACGGCGTCATACAGCTTCCCATCGTTCAGCCCGCATTTCATAAAGTCGCCACAGGCGCTCGTCACGTGATAGTTCGACAGCGCATACCCATCTGCCGAGATGAGCACCCCCGACCCTCCCCCATTCCCATCCGCAGAAAAGATCGCCACGACAGAAGTCGCCACTTTCTGCACAACCTCAACCCGAGCCTGCTGCGCTTTCAGCACGTCGGTCTCTGCGGCGTTGAGAGCTTGAAGCATTGGCAAGCACAGGAACCCCAACGCACATCGAATCCACTTCACAGTCATGTTGCTCTCGTTTCTTCCCTCGTAGCTAACAGCCAATCGCTAATCGCTTCCCCGCTACTTCACCACTTTCGCGTCGGCCAGGTCGAGGCAATCGCCGACTTCGTTCTGCTCGCCGAAATCGACGAAGATTTCCAGTTCGACGACGCCGGTCACGTCGAGGTCCAGTTTGACTGGCTGCATCAGTTTGCGTTCGGTCGCGTTGGTCGAGCCGGGTTCGCCGCGCTCGTGGATGCTGACTGGACCCTTGAACAGCGTGCGACCGTCTCCCTTGATGACGACCTCTACATCGCCGCCGACGCGCAGCGTGTCGTCGATCCCCATGATCGCTTGGAAGCGGCGATAGTCTCCGCCGATGCGATACTTCAGCAGCGTCCGCGAGTGAATCCCGAGACCTTTCGCGTACGTCTTGTTCCCCACGCTGAGCGGTCCGCCGTGGACCATCCGATCACGTCGGTACTCGAACATGAAGTCGTACTGAGGCGTGTACTGCACGTCGCGCGGTTCGAGGTTCGACAGGTACGCGATCTTGCCGAGACTGAAGTCGATCGTCGCGACTTGGGTCTGCGGGACCGAGACCTCGGTCCCCGACGCCAGCTTCACTTTCCAAGTCTCCTGCTCGAATGAGACGCTCCGCGCGGCGAGCCGATCGCCCGACACGAGGTCCACTGCCGAGAGGGCTTTGGTCGCGAGGTTCTCGCGCTTGGCATAGATCAGCCCGAAGATCCGTTCGCGTTTGACGGGGATCGCGTCGCCATCGAGTTGGAATTTCAACGACGCTCCGTCGAGCGACCCGATCACGCCGTCGAGGTGATCCAGCACATCGCCCTTCCGCACCGCGACCTGATCCTTCTTCGGTGTCTTGTCGAGCAACTGGTTCCACGCCGCATCGACCTTCGCATCGGCCACCGCGAACCGCACACTCTGCACGACAGACAGCGGCAGCTTGAGCGACCCCAACTGAGGATGCTCGACCGTCGTGGAAGCCGCATCCGTGACGAAGCTCGTCACGCGCAACCGCGTCCCATCGACCAGACGCACCTCGACGGTCGCCTCAACATTGGCGGGAACGGCCCCCGTCGCAGGAACGCGCACCGACAACAACTCGGACGCCGCGAGAGTGAGATTGCCGGTCGGAGTCTTCAGGACGATCTCGTCCCCCGACAGCTTCTCGATCGCCCCGACATGCGACTCCCCCTTGAGCGTCGCCACTTCAACCGACGGCCCGGCGGCCAGACAGAGAACAAGTAATGACCAAGCGGGCATGGAGTGAGCATTCTTGAAAAGTGTGATTATGTTCGTCACCCCACCGGGCTTGCCCCGGTGGATTCAGGTGTTTGCACTACTTTCGTCGTCCAGTCTGAGTCGCGTGAATACAGATGCCATGAGTAGTGCAGAAACCCGCGAGCCACCGGGGCAAGCCCGGTGCGGGCGCGTTGAGGTTTACGGCTTGTTCTTCGCTGCCCGTTCCGACTGCTTCCGAAAGTACTGGTCGATCGCGCGGCCATAGTGCGACGGGAAGTTTCGGTTCAGGTCGCTCTTCGCCTTGGCTTGTTCCTTGGTCGGGAGGTTGCCCCAGTTGCCGTCCTTCGAGAAGTTTTTCTTGTCCACGTCACCGGGAGCCTCGGCCCCTTTAACTTGGCTGTCATCGGCACCGTTGCTCGATTCGTTGCTATTGCCGCCCCCGTCCCCGCCACCTCCACCGCCTCCCTGCTGCTGTTCGACCTTTTTGATGATCTCATCGAGTTCCGAGATGATCCGCTCCTGAACGCCCTGCACTTTCTCACCCGCCCGCCCGAGATCGAGCCGCCGTTCCGAGTCGCTCATCAACCGAGCGATCTCACCGAGCGATTTTTCCTCCAGCCCCTTCAGGTCTTCGAGCATCAACGTCCCCGTCGCCGAATACCGCACGGGAACCCGTTCGACGCTCTTCAGCAGCGTCTCAAGCGACTCCAGCGCGGCCTTCACGTCGAGCGTCCCTTGCGCAGCAACCGCCTTGAAAAAGAAGAGGCTCGCCGGATCGACGACGCGGTGAGCATCAACCGCATTCAACTGATCGAGGGCTTCATCAAACATCCGCCGCTCGACGAGAAACCGTCCATAGAACAGACCGAGGTTCGCGACCAGATACGGATCGCGACCCGCCTGCTTCAGAAACGCGCCGTCCGGCGGCAGCAGCCCCGGTGAGGACGAATTGCACGCGACCAACAACTTCGCCACATCGGCATCGACCGCAGCAAACGACCGCACGACAAGCTCCAGCAACCGGTCGGCCTCCTCGGTCAATGCCCCCGCCACCCAAAACGCCGCCAACTCGCGCTGCTGCTCCGCCGCCAAATTCGGCTGAGACGCCGCCCAAGCCAACACCTGGCTCTTCGCCTCTTCCACCTTCATCGGCGCGAAGACATCGCCCGCCGCGAACGTATTGGAGCACGCACAATATGCGAGGCAAGCCGCGATGATCGGCAAGATGATCCCTGTTTTCATAATTCAAATCCTCACTTGTCATCTAACACGAAGCACTCGCTCAAGCCGAAGTACGAAGACACTCGGAACGCTAATTCGCACTGATCGGCACCCCTCAAAATCAGTGAAGATGAGCGGAGATCAGTGTTCCAAAATTTCTTCCCGCCTTTGCCTTCATGCGCGTTCTTCAGTCCGTCTTCCCAGTCGCCAAGTCGTGAGTCGCCTTCTGAACCTTGGCCTGTCGTTCCGAGAGTTGTCTTAGTTGGCTGACGACATCTCCGTCGAGGGCCTGTTCGCCTTCGACCAGCCGGCCCATCTGTTTCGTGCGGCGGTTCACTCGGTATTGGAGCGACCGCAGCATTTTCAGTTCGGCCAGTTTGTTGACGAGTGCTTCCTGCTTCTTTTGTTGTTGCTGTTGTTGCTGCTGCTGTTTCTGCTTCTCGTCCTTCAGCTTTTCGAGTTCCTTCTGCATCGCCTCCAGAATCTCTTTGAGCGATTCGACGATGTCGGCTTCGATGTTCTGCGTGATCTCACCGACATCGGCTCGTTCGAGGCGGCGGGCAACGGTCAGCATGTCCTCGCGGATTTGTTCGACCGCCTCGGGGAACGCGACCGACGATCCTTCTTCTTTGAGTAACGTCAGCGCCTTCGCGGCCAACAACGAGATTTCATCCTCGTTCCGCGCCAGTTCGACCGCGCGGTTGCGATGCCGATCGGATCGCTTGTCGAGCGGGACCGCATGAATCGCGAGCGTGCCGTTGTTGACCGCCTCTTGCCGCAAGAGCATGTCGCGGAACCGAGCCTCCAGCGCGGCGAGGACCATCGCTCGTTCTTCCTCGCGCAACTGACGGAGGATTTCTTCGAGCTTCTCTTTCGCCTTGAGCAACTCGGCCAGCGCCTGGTCTTGCTTGTCGGACGCCTTGGCCTTGCGGTTCTTCTTCAACTCCTCGATGGCCCGGTCCATCTCTTGCTTGGCTTTTTGAACCTCTTCGCGGCCGGGAGTCTTGTCCGGCTTCGGCTCGTCGCCATTCTGATCCTGCTGATCGGGCGAGTCCTGATCCTTCGGCGAGTCTCCTTCCTGAGGCGGCATGTCCTGTGGCTCACCCGGCTTCCCCTTTTGCGGCTTGCCATCTTGGGGCTTGCCGTCTTTCGGTTTGCCTTGTGAATCACTCGGCTTGCCGTCTTTGGGGTCGCTCGGTTTGGCGTCCTTCGGATCGCTCGGCTTGCCATCCTTCGGTTCACCCGGCTTTGCATCCTTTGGCTTGCCGTCCTTCGGATCTTTGGGATCGCCCTTGCCGTCTTTGTCATCGCCCGGCTTGCCATCTTTGTCCTTGGCGTCCCCCTCTTTGGGATCACCGTCTTTCGGGTCTCCGTCTTTGGGGTCTCCCTTGTCGGACGGGTTCTTCGGTTTCGCGTTCGCGTCCTTCGGCTTCCCCTCCTGGTCGCGCTGCTTGGCCGCGTTCTTGAGAGCATCCTGCCCTTCGATCTTCTGCACGAGCTTCTCGGTTCCGTCGGCCACCTTCTTTTGTTGCGACTGCAAATCATCGGGGTCGCCACCTCGCTCGGTGTTCGCCCGCGCATCGGTCTGCTTGCCGATGAGCCGATCCACATCCTTGATCAGATCCTTGATGCGAGCCTTCTCCTGCTCGATCTCATCCTTGCGGTCTTCGCTCATGAGCAGGTCGAGCATCACCTGCATCTGCTTGATGACCTCTTCCTCACGCTCAATCGCATCGCCGAGTTGGTCGTTCTTGAGCAGTTCGGTCAGCGCCCCGAGCTGGTCCGGGATGCGACCTTCCTTACTCTTCCCAATCGCTCGCACGAGCAGATCGGCTCGCTGAGGATCGGCCTTGCGCAGGTACTCGGAGAGTTGCTGAAGCGTGTTCTCAAACCGCAGGTACCGCGCCCGAATCGCCTCCTGCGAAACCGCGAGCGGCGCGGGAGCCTCGACGGCCGGAACAGCCACTGCGGGAGCGTTCTGAGCAGACGCCGTCTCCCCGGCCAACGACCAGCACGCAACAGCGATGACTGACAGGAACCAGCGGGACAGGCAAAGTCGAATCGTCATAGAACCGTCTCCGAACGGACTGAATGAAGCGGCGGCAGTATACCCTCGACCAACAAGAGCGGGCGATGCACGTTTCGTAAGGTAAGCGTCTCGCTTGCCCGTGGCCTGTGGAGACCCAGCGATCTCTTCTCTCGTCCTCAAACAAGCGACCCCACCGGGCTTGCCCCGGTGGCTCGTGGGTTTCTGCACTACTCGCTTCGTTAATTTCTCGCTTCGTTAATTTCGGTTGAACGCAAAAGTAGTGCAAAGACCTGGTTCCACCGGGGGGAGCCCGGTGGGGTTTGTTTGGTTGAGGTCTAGTGAATGCACCGCAGAAGAACAGAGCGGGCAAGCGAGACGCTTACCCTACGATCATTCCAACGCCTTGATCGCGTTTTCCTTTCGTTTCCGTTTGGTCTCTTCGAGCAGGTCCTGTTGAGCTTTGATGTTCGCTTTGAGTTGTTCGACCACCTCGTGAAACTTGGCCAGTTCACGCATCTCGGTCAGGATCAGTTCCATCTTTTCGATCATGCTGTCGAGAGTATCGGTCGCCTCGTCCATCGAGCCGGTGGGGTCGGTGTTCTTCTCCAGCGCGAGCTTGAACAGGCCGAGTGAGCTATCGGCATTCGGGAAGTCCTTCGTGTTGATGCGACGCAGCGGCCCGAGGATCTTTCCGTCGAGCCGTTCCAACAGCAGCGGCGTGTCGGCGGCGTTGTTGACGAGTTCCTCGCGAATGTCGGCGAACGACGTTTCGATCCCGGCGGTCTCGACCGAGTTCTTACGGACCGCCTGCAGCGACCGATCCGCCGCCGAGGACAATCCCAGCGCGAGCGTCGCCAGTTTCTCATCGTCCGGTTTGGCTCCGCTCTTCTTCAGCGTGGCCGCTTCGTCCGCCTGGCCGCGTGCCTTTCCGAGCACCTCGCGCGTCTGCTTCATCTCGGTGATGATCTGCTCGAACCGCTTCCGGATGTTGATCTCGCGGACATAGAGCATCGACAGCAGCTCTTCTTCCGAGACGATGTTGAAGACGTACTTCTGGCCCAGCGCGCGGTGAGCCTCACCGACGTTGCAGCCATCCAACGCCGAGGCCGCCAACGTCAAACGCTGCTTGATCGAGAGGTCGAGCGGCAGGACATCGAACCGCTCGAATGGCTCCTCCTCGGCGCGACGCAGTGCAAACTCGCGCAGGCTGCGCGGCGGAGACGTTTGGAATTCGCGAGGCGACCACGTCTCGGCATCATCCACCTTGTAGTCGAAGCGGGCCGAGACGACTCCGTAATCATCGGTCAACATCCCGGCGATCGGGATGCGTGCCTTGCGCGTAATCGATGAACCGATCCCCTTGAGTTCCGTCGTCACCAGCGGCGGTTGATCGACGATCCCGTTGATCGTGAACTTCGCGGGAGCCGTGCTTTGAATCTGATCAGTGTCTTCCAGCGAAATGCGAATCATCGCGTCGGGCGGCAGCGGCAGCGGGAACTCCAGCGGCTGCTTCGACTCGGCCGCAGCCCTGATCTTCTCAGGCAAACTCGTCGCGCCATCGGGGGCGAGAACGAATGGCAACGCGACGGCATCGTCTCGCGAAGACCACACGCTGCCTGCAAAGTCACTCCCCAACGAAACGCGAATCTCAGGCTGACCATCGGAAGACTTCAGTGTCAATTGAGCAAAGGCTGACGCTGGCTCAGCAAAGAACTCAGCTTGACCATTGGAGTGATTTTTCGCAGCGGCACGCAGTTCGATCTCCCAGCGATCAGCTCCCGCATCCCCTTCGATACGGACGTGACTCAACGCCTTGTTCGCCGTCAGGTCGAGTACGAAGTCCGTCGCGAGCGGCAGCGATGTTTGAGCACCGTTGACTTGTTGTTTCGCGCGGACAGCCTTCCCCTCGACCCGCTCGTTCATGCCGGTGTACTCGGGATAGAGACAGTGCAACGCGACGGATGAGACTTCCGGAGGCTGGACGACCTGCACGCGATACGGCCGTGCGTTCGTAAAGTCTCCCCCCGTGACCCAGATGTCGGCGTCATCAAGCAGCCCGGCCAGCGTGTGCCCGAACGGCTGATCGCCGACGCGCGTCAGGTACGCCCGCACGTTGCCTCGCCCGTTGGCCAGCCGCGCATCGAGCCGGACTTGCTCTGGGGCCTTCTTCCCCGGCGCGACTTCGATCTGGAGCGACAGGTCCGATCCCTTTGGATGCTTGTAGCGTCCGTCGGTGAACTCGCGCACGCGGTCGCCCGGCTGGACGATGACCTTCACGATCAGCTCGGTCTCGCGCGGCCAGTAGCCGTCTCTCAGCCCGAGGTATCCCGCCACCCATCGCTCCATCGCGGCCCCGTTCGTCACGGCGAGGCCCAAGATCGACGCCACCAACACCGACGCCGTGACCACCGCGCGACGCAGCGGCTTCCGGTCAAACACGCTTCCCAAATCCAACCCACTCGCCGTTCGAGCCGCCTCGACAATCGTCTGCCTGAGCATCGCCGACGTGATCGGACTGGCATCCCGCTCGTGACTCTCCGCCGCTTCCACCGCCGTGATCAGCCGATCATCCAGCTCCGGAAACCGCCGCTCCAAAACCAACGCGAGAGCCTTCGTCCGAAAGGCCCGAAACAACCGCAACCCAATCCAACTCACCACCCCCGCCGCGATCAAACAAATCCCGCCCACCAGCACCGTCGCCCGAAACCACCTCGGCAATTCAAGGCGACTCAACTGGAAGTAGCCCCAGTCCACCAAGAAGCTCCCCCAAAACAACGCCCCCAACACGACCACCACTAAGGCGATCCCCTCGAACAACACATACGAGCGGATGCGAGAACGAAGCCGATCCAAAACAGACACGGCTTCGGGAGGGAGTGGATTGGACGGCATGGCGGGCGATCACTCGAAGGCATCGACGGAATGGTCACAAAAGTACGGCGGCAGTCTATCGAAAGTGACGCGGGATGAGACAGGACGCTTTCCAGAATTTGGGCGTGGTTGACGTTTCCGAAAGAAGTGGTGAGCCGACCTCCGCTCTCTTGGTGAGCCGGGTGCCGTCAGGCCCCGGAAGGCTTTCGTATTGGTCGTCGTTGGTGTCGTGCCGCCATCGAAGAGTCCGGAGGCTGACGCCGCCCGGCTCACCTAGGTTTATTTGGCCTCTTGATCGAGCAGCGTGCGGATGTTTTGCAGGATCGCCTTGGGATCGGGGCGTGTGACGTGGGTGGTGAAGTCCAGTCCGAGGTTCTCGGCTTGGGCGTATTCCACGAACCCCCACGGGTTGCCGAACCGGCGTCCGTAACGGCTTCGAGCAGATCGAGGAACGCCCGGCGGTGGTCACCCTGCACCAGCAGCGACTTTTGGTAGGAAACTCGACGATCTCGGACATCGTGAGTTTCAGCGTCGAGAACAAAGTGGTCTGTGGAAACGGTGGCGGCCTCGTGGTCGCCTCACAAGGTTGATCTGGAATCGGGCGTTCTCACCCGGCGCGGCTTCGTCTCGAACTCGCCGCTGCACGACAGCAATTTCGACATCGGCGGCGTCCGCAAGGCGTTCGCGAAGGCCGAGGAAGTCTACTCCCTGTTCGAGCCACTCGACGCCAAGCCCCCTTACACGCGGCTCAAGCTCGCCACGCCCGACGCCCCTCACGACTTCCCCGAACCCGAACGCAAAGCCGCCTATGAGTGGCTCGATGGCTTGTTGAAGTGAAGTTGGTAGGGTGTGTGCAGCAACGCGAAACACACCACGACGAGCAGAACCGTTCCCGATAATCCGGTGTGTTCCGCGTTGCTGCACACACTCTACTTGGCTTTGTTATCTGTTTTGGAGCGGCTGTCACATGTTGTACAAGGTGAAGGTGAAGGATGAGTTCACTGGGAACGTACGGGAGTTGGAAGTCGAGGCATCCTCCAAAGAGGAGGCGCATCGGCTGGCCCGAAAATACGGGCAAGACACGGCGCGGCTGGACGAAGCGGCCCGGGCCGAGTTGGAGTTGGCTCAATATGAATCTTTGATTGCCGCTCGCAAAGCCGAAGAAACCCGCTTGGTGGAGGGGCCCCGTTTGGCGGAGGAAGCACGGCAGGCAGAGGCAAGTCGTCAAGCAGAGGAAAACCGCCGAGCTGATGCGGCCCGTCGGATTGCGTTTGATAAGAATGCAGCCCACGAGGCACAAGTCCGAAGAGTCGAGGCCGAAGCCCGAAAAGCCGAGGCCGAACAGCAAGTGGCTGGTGCTGCGAGTAACGAAGTGGCGGCCAATGTACTTCAGTATGCTGATATCGTCCACGTTTTCGGAGTGATCACGATCGCACTGTCCGTGATTGGCGGTATTATATTTGTTGCATCGGCCAAAGGAGAGACGATTGGTGTGATCACGGGGTTATCGCTGGCGATGGGTGGGGTGGTATGTGGGGTCGGTTATCTGACAGCGGCGGCGGTCCTCCGTTTGTTGGTTGGGCTAAAAGCGGATACACGACAGTTGTGCAACCAAGTGGCTCGACTAGAAGGGGACAGGCCCGACACCAAAGCATAAGATGCGGGGAGATGGCAATAACAACTGACTTCATTGGG
>Ga0114966_10001478_pt1 | contig 21688 bp, 18 predicted proteins | sample M_130207_XF_Meta_FD_87029 | JGI IMG/M metagenome (GOLD analysis project Ga0114966, IMG submission 87029) | Freshwater microbial communities from Lake Montjoie, Canada to study carbon cycling - M_130207_XF_MetaG | ecosystem: Environmental > Aquatic > Freshwater > Lake | place: Lake Montjoie... | reverse complement strand
TTATGAAATAAAAATCCATAACAATTGTTAAAACAATTTATTTACAGCAAAACGTACACTTTATAGGAGTTGTAGCCGGCAAATGCTCCATAACCACCATTGATATTAGAATACATTTGAACAGGTTCAGAAAACGGACCTCCCGAAAATGCCGCCTCGGTTAGTTTTTTGTGATAAAGATAATATTCCTTAGATGCATGAATAAGATGAAGCTCCCCGTTTGAAAAGCCTGTGCCTGAATAAGCATATATTTCAAATTGATCTTTCATCGTAGTCCCATCTTTATCCTTATCAGTAAAATTGTTTGAAAAAGCCTCCCCATAAATAGTATCATTATTATACACCGATTTGTCGTAATAAACTAACCTGTAATAGTCCTCTGCACCCGGAGTATCATTCCATTCTGTTCTGAAAGCGTAAGTGTCTCCGTTACTTTGGTTGTTTACTGCTTCAGCAGTATAAATAAGTGTTGCGTTTTGTGCCGGTATACTTGTACTTGCATTCGCATTTTTACCGTCAGGGGTTGAAACGGTTAGGTTATATGTAGTTCCCACGGTTATAGGAAATATGGCAGTACTTACAAAATAATAATTTTTATCAGCATTATAAGCAAGTGTTTGAACGGTTGTCCCATTAGTTATTTGAACCGTAGCATAGCTAACAGCCGAATATTGATTGGAATTAGAATTGTTATACAAGGGCTGGCTTATTGTTACAACCACTTTTACAATCGTATCTTCAGGAGATATAAAAGAACTTATTACCAGTTTTGATTCTACAGCCGGAAGCTCAACGTCTGCATCTTTTTCGCAGGCGCTAAAACCAAGAGGGAGGCTTAATGCAATTAATTTTATATAACGGTTCATAATAATAGATGAATAGGGTTTATTATATTTTATTATTTAAAATTTCCATGTCCAGGATATAGAGGGGATAAGCGGAAATAAGGAAATTTGTTTTAGCTTGGTTTGTTGTATATTAGGATCATATACCGTAGTATAGTAAAATGGATTTTTACGGTTATAAGCATTGTAAATACCGAGTTCAAACGTGCGTTCGTATTTTTTCTTTTGTTTGTGAAACTGGATGGCAATATCAAAACGGTGATAAGGAGCCATTCTGAAGCTGTTTTTTGAACCATAATCATTAATGGTATACGAATTATTGTACTCCTGTGAATGAGCGTTTTGCGCAACAGCCTGGTAACTTGATAAAGGCAGTGTTATAGCATTGCCCGTACCATACACCCATGTGGCAGATAAGGTAATATGGTCGCTCATTTTGTAAATACCGACAACTGAAAGATCGTGCCTGCGATCATAGCGGGCTGGGAATCTATTTCCAAAGTTCAGCGCATCAAATTGTAGCCATGTCCATGAAAGGGTATAGCCTATCCAACCACTAAATTTGCCATATTTTTTCTGGAACAAAAACTCCGCTCCGTAACTTTCAGCGTTACCACTTGTTACAACATCCTCGTATGAAAATTCTGAAGAGCCGGCTGTTGGATCTACACTGAAAAAAGATGCTCCATCAACGTAACCAATTATATTTTTTGATGTTTTGTAATACCCTTCCATGGAGGCCATAAAATCTGCATTTTTTATGGTAAGATCTTTAGCTATTCCTAAAGCAACCTGTTGCGATTGCTGTGGCTTTGTTTTGTCTGTTGCAGGTACCCATAAGTCAGTAGGGAGTCCAATGCCTGAGTTAGAAAGCAAATGCAAATACTGGTTCATTGTTGCAAAACTTGCTTTAAGTGATAAATCACTTTTTAATAAATATCGAACGGCTATGCGTGGTTCCGGATTGAAATAACTCTTACCTCTTACGTTAAAATTGCTGAAACGAAAGCCGGCATTGGTGCGCCACTTATCGCTTATTTTAAAGTCGTCTTCTACATATATTGCTGTTTCATAAGTATCTATTCGTGATGGTTTGTTTAAGTTGTCGCTTGGGCTGGAGCTTTTAATAACAATAGCACCGGGACTAAAGTAATGGTATGTTGCAAGTACCCCGCCTTTTAAATAGTGTTTCGTATTTAAGGAGTAATCAAGGTCCCATTTAACAGAATAATCTCTAATGCCCGAATAATAGTTCAGGCTAAAGAAATCTCCGCTGTATTTTTCTTTTAACCCAATGTCGAACAGGAAATTTGTATATATGAGTGAAACATTTGAAAATATTTTCTCGCTAATCAAGTGGTTCCATCTTAATGTCCCTGTCGCATTTCCCCATGCCAGGCTTGCTTCAGAGCTGTAATCGGCATCAACCTTATCTTTGAGATAAAATTTGTCTTTACCAAAATAGCCACTCAAATAAATTTTATTTTTATAGTTGATTACATAGTTAAGTTTCGCATTAAAATCATAGAAATAATAACCGGTATTAACGCCAGTTTGTTTTTTTATAAGCGGCTGAGCAATGGCGTCAATATAAGTTCTTCTGGCAGAAACCAAAAATGATAATTTGTCTTTAATAATTGGCCCTTCCAATGTTAACCTTGAAGAGATAAGGCCGATACCTGCTTCTCCACGGATCTTTTGTTTATCACCGTCTTTCATTTGCATTTCAATAACGGATGATAAACGTCCGCCATAACGTGCCGGAAAGCCGCCTTTGGTAAGTTCTACACTTTTTAATGCATCGCCATTGAATAATGAGAAAAAACCGAATAAATGTGTCGCATTGTATACCGTTGCGCCATCCAGGATAATCAAATTTTGATCCGGCCCACCGCCACGAACATAAATACCACTGCTGCCTTCACTTCCTTTTTGTACACCGGGCAATAGCTGGATTGCCTTTAATACGTCTTTTTCTCCTAATAATGCAGGAAGGTTTTTTATTTGTTCCACAGGAAGGTTAATTTTACTCATTTGTACTTCCTGGCTTATTTTTTCGGCTTTTTCAGCAGAAATTTCAACTGTTTGCAAATCAATACTTGTTTTTAAAGAAACATCCAGCTGAATATTCTTTTTTAGATCAAGTTTGAATATTTGGGGCTGATAACCAACATAGGTTACTAACAGCTCCACCGAGTCGGCTGGCAGTGTTAGTGAAAAAAAGCCATAGTTGTTAGATGTAGCACCGGCTTTTAGCTTGGGGGCATAAACATTTACACCAGGAAGACTTTCCTTACTGCCATTTTCGCTTATAAAGCCCGAAATGGTATATTTTTGAGTTGTTTGTGCTTTTATTGTGAAAGAAATAAAAATAAATAGGCAAATAAGATAAAATTGGAAATTGTGTTTTTTCATTTTTTGATGCTTTTTTTAATAACAAAAACCAATGGAACTAGGATAACAACATCTTGATACTTCATAAAAAAATCGCATTGCATATTTTTTATGAAATGTGAATGTAATGAAATTTAATTTAATACAGATAGTTTGTATTAATTGGGACACATTGTGCTTACAATATTTAAAATTTATAAATAATTGAAATCTCATTAATTGAGCCCGGAGTTTGACTGAAATTAATAGTAGGGTTCTCTAACAATTCCAGATGAAATGGTAATGAATAAGATATACATTATTAGAGGACACAAGGTAATGTTAGATAGCGATTTAGCAGATTTATATCAAGTAGAAACCAAATAGTTGAAAAGGCAGGTAAAACGGAATATAGAACGTTTTCCTGATGATTTTATGGTGGAATTAACCAAAGAAGAATCTGATTCTTTAAGGAGCCAAATTGGCACCCTAAAAAGAGGCGAACACAGTAAATTTCTTCCATTTGCATTTACAGAACACGGAGTATTAATGCTATCAAGTGTTTTGAATAGTCCTCAAGCAATACAAGTTAATATACAAATTATGCGAATATTTACACGCATTAGACAGATGCTGACAGACAATACAGAATTACGATTAGCAATAGAAAAATTAGAAAGAAAAACAGATAACCACGATAAAAATATTGAATTAGTTTTTAAATACTTAGATGAATTGCTTGAAAAGAAAGAGAATCCAAAGCAAAGAATCCAAATCGGATATAACATAAAAAAGAAAAAGTAATCAACCACAGAATCCGCAATCAATCGTTGGGCGTAGCGTGTCAAACAAATAAAAAAATAAATTGTTGGGCGTAGCGCCCCCCGTTCAGCGTAGCGTGTCAAAATAAAATTGCAAGCTTTGGCCACATTGACCCTATGCGCTTAACAAAACAGCAAGTAGTTATTTATAAGATATTAACGATTTTTTTATTTGTTAGTTTGGTTTACAGTTAGTCCATACTTAAATAAAAAAAGGTTAATTCTGTGGAATATTTAATTTTATTTAGAATACGCAAAAAAAAATTCTAAACTAAATTTGCCGATTTGGTAAACGAAATTATAAAATTACAAGTGTTAAAAACAAATAAAAAATAAATTTTTGCCGCTGTGAAATATTTTTGCCACCACCTGTTTTCATTGCGAACTAAAATGATGAAATTTACTATAAACGGCCATGTAACGTAGGTGATGTTAAACTCGCATATTTCAACATTTTTTCTTCTCGAGAAGTTCAATAATTCGTTTTTGAAGCGAGATGATTTCTTTTTCCTTTTCTGCAATAATATTTTTTAGCTCCTGATTTTCTTTTTGCAGGTCATTCTTATTAACTCCAATTGAAATCAATTCAGAAGGTGAAATTCCAAATACTTTTGCCACTTTAACAATCCTTTTAAAAGGCATTGTGTTAATATTTCTTTCTATTCGAGAATAAGTAGGTAAAGATATACCAAGTTTATCAGCCATATCTTCTTGGCTCCATCCCTTTAAATTCCTGTAATATCGGATGTTGTCAGCTATCGTTTTCATTTTTCGATAAAAATAAAGCGTGTTTTTGATGTTTATGCAATCATTTTATGATGTTTATATTTCATAAAGTGATATATTTGCATCGTAACAAAAAATTAAAAACAAACAAAAAATGAAAAACAAAAATTTACTAATGATAGCGGTCTCAATCTTGAGCTTTGCAACAATATCAATGGCGCAAGTGCCTTCTTATGTGCCTACAACTGGACAAACTGTATTCACAACGTTTATCAATCAGCAGAATTCATACATTGACCTATCAACTTGGACAGGCAACGGAATATACTACGTGCAACTGATAGACACACAAAACAACACAATTGAAAACAGGAAAATAGTGATACATTAAAGAGACAACCAGCCCATAACAGCACATTTTCGGATATGGAGGGTTTAGTGGTAAAAGAAATATTCTGCTCCATATAAACATTGATGGCAAAATCATATAAAAAGGAAAACTTTTTTATAGAGGGTGTTTTGCAGTGGTCTCAAAATACATTTGCTTATGAATTTGAGAAAATCGTTTAACGGGTTCTACGATTTTTAAAAAATAAAAACTGAAAAAAGCAATTTTTAGAACCCCCCTTAAAAGTAATATTTATAAAATAAAATTATGACTGATAAAAAAAATAATCAAAAAAACAGAGAACGTGCTACAGCTGAGAGAAAAAGAGTAGCACAAGCAAACAAAAGAAAAAGAGAACTTGCTGCAGCTGAAAGAAAAAGAGTAGCACAAGCAAACAAAAGAAAAAGAGAAATTGCTGCAGCTGAAAGAAAAAGAGTAGCGGAAGCAAACAAAAGAAAAAGAGAACTTGCTGCAGCTGAAAGAAAAAGAGTAGCAGAATCAAACAAAAGAAAACGTGAAGCTGCTGCAGCTCAGAGAAAAAGATTAGCAGAAGCAAATAAAAGAAAACGTGAAGCTGCTGCAGCTCAGAGAAGAAGATCGACTAAACCAAAAAAAAGAAAATAATGGTGTATTCCGAAAAACCAAAGAGTAGGAAAAATTAAAAATTAAATAAAATGGCAACAATAAAAGTAACAAAAGTAAGTTCAGTGCAGAGTGTTAAAAAACAATTTAGCAAAGAATTTAGTTGTAATATTCGAATTTACAATGGAACAAAATTCGCAGATGACAAAATGAAAATTAGTGATTTATCCAAAACAGATAATCCTGGAGGTGATTTGGAATTAGGTGCAAGAAGTAGAGTAGAAAATGTTGAGAAATATTTTAAAGATACATTCGGCATCAAAGTTCAAATATCTAATTCTGATGACACAAAATTAGCTGATAACGAAATGACTTTAACACAAGCAGGTAAATTATAGATAAAAATTAGAACGGAGATTTAAATAAATCTCCGTTCTAATTTAAAATGGCAACAAAACACATCAAAAATTTAAAAAAAAATTATAGATTATTTTCTTAAAATAAGTGCATACATAAATTAATTTTATCTCCTGAATAAAACAAGATAAAATAATTTAAGTATTGAGTATTTGCAAATCACTTATTAAAGAAAATAGAAAAAATAAACCTGGGTAAATTGAAGCTATAGGTTTTAAAAAGATAACTAAAATTTAATTATAAAAAATATGGGATTATTTGACAATATAAAAGATCATTTTAACAAAGCAGAATTTACGATTGCACCTAATAAAAAATTAAAAACTATTTCAAAAGAATTTAAAGAAGCGTTTGGTTTGAGTTTAATATTTTATAAGGGTAAAATGATAGCCGAAGACAGCCTAACTTTGGCAGCTTTAAACAACAAAACATCAAAAGAAGTTGACACTTCATCAAAAGAAGGTCTTAAATTGAAAGCTAGTATGAAAGTAGGAGAAGTGGAAAAATTGTTTGACTCTCTTTACGGAATAACCGTCCAAATAAAAGACGAATCTGCTAAAAACTTAATCGATAATAATCTTACAATTGGTAACGCATCAAGACAATAATTAATAAATAAAACAATTAGATTTAAACAGAAAACTAAGTTTAAAATTAGGGTTAATTTGTTATTTTTAATTATAAAAAGTTATCTAATTATTAATCAAATTCTCAAATTTAACTATGGCAAAAATCACCGATAAAATAAACCTTAAAAGTGAAGCGTTGATAAATGATTTAATTTTGTCCATTGTTGGTCAAATTAGAGTTTTCAATTATGAAGAAAACGATAAGGTTAGACCTGGTGCCATATATGGTGTTTCAAGATGTCTGAGAATGTTGCACGAGCATTTTAAGGCAGGTTTTACAGAAGAGGCAATCAAATATCTTAATGGATTAAATATAGCAACTGATTGTCATCTCTCAATTAGGGAAGTTTATAAGTTAAATAGTACAATAGAAAAATCTAATAGGAAATTGTATGTAGAACATACAGATGGTGGTGTAAAAAAACTAGCATTAGATTTATTGAAATTATCAAGTTCGTTAAAAAATGAAAATGTTTATGATAAAAAATTTATTTTAAACCATATAAAGGAAAATAGCTTTTTCATAATTAAGCACAAAGAATTTGACTCACAAATAAATGAAAAAACAATTTCTAACAAATAACTTAAATAAATACAAATTGCTTTCATAAAAGTATTATGATTTTAAAAAACAATCACGGCAAATTAGAATTACACAAAGAAAATGGTTCGTATGTAAGAACAATTGCATCAGGAAAGGTGTTAGATGGGGATTTGAATAATGATAATACGCTTGTTTTAGTTTTATATGAAGGTGGAAAAGTAGAATTAAGAAATGAAAATGGAGCTTATGTAAGAACTATTGTAAGTAGTAAAGCAACTAGAGTTAGATTTCAAGGAGTAGATATTGCTATAACACTTGAAAACGGGAAAATTGAGTTGCGTAAAGAAAATGGCTCCTATATTAGAACAATATAAGAGTGTATAATTATTTTTTTATAACTTGGTTAATAATAGAATATAAATTAATTGCAAAATTTACACAAATGCTTATTGAGGTGGAAGTTTAATTTCCCCCGTAGGTAAAACTGGATATACTTTTAAATGCTGAGCCAGTTAATGCGTTATCCTAGTGCAATGGACAAAAAGAATGGTGTTTTTGTAATACTTAAAGATTTCGAAACGAGTTCGGATTACATTGTTTGCATGTTGATAGCGGTTTGTTATAAAACATTGACTCTACCTTCATCAATTCATTTAGATAAAACGCAAAAGCCCCGATATAATTCTTATATCGGGGCTTTATGTTGTTAACCTATCTATTGATTACAAGTTTCTTTGTTGTGCTTTTGAAACCGTCTTTTACTTCAATGAAATAAAAACCATTTGGCAATTTAGAGATGTCAATTGTTGTTTCGCTACGCAATGATTGAGTTGTTTTTTCCAACACTAGATCCATCATTTTTTGACCAATAGCACTTGTTAATGAAATACTCAATGTATTATTATTAAAAGATGAAGTATAAGCTACAACAACCTCATTTGATGCAGGATTTGGATAAAGCAACATGTTATTTGCTTGCTCATTTTCTTCTATTCCTATCGTAGAATTGCAACTCCAGCCTATTTGAAAACCTGAGTAGTTTAAAGAATAATCCGAATAATGCCTTAGTGTAACAGCACTAGCAGGGACTACAATAGAGCCATTAGCACCTGGCAATGTATTACCAGAATAGGATCCAACAAGGGTGCTTGAGGTAGATGGGCCAGCATAAATAAACAATGAATCATAGCCGCTTTCCATTTCAAAAGTAAAGAACGTAAGTGTTATTTGAGATGCTCCAGCAGGATTAATGACTGCTGTGCTATTGGTGTAATCAGCATAATTTGCTGCAATACCTCCGTTATCAGCTAATATTCCTGAACAAGCTGTTATGTCTATGTTTTGTGTAACGGGCATTGATATTGCACTACAAACAGCTGGATTGTAATTAATGTAATTATTTGCTACATAAGTGGATGTTCCAGCGGTATTGGTAGCATTTAACGTAACGGAATAAACACCATTACTACTGTATTGATGTGTTGGATTTTGTAAACTACTTGTGCCACCGTCTCCAAAATCCCAAGCCCAACTGGTGGGTGTATTATAGGTTTGGTCTTGGAAACTAACTATGCCAGCACATGAACTAGTAGAATCTGCTGTAAAAGCCCCCAGTAGGCGCTAAGCTGTGCTTAGTGACGCCCCTAATAGGTAAGCTGTGTTACCATACACATTACTTCAAACACAGCAACACTAAATCCGTTCATTTAATTTTATAGTGCTTTGTTCATTTGCGCTAATCAATCGCCTCCCCTGTGGCTGATTTACAAAACTCGCCGCAATAGGATTGTTGTGAATATAATCCACTTTCTGTTGAATCACTCTGTTGCTATATAAAAAAACGGATGATTATCATGTTTCCAAAATTACATTTTTTGTTTTTGAGGACTTATTTTTCCATGATATTCAAACTTATTTAACATCCACTCTTTTCTGCTTTCTATTGGATTTTCTTCTATTGCTTTTATTATTTGCTTAGCAGTGTAGGATTTTAAATCTCTTAGAACATTTGATATTTCGCTATTCTCCGAATATGTTATAAAATGAACATGGCTTGGCAGTATACAGTAACAATAAATTGTAAGATTTTTGTGTTGTTGACAATAAGCAATGCTATCCCTTAAAATATGCTGATATTATCTTCTTGTAAAAACATCAATCCAACTTACGACACTAAAGGTAACAAAGTATAAACCATCACTATCTGTTTTATATTTTTCTGACATTGTTTTGTAAATATAGTTTAAAAACAACAAAAAAAATTGAATTTTAATATAAGTTTTATTTTGCCAGGTTTGAAGTACTGTGGATAGTAAGCGCTGCTTAGCAAATAAAATGACACTAAGCCCTCATACACTGTTAACGCTCAAGCTTAGCGCCTAAGGGGGGGGATTCCACTACTCCCTTTAGTAAGATTTTGGAGTATTGATTATTCGCTATGTGAAGATTTACTACCTAAAAATTAAACCATCTTTAGAACAAAGAATTAATAAATATTCAATAGTTATAGCTGCTTTTGGTGTTGCCAATAAATAAAAAAACTGTTTTTAAAAATGTAAAACACCTATTATTAAATCGGTAGTATTAAAATACTAAATAAAAAAATGCAAATTAACTCCTGTTGTTTTTTCTTAAAGGCCTTGTAATTAGATTGATTGCTAATGTAAAAATAATTTACATTGTAATTTGTTTTTAAAAAAATTGTTATCTAGATTTGTAATAGCTTTATATATTTTATTTTATAGGCCCTTTTAGTTTTAATGCTACAGCAAAAGAAAAAAATCTCTAAAAAATATATCATGAAAAATAAATATTTTAAAAGTCGCACACATTTTATTTTATTATTAACCATTGTTTTTTCGTTAACAGGGATGGCTTATGCCCAAAAAACAAAAGAACCTTGTTTATCTGGTATTATTCATAATAAGTTAATGGCAAACGATCCCGAATACGCTTTAAAAATGAGGGCTCATGAAACAAGATTACAAAAAGCCATTTTAAATAATGGGGTAGGGAATCAAACACAAACAGCAACTTTCATAGTCCCTTTGGTAGTTCACGTAATGCACTTAGGAGAAGCTGTAGGAACGGGAACCAATATTTCTACAGCACAGATACTAAGTGCGATAAGTTCGTTAAACGATGCATATAGAAAGGCTTCGGGCACACCTTTTTTTGGTAATGGCGTTGATACTGGCATAGAATTTTGTTTGGTTCAAAAGGACCCTTCAGGGAACGCAACAACTGGGATAAATCGTATAAATGCATCGGGAACGGGAAACTATGGAACAATAGGTGTTGATGATGCCACCAATGAATCTCAAATTAAGGCTCTGAGTTTTTGGGATAACGAAAAGTATTATAATATTTGGGTAGTATCTGAAATTAGTGATAACAATGGAGGGGCAGGAACCCAGGGCTATGCTTATTTCCCTCCCGGAGGAGCCTTTGCGGATGACGGAACAATTATACTTTACAATGCTTTTGGTTATGATCCTACAGGGAGTTTGGGGTATAACTTAAAATCATATACAAATACAAATAGCACCATGATTCATGAAATGGGCCACGCCCTTGACTTGTATCACACTTTTAATGATGACAGTAACGGATCTAGCTGTCCGCCCAATACTAGTGGGCAATGTGCTACAGAGGGAGATAAAGTTTGCGACACCCCTGCACATATTCGTTCGGCGAGCGATTGTGTTCCTGACAATACAGTTAATAGTTGTGTGTCGGGAAGTACAGCAATAGACTTTCAACATAACTATATGGATTATTCATCTGATGTATGCACCAATATGTTTACTGCAGGGCAGTCGTCCCGATTAACGGCGGCGCTCAATACCGACAGAAGCTCATTGGTAAGCTCAGCAAATCTTGCTGCCTGTGGCTGCTCTGGAATGAGTGTTGACATAGCGCTTACATCGGGCTCAATCCCAACCTGTTCTGGTCAGTCGCTTACATTTACAGCCACTCCAACCAATGGAGGTTCAAGCCCAAGCTACCAATGGTATGCAAATGGTACCCCTATTAATTCCGAGACGGGCTTAACTTATGTATCCAGCACATTAACAAACGAAAGTATAACCTGTATAATGACTTCAGCCGGTGTGCCATCCACTTCAAACGCAATAGCGGTAACAACAAGCAGCGGCATTGCGCCAACTATAGCCATAGCCGTTACCTCTGGATCGAGCCAGGGTTGCGCAGGGTCATCCATAACATTTACAGCTACCGCTACCAGTGGCGGAACCTCTCCAACATACCAATGGAAAGTAGACGGGTTAAATGTTGGAACAAATAGTTCAACGTACACTTCTGCAGCATTATTGAATGGGCAGGTAGTAACATGTGTTTTAACATCTAACTTAAGTTGTGCAAGCCCAACAACGGCTAACTCATCAGCTATAACTATTGCTTCCGGTACTGCAATAGCACCTAGTGTTTCAATAGCATTAACAGCTGGAACAAATCCAACTTGCGGTGGGCAAATACTTACATTTAATGCCACACAAACCAATGGTGGGACAATACCTGTTTATCAATGGAAAGTAAACGGTGTAAATGTAGGGGCGGACAGCATAGGGTATTCGAGTGCTGCATTAACAAACGGACAGGAAATAACGTGCACCATGACATCTAATGCAGCATGTGCAAGCCCAACAGCAATAACAAGTGCGGCAATAACCATAACAGTAACTTCTACCCCTACAATAAATTTTGTAGCCAATAAAAATGTATGTGGAGGAAACATAGGTTCCAGCAGCTTTACAAGCAGCCCTGCAGGAGCTTCTTATAGCTGGACAAATACTAATCCCTCAATTGGTTTAGCGGCGAGCGGAACAGGCAATGTACCGGCATTTACTGCTATAAATTCAACAAGTACAGCTATCGTGGCAACAATTACAGTAGTCCCTTCCATTAACAACACTTGTGTTGGAACACCCTCTATTTATACAATTACTGTAAATCCAACACCTGTAATAACAGAAAGTGCCGGAGTTCTCTCCTCTAGCAGCGGATCTTCTTATCAGTGGTATTGCAACGGACAACCAGTTATTGGTGCCACAAGCCAATCGCACACGCCAACTCAAAATGGTGATTTTGTTGTTATTATTGGCGGAAGCACTTGCTCCTCCAACATTATTAACGTAAACGATACAGGAATTGAATATGTAAGCAATGAAGAATTAATAAATATTTATCCAAATCCAAACGATGGTAATTTTTATATCTCTTTTAATATCGTATTAAAATCTAACTATCGCCTTGCATTATATAGCGCTACCGGCTCTTTAGTTTATAAGGAAAATTTGGAAAATTTTTATGGCATATATTCTAAACAATTAGATATTGCGGAGTATGGGAAAGGAATTTACCTTCTAAATATTAGTAACTCAAGTACAGAAAGCATTAAAAAAATAATAGTTTACTAAGTATTAAGCTTAACGCTACTAAGGCATTGTTAAAAAACAAGCAATACAATTTGGCTTGTTCTATTGCCATTTTTCTGCGTTGTAAAATCGTTAAATAGCTTAGGTTTTGTGAAGGGCAGTTTTTTCAATTGCTATTAAAAAACAATCTCTGCAAAGCGGCTCGTAATTATTGGTTTCTCCAAGTAAAACTAAAGCCGACTCATTTGTAATACGATGCGAATGATTTGCTAAGTTTCCGCAACGCATACAAATTGCATGCACTTTAGTAACATGTTCTGCAATAGCTAATAAAGCAGGTATTGGGCCGAAAGGTTTCCCCAAATAATCCATGTCCAGCCCTGCAATAATTACCCTTACGCCACTATCGGCAAGTTGATTACAAACATCCACTAAACCAAGGTCGAAAAACTGGGCTTCATCAATACCAACTACTTGTACATCATTTGCAAGCAATAATATATTTGCAGATGAGGGCACTGGAGTAGAATTGATAGAATTACTATTATGTGATACTACTTTAACATCGTCATACCTTGTATCAATAGCGGGTTTAAAAATTTCCACTTTTTGTTTCGCATATTTTGCTCGCTTAAGGCGACGAATGAGTTCTTCTGTTTTACCTGAAAACATAGAGCCACAAATAACCTCAATAGAACCTTTTCGATAGTGCGAATGAATAGTGTTTTCGAGAAACATTTATATAAATAAAAAATAAAAAAATAAACTATCCAACAAGTATAACCATATTAAATTGGAATTATACATTATTTTTAATTCCTTTTTAATAGGCAATCAAAGGTATTAAATTATAAATTAATGTTGGAAAACTGAAGAGGAAATTTTTTATTATAAATTTTTTTATACTTTTAACTCCAATTAACGACAATAGAGAATTAATAATGTATTGGTTGATTTAAGAAACAAAAACGACTATGTAAAGCTTTCAAAATAATTTCGACAAAACAGATAAATTAATAAAAACAGGTGGTTTCATTTTTTTGCAAAAAATATCCTTATGAAAACGCGCGTGAGGAATGAACAAACGCGATGCAGGGTTGCAGGTGGGGAGGATTCGTTTGTTCTTGCTTTTTTATTTCTTGAGCCTGCCCTGAGCTTTTGCCGAAGGGTATCAAGACAAAAGAAAAACACACAGTTTTTGAACCATTTAATTTGCGGATTTATTTAGAAAACTTCACTATGGGCCCTTTTCAAAATGACGCTTTTAGCAAGAATTTAAAAAAAATGAAAAACTTTTTATTGCAAATAAATCCTTTGAAAAAAAAGGTGAAATTATTACTTTTATTATTTTTTATAACAAGCATGTTTTCTTGCGGAAATATAAAAGAGGTTATATTTAATGGCATTGAAAATGTTGCTATTAAAAGTCTTTCAGCAAAAGGGGTAGAGGCCGAAATTTCGGTGAGTATAAAAAACCCAAACAGCTTTTCTTTTACCATTTACAAATCTGAAATGGATGTAACAATAAGCGGCATTCATCTGGGAAAGGCTTCTATATCAAACAAAATAAAAATAAAAGCAAAGTCGGAGCAGGTGTATGTTTTCAAAATTAAATCAGACTTTTCAAATTTAAGTTTGGCGGATTTACCAAAATTAATATCCTTGGGCATAAGTAAAAAAGTAACTGTTGGCCTTAAAGGGAACTTAAAAGGGGGGAAACTTTTAATAAAGCGCAGTTACCCTGTTGATATTGTAAAAAGTGTAAACTTGTGAGGGAAATGCTATGAATGAATTAACTCATGTAAAGGTTAAGCGGTGGCATAAAAATGCGTTAAAAACTATCGAAAAAAACTAACCCTCTTTACGTTCTTTCCAAATTTGATTAAATGCTTTTGGTGCAATTTGTGGCAATTCCCTTCTTGAACCCCATGATTTTTTAAAAAACTGTTTTATCATAAAGTTTTTCCATTTTGCTCCGCCTTTGTCCATTTTCGATCGTTTTAACATCGCTTTTTTCCAAAAGTGCCACATCCAGTTGTCGGTCTTCGTTACTAACTTTTCTTGAATGCTATCTCTTCTATTTAATAATAAAAGCTTGTGAATATCAATTTTTACAGGGCACACCTCCGTACATTTACCACACAATGTAGAAGCATAACTAAGGTGTTTAAATTCATCCATTCCCTTTAAGTGAGGAGTAATAATAGAGCCTATAGGGCCACTATAGGTAGACCCGTATGATTGCCCACCAATAGTTTGGTATACAGGACAAACAGAGGAGCACGCCCCACAACCAATGCAGGAGAGAGCTTGCCTTTGCTCTACTTTGGCTAATAACCTAGAGCGGCCATTGTCTAGTAAAATAACATACATTTCATTGGGTCCATCGGCTTCCTCCTGTTGCTTAGGACCAGTATAAATGCTATTATAAGCTGTTAAACCTTGTCCTGTGCCGTAAGTAGAAAGTAGTGGCCAAAATAAATCCAGATCAGAAAGGGAAGGGATTATTTTTTCGATACCTACTATTGCAATATGTACTTTAGGGAATGCCGTTGACATCATACTGTTGCCTTCATTTTCTGTAATAGCAACGGCGCCAATATCTGCGATCAAAAAATTTGCTCCGCTTAAACCAATATCCGCTTTTGAATATTTTTCGCGCAACTCGTGCCTTACAAAAGCTGTTATTTGTTGAGGATCCCAATCTAATGGAGTGCCTTTTATTTCATTGAATGTTTTTGCAACATCTTCTTTAGAGAGGTGAATGGCTGGGGTTACAGAATGGTAGGAGCGCTCATTGCGTAATTGTAAAATATATTCCCCTAAATCTGTTTCAATAGCTTCAATATCATTTTTTTTGAGTGCTTCTTTTAAAAAGATCTCTTCCGACACCATCGATTTAGTTTTAACAAGGCTTTTTGCCTGCGCCTTATGTATTATCTCTAGCGTCTCTTTTATTGCCTCTTCGGCATCTTGTGCCCAAATAACTTTACCGCCTCGCTTAATAAAATTCGATTCAAATTCAATAAGATATTTATCAAGATTCTCTATCGATTTATTTTTAATGTATGCAGCTCTTTTTTTAGCAAGCTCTATGTTACTAAACTGTTCTTTCCCTTCAATAACTTTTTTATCGTATTGAATAACATTGTGTTCAATAGTCTTTCGATAGTTGGCATCGAAAGTTTTTATCTCTGAGTCGGAAAGGAATGTTTCTAATGTTTTTGACATAATTTCGAATAATAAATAATCAAATAACTAAATTTAATTATAATAAAATAAAAAAAGATTCCCTACATTTCATTATTAGCAAAACCAATATTACTATTAAATTCAACCATTTGATTTTATAGTGCGGTGGTATTTTAATAATTAAATTACGCAACACAATCAACGGTTATTAAAACCTTACTATTATTATAAACAAGAAAAAAATAAATAATAAATTTCTATATTATTTTGGGAAACAGGTTCACAACTACTAGAACCCTTATAAAGATGGCATAATTGTGTCGTAGCTGCAGCCAAATCCTCCCCAAACACCAAGTGCGCCTCCATTAATGTTACTTATAATACTTGACGGCGAAGCAAATGGATTTCCATTTGTTTGCAAAGCCGCTTCGTATGTTGAATAAAATCTTGATGTATAAAAATCGACAGAACAAAATTTTATATAAATGGTGTCTGTATTTTTAAAATAACCCTCGTCCGATAATATTGGAGGGGCTGTTGCAGTGGCGTTAGGGTCTGTACCTCTGTTATAGGCGAAATCGAAGCTTTTCCCGTCAATAAATCTATCATCAAAAGAAGATGCATATGGAGAAATAAATCGGTTATCTTTTGTTGGTCGTTTTGCAGACCATTTATAGGCATTTCCTATGCCGGAAGGCTCCGAGAAATGAGCCCAAGCAAAGCCTAAACTATCTTTTAACGGCTGCTCTTTCCACCAAACCGAATCGAGTTGAACTGGCTGTGGTATGGTGGTAATAGATGTGTATGTTTTATCATCTGCTATCACTGTTAAATAATACGTTTGACCTGGCATCCCTATAACAGTTGTTCCAATAAACAGAAAAGGGAAAGAAGAGGTCAAGTCCAGGTTGGGATAGTTAAACTTTAATGTGTCTGTTATCGATCCGTTCGACACATAAACTTTTGCTCCAGAAACTATTAGATTATTATAATCCAAGGTTTGCCCCAAGGGGCTGTTTCTGGTAATTATTACTTTGGCAGGAGTCCCATTTTCTATGCTGCCCTCGATAACTATTTTATTGTCGCCGCCTAGCACACTAAGGTTAATATCCTCCGTACAACTATCTAGCAAAAAGAGGCTAATTATACCACTTATGATTAAGCTATAGGAACTTAATAGCTTTTTAGTTTTTAAAGGAAATTTTTTAATCGCAATTACTCTAAGCTGATTTACAGAAAACAGGATATTAGCTCGTCTAAGTATATCAATAATTTTTTTCATTGTTTTATTTTTCAAAACGCTTCACACTTTCTTCATCAAAAGACAAAGGGTTTTACTCCTTTTTTTATTATGCTATTTACAATAAAGAAATTATTGAATAACTACTTTTTCTATGTGTTTATTATTGTCTGACTCAAATTCCAAAAAGTAAATTCCTTTTTTAAGATTTGGAATACTCATGTCCATTTGATTGGTTCCTTTTGTTAAGTTTATTTCATTCGCCAATAAAATTTGCCCCAGGATGTCTACTATTTTAAATTTTACTTTTTTATTTGATACAGAAAAATAATTTATTGCAAAATTCCCGTTGTTTGGGTTCGGGCTAAGTGAAACCAAATCATTTATTTTTTCATTGTCTCTAATTCCAAGCACTTCAGCATTGCAAGGCACATTGGCTCCTGCAATTTTTGTCATTGTCGTAAAATCAATGTAGCAAGCATATTGCAGGCTATCCACAAATGGGTTGCGGTTTCCTTGAATCGATTCAATAAAATCGTTACGAGCAATTTCCCAAGCATCAGGAGGGTCTTGATAGTTCCATTTTTTTAAAATATTTTGGTCTTGCCCATACAGTATGGTAGAACTTATAGGGTTGCGCAAAGCCCAACTATTGCCGCCAACAGTGGTATAACAAGCTGCTACATATAAAATTGCTCTGGCTGCATCTCCTTTGTGCTCATCGCGAGGTTCAAATACTTTTTGCCCCGCAGCATTAAATCCAAACTTACAATCTAAATATGTTGATGTAGCAGTTATAACCTCCCCTAAAGGGTAATTACTGCGAACAGCATTTGCGTTGTTTTGATTCGTTGGAAATAAATGGTGGTAATCCTCGTATTCCGGCAATCCTTGAGCAGGTTCTGTAGGCATCCAGTTATGGCAATAGGAGTGCTCACGACTAAAACCGTTTGTAGTCCAATCAAATGGCTCGGAATAAACTTTGTTTTCGCCGCTATAAACGCAAGTAATTACACGTTGATCGCCTGTAGTATCTCGCGAAGCAAATGCGTTAACAACAGCAGGGCCATAATTACTGTAATACAAGTGGGTATGTGGATTTATTTTATTTTGCAAATCCGCAATAAAAGTAGCACTTGAAGTAGATATTCCTGAATAATAACTAGCCCCTTCCATAGAACCAAGGCTTGTGATGTTTGCTAAAAGAGGTGCGGTGGTTAAATAATTGCGATATATTCCAGGGCCATTATAAGTATATACCGCGAAGTAATATCCTGTACTTGCAACAATGTTATTTGGAGTAAACGATGTAGCTGTTCCGCTATATACAACTTTTGAAGCGCCAATGTTATCTCCTCGCATGTAAGTGATGCCATCCGCAGGGATATCAGAAATTGCTGAGGACTTTTTACGCAGAACAATATACCCCTCTGAACTTGAAGGTGCTGCAGTAAATGATGCACTTAAGGTATATGATTTTACATTGCTAAATATAAGCGCACTTGCTTGAGAGGTGGGCTCAGAGGCGTATGACCCGCCAATACCATATAAGGAAATTACATAGTTCGCTACATCCGGATCGTTACTTGAAATTGTAAGCGTTGCGTTACGAGTACCTGCAACTGTTGGAGTAAAATCAACTATTAAGTTCCCAAAATTAAGCGCTGCAACGGTAGCAGGGAAAGAAACAACATTAAAGTTATTTGCGTCAGGCCCTGTAATAGTCGCCGAATTTATATTAAGCGTATTTACGGTGCCCAAATTTTCAACAGTAAATGTGGTAGATGTTGCAGAGCTTACTGCCGAAGCTAATACAAAGCTTCCTCCATTAAGAACAGTGCTAGCAGACTGTTTTACATTAATTTGCTGGGTGGGCCCGGCTGCTCCTAAAGCAATGGAAACATCATCTAAGCCAACATTACCTGTAACTTTATTGGAATAATTAAAACGAATATAACGACTTGCGCTATTGGGAGAATCGGTATACAAAGTATAGGTTGCCGCAGGTGGTGAAGTATGCGAATGAAGTGTAGTCCAGCTTGTTCCATTTGCAGACTCCTCCACTAAAAAAGTTCCGCCGGCAAAAGAATTTCCTGCTAAATAATAAGTTACGTCACCTGGCGCATTGGCAAAAAATACAATTATTTGATCCCCCTCAGCATCAAATTTATAGGCTGGTGGGGTATTCCCAGATGCTGCATAATATGCAGGCAAGGGATCTATAGCAGACCACCCCGTAGGCAAGTTAGTATTATTAAAACTCCAGGATGCGGGTAACAAGGCTTGAGCAAACACTGCTATGTTTAATGCTAAAACAGGCAAAAAGAAACAAATAACTTTTTTCATTTTTTTATTAATTTAGATATGGGTTACAAAGTTAGGGATATTACTCCAACAACAATTGAAATATATTGAATATTAAATTTTGTAAGCTTTTTCTTTAATTTGATTTGACTAGCCGAATGATATTATTCTTTAGCTTAGTAATAGATTAAGTATAAGATTAATTATTTTTTTGTCAAAAAACAGATTACGAACTTAAAATAAATTAATCTTGAATAGATAATATAACCTTGGGCAAAAAAATAAAGGCTGGGTTTTAGTCTTTTTTAGGTTCCTTGTATACAACTTTTTTAACCCAGGATTTGCCCCATTCATTTAATTCGTCGGTACTCCATAATTCGGGATAAAAAATTCGTTTTTGAAAACGGGGAGGCAAATATTTTTGCCAATTGGTTCCTCCTGTAGCGGCAATGTCTACGGGGTCTGCTTGCAAATATTTAACAGCCGATTTAAAATGTGATAATGGCCAATTAATATTTATATTTACATCCAATTGGCGAAGCGCCAGTATGAGTTGCTCCTTTTGCTGCTCTTCAATAGTTAAAGATTTATACAAAGCGAATAAGTTTTTGTTTTTAAATTTTTTTGCAAGGGTGATAAATTCTTGTGAATACTTTTCTTCAAACTGAACAAGTGTCAATGTTTTTTTTCCTGAGGCAAGCTCCGTAGCTCCTGTTTTCCAATATAGGTGGTTGTACATATTGTTAATCTGTTCATCCGTAATATCATCAGAAAAACTTTCACGAACATCTTTAGCGACAAGGTTTTTAAAGCTGGTGGAGCAGATTTCTATTTTTCGATATTGACCAGATTGAAAACCACTTGCGGGCAATAAACTCATTCTAAATTTCAAAAACTGTTTTGGATCCATCCCATCCACCATGATATCAAATGAAGTGATAAGGGCTTCGAAGTATCTGTTGATACGGTTAATTCGCTCCGTTAAAAAGACGGCATCCAATACTTCCTTTTCTAATAATTGATTGTATTCATGCAAACAAAGTTTAAAATACAGCTCTGTAATTTGGTGATACATGATAAAAATATGTTCATCGGGGATGTTGGTTTTTGGAGTTTGCAGACTAAGTAAGGTGTCTAAATGGATATAATCCCAATATGTTAAATAATCGGCATATAACAAGCCGTCCAAATAGGAAGAAAGGCTTTGGCCCATCGCCTGGTATTTTTCATCTAACAAGTTTATTCTCTCGATTATTTCAGGCTTAAGATCCATAAAAAGATAATTAAAATTTGTTGCGAAGTTATCATAAAAAAAGAAATTGACAAGGATGAATTTAGAAAGCGATTTATAGCTTGGCTTTAATACCAATTTTTAAAAAAAAATTCTATTAAATATTTTTCAAACAAGTATCTAAATAAATTAATAAAACAGGGTCCTGTCTTGTTAAATTAGTAACTAAAATCAAACTCTAATAAAAATTTCTTAATATTGAATAAAATTTAACAGATTGGAAGAGCTAGAAGACAAAAAGAGTTTAAAAAAAACACTAACACCTATCATGTTGTGGGGTTTAGGAGTTGGGTACGTAATTTCTGGAATGTATTTTGGCTGGAACCTAGGTCTTGAAAAAGGGGGAACGATAGGTCTTGCGATAGCCACTTTTTTTATTATTATCCTTTATGTCACCTTCACATTTTCATATTCTGAACTAGCTTGCTCCATCCCTAAAGCGGGAGGGGTTTTTGATTATGCAAGAAAAGCCATAGGCAAAGATTTTGGTTTTATTGCCGGTATGGCGCAGAACGTAGAATTTATATTTGCCCCTCCAGCCATTGCGTTTGCAATAGGGGCTTATTTTAACCTGCTTTTTCCGCAAATGCAAATTCTTTGGATTGCTATCGCTATCTATATAATATTTACCTTATTGAACATTTATGGCGTAAAAGCAGCGGCAACCTTCGAGCTTGTTATTACAATTTTGGCTGTAATCGAGCTCTTTATTTTTGCAGGTGTTACCTTGCCTCATTTTGAAGCAAAAAATCTTTTAATAAACCCGCTACCAAATGGTTATACAGGAGCTTTTGCAGCATTACCATTTGCCATTTGGTTTTTTTTAGGCATCGAAGGGATAGCAAACGTAGCAGAAGAAACTATCAATCCCCAAAAAGATATTTTAAAAGGATTTGGCTCTGCAATTATTACCTTGGTATTATTATGCATTTTAACTTTT
>Ga0114966_10001477_pt1 | contig 21696 bp, 23 predicted proteins | sample M_130207_XF_Meta_FD_87029 | JGI IMG/M metagenome (GOLD analysis project Ga0114966, IMG submission 87029) | Freshwater microbial communities from Lake Montjoie, Canada to study carbon cycling - M_130207_XF_MetaG | ecosystem: Environmental > Aquatic > Freshwater > Lake | place: Lake Montjoie... | reverse complement strand
CGTCGCTCAAAGAGATTGCTCGCCGAATTAGGTGTCGAATACACGCACATTGATGTCGAAGAAGATCTCACTGCCGCCGACAAAGTACGCGAAATTAATGGCGGTGCTCAATCGATTCCGGTGATTGTATTTTCTGACGGTACGCACCTAACCGAACCTTCAGATATGGATTTAACAGCAAAGTTAAAAGCTCTTTCAATTATTTAAAGTAAGTTGTAAACGGCCGCAGAACTAACAGCGGCGCTTAGAACAACAACCGGAAAAGGCGCCTTAAATATCAGTGCAACAAAGGCTGCCCCGAGTCCAGCTAATCGGTGGTCAAGTACGATCGCGCTCTTGGTGGTTACGCTTTGAACCGCAACTAGTGCGCTTAAAAGCGCTATCGGGATAAGTAAGTTAATTCTTTTAATTAGTGGGTGAGATAGAAACTTCTCAGGAACGCTATGACCGGAAAACTTAAGGGCATAAGCAATTGCGCTTGTACCAATCACGCCAAGCCAAAACGTATCCATTATTTAGTAATCCTTAATCCCGCGATTACTGCGATTACGGCAGTTCCAATAATTGGTAATCCAGCGGGCAAAAATGGCGTTGTTGCAATCGCAAAAGCAGCAGCGGTAAGTGCCAATGATTTATCTGTGGAATTCTTTAATCGTGGCCAGACAAGACCAAGAAATGCTGCTGGCACTGCAGCGTCTAATCCCCAAGCAGAAGGATCGCCCATTGCCTCTGCACCGAGTGCTCCAGCGAGTGTAAAAAGATTCCAGAAAATAAATACACCGAAACCGGTGAGCCAAAATCCTTCGCGCATTGCAGATTCGCCACGTGCTTCTTGAGAAAGACTGACGCCAGTTGATTCGTCAATTGTGATTTGTGCGGCTATCACTCTTTTTAATCCGCGTACTTTAAGAATCGGAGCCATAAGCACTCCATATAAACCATTTCTGATTCCTAGCAATGACGCTGTTGCAATGCCACTGAGCGCGCCACCTCCTGCACCAATTACACCGATAACAGCAAATTGAGAGGCTCCAGAAAAAGTCAGGAGTGAAAGTAAGCAACTTTGCAGAACACTAAATCCATTAGCAACTGCTGCTGCACCAAATGCAACGCCATATGCGCCAACGGTGAAGGAAACACTGAGAGAATCGCGAAATGTGGGGGAAGCAACTCTAGACACACCCGCATTCTGCCGTATAAATCCAACGGGTCAAAGCGCCCTCTAGATAAGGTCGCACTATGAGCGAGTCAGAGATAGTTTTTAGAAGCGATGTAACCGTAGAACTTGTGAAAGCAAGTGCTAGTGATGCTGATGTTATTTGGGCAGCTCGTGTATCTACTGCCGGTGAACAATCAATGGAAGAAATTGGTGAAGACCCAGCCCGTTCAGAAGGCCTCATAAATTATTTGGCTCGCGAACGCCATGGCTCACCTTTTGAACACACATCGATGACATTTTTTATTTCTGCACCGATTTTTGTATTCCGCGAGTTTATGCGTCACCGAATTGCTTCATACAACGAAGAGAGTGGCAGATACCGCGAACTCAAACCAGTTTTCTATATTCCAAGCACTGATCGTAAATTGATTCAGGTTGGAAAAACTGGTTCATACACTTTTGTTGATGGAACTACAGAGCAGTACGAAACTTCTGTAAAGGCCATGAAAGATGCATACGTTGTTGCTTATGAGCAATACCAAAAAATGCTGGAAGTAGGAATTGCCCGGGAAGTCGCTCGCGTAGTTCTCCCAGTAGGACTTTATTCATCCATGTATGTCAGTATGAATTCACGAGCGCTGATGAATTTCTTATCACTTCGCACTGCGCGTGAAGGTTCACATTTTCCAAGTTACCCTCAACGCGAAATAGAGATGGTTGCTGAGAAGATGGAAGCTGAATTTGCTAAATTAATGCCGCTTACGCATAAGGCATTTGAGAAATCTGGACGCATTGCGCCCTAACTAGGCGATAGCCTTAGCCCATGACAACGCAAGCGCCATTCGGGCGGCTATCTACAGCGATGGTGACTCCTTTTCAAAAGGATTTATCTATTGACTGGGATGGCGTTGCAACTTTGGCGCAGCATTTACTTTCAACTGGTCATGATGCAATTATTGTCAACGGAACCACTGGTGAGGCGCCAACGACTAGTGATGACGAGAAAGACCAAATCGTTAAAGTTGTAAAAGATGCTGTTGCAGGTAAGGCAAAAGTTGTGGCTGGCGCCGGAAATAACGAAACAACGCATTCAGTTGAACAAGCGTTACGTGCGCAAAAAGCTGGTGCAGACGGATTACTCGTTGTCACTCCGTATTACAACAAACCACCGCAAGCAGGAATCGAAGCTCACTTTCGCGCAATTGCAGATGCAACTGATCTTCCAGTCATGATGTATGACATTCCGGGACGCACTGGAATGCAGATCGAACCAGACACAATTGTTAAATTATCTGAACACCCGCGCATTGTTGCTCTTAAGGATGCAAAAGGTGATGTTGCTTCAACTTCGTGGGTTATTAAAAGGTGCGGGATTCCTGTTTATTCAGGAGATGACATTTTGAATTTGCCACTGTTATCTGTTGGGGCAGTGGGTTTTGTTTCAGTGTGTGGTCACACTGTTGGAAAAGATTTACGTGAAATGCTTGATTCGTGGTTTGCTGGAAATACTTCTCGTGCACTTGAAATTCATCAAAAATTACTACCAGTCTTCACTGGAACATTCCGCACGCAAGGTGCGATTTTGACTAAAGCTGCTCTTAATTTGATGGGGCTACCTGGCGGATACACACGCTTACCTTTAGTAGATGCAACTGAGGCACAAATTGCACAGTTGCGTGAAGACTTACGCGCAGGTGGCGTAACTCTTCGCTCATGACACATCCACATCCAGAGCTCGGAACTCCTCCTAAATTAGCGCCAGGTGCACTTCGCATTGTGGCACTTGGTGGATTAGCTGAAATCGGTCGAAACATGACCGTATTTGAATGCAATGGCAAACTCTTAATAGTTGATTGCGGAGTTTTATTCCCCGAAGAAAATCAACCCGGAATTGATTTAATTCTTCCTGATTTTTCATATATCCGAGATCGACTATCAGATGTATTGGCAATCGTTCTAACTCATGGACACGAAGATCACATTGGCGCAGTACCTTATTTACTACGTGAACGTGGTGATATTCCGCTTTATGGATCTGCTCTGACTCTTGCTTTAATTACTGCGAAGTTAAAAGAACACAGAATCACACCGTTAACTCGTGAAGTTCGCGAAGGTGGCCAAGAAGACGTAGGTCCGTTTGATTTGGAATTCGTTGCGGTCAATCACTCGATTCCAGATGCGTTAGCAATTGTTATCAACACTCCTGCTGGTCGAGTGCTGCACACCGGTGATTTTAAGATGGATCAATTACCGCTAGATGGACGCATCACTGATTTACGAACCTTTGCGCGTTTAGGTGAAGAAGGCGTTGACATGTTCCTGGTTGATTCAACGAACGCGGATGTTCCTGGATTTACAGCTTCGGAACGCGAAATTATGCCCGTCCTTGATCGAGTTTTTAGATCAACTAAGCGCAGAATTATCGTCGCATCATTTTCATCACACGTACACAGAATTCAGCAAGTAATCGATACAGCAGCGATACATAATCGCAAAGTTGCCTTTATCGGACGTTCTATGGTTCGCAATATGGGGATAGCTAGTGATCTCGGATATCTCAATATTCCTAGCGACATTTTATTCGATGCTAAAGAGTTAGATTCATATGATGACAACGTAGTTTTAATTTGCACTGGATCTCAAGGCGAACCAATGGCAGCGCTTTCTCGTATGGCCAATGGTGATCACCAAATTCGAGTCGGTGATGGCGATACTGTTATTTTGGCATCATCTCTGATCCCCGGAAACGAAAATTCTGTCTTTCGTGTAATAAATGAGTTAACTCGATTTGGCGCAAAAGTTGTACATAAAGCAAATGCTATGGTGCACGTTTCTGGTCATGCTGCTGCAGGTGAATTGCTCTACTGCTACAACATTGTTAAACCAAAATATGTAATGCCGGTTCATGGTGAATGGCGACACTTGAAAGCAAATGCCGAGATTGCAATAAATGCAGGTGTGCCGCGAGAAAACACAATCGTGATTGAAAATGGTGTTGTCGTTGATTTAGTAGATCACGTAGCTCAAGTTGTGGGCGGTGTTCCTTGTGGATTTGTTTTTGTTGACGGCCAGAGTATTGGTGATATTACAGAATCCTCCCTGAAGGATCGCAGAATTTTAGGTGAAGAAGGTTTCATCTCCGTAGTTGTAGTGATTGATTCACAGAGCGGAAAGATTGTTGCAGGTCCGGATATTCATGCTCGCGGATTTGCAGAGGATGCATCCTTATTTGATGAAGTAAAAATTGATATTGAAAAAGCACTAGCAGCAGCAGTTGTCGAAGGAATTAATGGAACTCACCAACTTTCACAAGTTGTACGTCGAACAATTGGGGGATGGGTTGGCGGTAAGCACCGTCGACGTCCGATGATCATTCCGCTAGTTATTGAGGTTTAGAAGTTCTAACCGTTCGTTAGTCGGCGCGCCTGCCATCTTGATAATTGTTATGCAATTACGATAATTAGTGTGGCTAAGAAAAAGAACTCTTCATCCAAGCGCGCCAAAGTAGGCGGCGCTGTTGGAAGAGGGCTACAAGGATTATGGCGAGGTATCGCTAAAGCGTTAGGTGCCACAATTAGATTTATTGCACGAGGCGCAAAAGATTTAGATCCAACCCATCAACGAGATGGTGCAGCGTTTGCCTTGTTAATCTTTGCGATTATTGCAGGAGCAGGCGCATGGTTTCACGCAGATAATGTCATAAGTCGAGCTTTGTATGCATTTATTTATGGAGCATTCGGACGCATAGGTTTTATTGCACCCCTAGTACTTATTTATTTCGCAATTAGATTATTTAGAGTTCCAGATGAGAAGGCAGCCACAGGTCGAATTATCGTTGGAACAATTACCTTACTTATTAGCGCAACTGGACTTGCACATTTGCTAAATGGTTCTATTGGCACAGGTGCAACTGCAATTCGACACGGTGGTGGATGGATTGGTTATGGAGTTTCAACCCCACTCGTTGCCTTAATGACATCGATGCTTACATACCCCGTATTAGCGGTTCTATTTGTTTTCGGAATTTTAGTGATTACTGCTACTCCAGCCTCTGAAGTTTTTTCACATATCTCTGGAGCATCACGTTGGTTATGGGATCGAAAACCAACAAGAAAACCTAGTGACGAAGAGTTTGAAATTTCAGAAACCCCTCCATTTGAATCTCCAGTTGTAGCTGAGTGGAATGCGCCACCAGATGATGACGAAGAGCTAGATGAAGAAGAATTTGACGAGGAATTTACCGTTGCTATGCCTCGACCAACTACGCAGCAGATTCCAAAGGATGCAAGACCGGTTCAACTTTTGTTATCGAGTGATTCGCATTACGAACTGCCACCTGAAGACCTTTTGCGCACTGGCCCCGCTGCAAAAGCGAAGAGCAAAGTTAATGAGAGTGTTGTCGCATCTCTTACCGAGGTATTTAAGCAATTTGAAATTGATGCAGAAGTAACTGGATTTATGCGTGGACCAACGGTTACGCGCTATGAAGTAGAGCTCGGAAATGCAGTAAAGGTCGAACGAATTACCGCACTGGCTAAGAATATTTCATACGCTGTTGCTAGCAGTGATGTTCGAATTCTTTCGCCAATCCCAGGTAAATCAGCTGTTGGAATCGAAATTCCTAATGCAGACCGCGAGATTGTGGCACTGGGCGATGTGATGCGTTCTAGCGTTGCAGGTCAAGATCACCACCCGATGCTCGTTGCTCTAGGCAAAGATGTTGAGGGTAATTTTGTTTGTGCAAACCTTGCGAAGATGCCGCACTTACTCGTTGCTGGCGCAACAGGTGCCGGAAAATCTTCAATGATTAATGCGATGATCACTTCAATTTTGATGCGCGCAACGCCAGATGATGTTCGACTGGTCCTGATCGATCCAAAGCGAGTTGAATTAACAGCGTATGAAGGTATTCCACATTTAATTACTCCCATCATCACTAATCCCAAGAAAGCTGCCGACGCGCTGACATGGGTTGTTCGCGAAATGGATCTTCGATATGAAGATCTCTCCACTTTTGGCTTTAGACATATTGATGATTTCAATAAGGCTGTGCGCGCAGGAAAAGTTGTGCCGCCAGAAGGTAGCGATCGCATTGTTGAGCCGTATCCCTACTTGCTGGTAATAATTGATGAGTTAGCAGATCTGATGATGATTGCTGCTCGCGAAGTGGAAGAGTCTGTTGTTCGAATCACCCAGCTAGCTCGTTCTGCAGGTATTCACCTGGTACTTGCAACACAACGTCCAAGCGTAGATGTTGTGACAGGGCTAATCAAAGCCAATGTTCCATCGAGACTCTCTTTTGCAACATCATCACTTGCAGATAGTCGAGTGATTTTAGATAGCCCAGGTGCTGAAAAACTTGTAGGACAAGGTGATGCGCTATTTATTCCAATGGGTGCAAGTAGAGCAATTAGAATTCAAGGCGCATACGTATCAGAACGTGAAATTGAAGCAGTAACTTCACATGTTAAAAAACAATTATCGCCTCGCTATCGCGAAGACGTTACAGCGCCCATTTCTTCTGCAAAATTAGTTGATAAAGATATTGGTGATGATTTAGATATTTTGTTACAAGCTGTTGAACTTGTTATTGGAACTCAATTTGGATCGACATCAATGTTGCAAAGAAAATTACGAATTGGTTTTGCAAAAGCTGGAAGATTAATGGATTTGATGGAGTCTCGCGGAATTGTTGGTCCTTCCGAAGGTTCAAAAGCTCGGACAGTCATGGTCAAACCCGATGAACTTGATTCGGTTCTAGCAACGCTTCGCGATTACTAATTGTTCATTTTTTAGGCGCTAGAAATTGGGGTGAGATGACCCCCAAATTGACGTAAGGGCTATTACTTGTAACTTCACAGGGCTACCATTGGCATACGTTATTAATCACCTAAATTTTTGTTGAGGTCGTATGTCACTCGGTTCAGTCATTCGCCAGGCTCGCATTGATGCGGGCTTGAGCATTGACGATCTTTCAGAGCGCACCAGTATTCGTGGTGGATTATTAAAAGAAATTGAAAGTGATGACTTCACAAAATGCGGCGGCGAAACTTACGCCCGTGGTCACTTAAGAAACATTGCCCCTCAGATCAAAATGGATGCAAGTTTGCTCCTTGAGTTATATGAGAGTGAACAATCCATGCAACCGCGTCGTATTCAAGAGATGCTTGCCGAAAATAATGTCATGACTAATCCAGTAGATAAGAAAACTATTTCTTGGAAAACTTTGGCTGGTATTTCTCTCGCAACGTTGGCACTTCTTGGCGCCGTGCAAATAATTATCTCTAATTCGAAGACAACTACGGTTGAAACAGTTGCAACGGAATCCGCTTCGCCAACCGTTTCCGCGTCTCAAACTCCAGAAGCACAACCAACGCAATCTGAAATAGCAACACCTGCCCCAAGTCGAGATACTTATTCTTCTGGTACAGGAGTTGCCGTGAATGTTTCTGCAACTCGCGGAACCTCTTGGTTATTTGTTTCCGATTCAAACGGAACAACTTTATACAGCGGTCAAATCAGAAATGGACAGACTCTTAATTTTAGTGCGACGACTCGCGTGAGTCTTAAAGTGGGCAACGCAGGCGCTGTAGATGTCATCGTAAATGGCAAAGCCGCACAGCAAATTGGTAGCGATGGCGAAGTTGTTTCAGTTTCATATGGGGTTACTTCATAACTTCACGCAATAACCTGTAACATCACCCCAATGAGTCGTACAGTTGCAGTAGTCACCCTGGGCTGTGCTCGTAATGAAGTTGATTCCGAAGAGCTAGCGGGTCGTTTAGCAGCCGATGGATGGATTCTGGTTGACGATGTTGAAAAAGCCGAAGTAGCACTTATAAATACATGCGGATTTATTGAATCTGCAAAGAAAGATTCTGTCGACGCGTTACTTGAAGCAAATTCACTCAAAGGCCATGGAGTTACTCGTGCAGTAGTTGCTGTTGGGTGCATGGCTGAGCGTTATGGACAAGAATTAGCGGAGGCACTCCCAGAAGCAGATGCAATTTTAGGTTTTGATGACTACCAAGATATCTCTGCACGATTGCAATCAATCGTTTCGGGAAATTCTCATACTCCGCACGTGCCTCGTGATCGCAGATCATTGCTTCCGATTGCACCTGTAGATAGAGCGGCGGTTCGAGATGAGCAGTACGCATCCAAAGTTGGCGCAGGCGGGACTCTCTTTCGTAAACGACTCGGAAATGCACCCTGGGCACCATTAAAGATTGCATCCGGTTGTGATCGTCGTTGTTCATTTTGTGCGATTCCTTATTTCCGAGGCTCCTTTGTTTCAAGACGCCCAGTTGAAATTCTTGAAGAGGCTAAATGGCTCGCCAGTAAGGGTGTTTCAGAGTTATTTCTAGTTAGCGAAAATACAACGTCATACGGCAAAGACTTAGGCGACCTACGTTTAATGGAAACGATACTTCCAGATATCGCTGCAATTTCTGGTGTTGAGCGGGTTCGGTTGTCATACCTGCAACCAGCAGAGATGCGTCCTTCCTTATTGCAGGCCATGGTGGCAACGGAGAAAGTTGCTCCATATTTTGATCTCTCTTTTCAACATACAAGTCCATCAGTGTTGCGAGCAATGCGACGATTTGGTGACAGTGAAAAATTCTTGCATCTGATTTCACAAATCAGGGCACTAGATCCGCAAGCAGGCATTCGCTCTAATTTCATTGTGGGTTTTCCGGGTGAAACACAAGAAGATTTTGATGGACTGGCAGAGTTCATAACACACGCAAAGCTAGATGCAGTTGGAATCTTCGGCTACTCCGATGAAGACAATACAGAAGCACTTGGTCTCGGAGAAAAAATAGAGCAAGAAGTAATTTCTCAACGAGTTGAATCCCTTTCAACTCTGGCTGATGAAATGGTTTCAGAGCGCGCACAGATGAGAATTGGCCAGAGCGTTCGAGTATTGATTGAAGATGCAGAATTACAAGAAGGACGAGCCGCACACCAAGGTCCAGAAGTAGATGGGACAACGACTTTTGTTGGTACAAATTACAAAGTAGGCGAGTATGTTGATGCTGTTGTCATAGAAAGTATTGGAGCAGATTTGGTGGCCGAAGCAGAATGAACTTACCGGCCTTCCTAACTCCAAATGTGATTACAAGTTTGCGAATCGCTTTCTTGCCCGTCGGCGCCTATGCACTCTTTAAAAATGGTGGCGACGATTCAACATGGCAAATAATTTCTTGGTGGATATTTTTCATTCTGGGATTAAGCGATATTTTGGATGGAAATCTGGCTCGCAGCAGAAACTCCATAACTGAATTTGGAAAATTCTTAGATCCAATTGCAGATAAAGCCATGATCGGAACCGCAATGGTTTCACTCTCCATTCTTGGGCGAATGCCATGGTGGATAACGATTGTGATCATGGCCCGCGAGATTGGAATTACATTTTTCAGGTTGGCCGTAATTAAGCGCGGCGTTATTCCGGCAAACCGCGGCGGAAAAATTAAAGCATTTTTCCAGGGGTTCGGAGTTGGCTTCTATGTCCTTCCATTAAATGAGAATTTGTACTGGTTTAGAGATGGCTTCATGGCTGTTGCTATTATTTTGACTCTTGTAACTGGATTGCATTACATACAATCTGCATTTAAGACGAGCAAATAGTGCGAAGGGAATTTCATGACTAACGCTTCTGAAATTACTTCAGCGATGAAAGATATTATTGCGACTTTAAAATCTCGAAATGAAACCCTTAGCACCGCAGAATCAATTACTGGCGGGGGATTGGGTTATGCCATCACAAGCGTTCCGGGATCTTCAGATATTTATGTAGGCGGTTCAATTGCGTATCACAGCGAAGTAAAGCAATCCCATCTTGGTGTGGCAGCGGATTTGATCTCAGATAAAACTGTTTATAGTGAAGAAGTTGCATTCGCGATGGCTGAGGGTGCGAAGAAAACATTTAAAACAACATGGGCCATTGCAACGACAGGTGTTGCTGGTCCTGATTCATCCGATGGAGTATCTGCCGGGACCGTATGGGTTGCCATCGCCGGGCCGATTACACAGAGCATTCAATTGAGCCTAGATGGCGAGCGTGAAAATATACGAAGTGGGACTGTCGCGAGCGCGATTGGCACCTTTGCGCGTATCCTTAGGTCAAGAGATTAACTAGGCGCAAAGGAGTTGGCCATGTTGTTACGCGAAGCAGTAGGCGCGACTCTTCGCGCTGCCCGCACAGAGCAATCTCGCACACTTCGAGATGTTGCTCGTGATGCACGAGTATCCCTTGGTTACCTCTCTGAGGTAGAGCGAGGACAGAAAGAAGCATCTTCAGAGTTATTGGCAGCTATTTGTTCGGCACTTGGTTTGACACTTTCTACAGTTGTTAGCGATGTTTCCTTACACATTAAGTCAACTGAAGTTGCAACACTAAGCGTCGTAGACGCAGCATAATTTTGCCTCACTTATACGCACTTCAGGGAGCTGTGGCTTCGCGTTCTGAGGCTGCTCTACTTACTGCGACTAAAGAAATTATCGCTACGCAAGGCATTAAAAATCTTGCCATGATCGATATTGCAGATTTATCTCAAGTTTCTAGAGCAACTCTCTATAACCATTTTCGCGATAAAGATGCTGTTTTATACTCACTTTTAAGCCGTGAGATTATTTACCTCTTCGAAAATGCACCAAAAAATCCAGCAGATTTACTTGAGTATTTTTCCTGTGCAATCAGCACTGATGCGGCATTAGCCGGGATGCGCTCGCATGACCCAGCTATTCTGACAAAGATGCTTCTGCGAAGTGAAGATAAGATTTGGCATGCAATTGATGCATTCTTCGAAACTGCTCTGGGTTCTGAAGTAAAAGCCGGAATCGCAATCTCATGGCTGATTGGACAAGTTCTACAACCTTTGACGCCGGAACAATCTCGAGCACAAAGCGCGCAATTACTGCATGCGAATCTCTGATCTTCGAGAGCGCATCCTTTTAAGTTTTGGCCCACAATGGGCGCCATCCTTTAGTGCAGATATTGCAATCTCTGAATTGGGTAGCAAGAGCGTGAATGAGGCGCTCGCAGCCGGCCTAGAGCCCGATGAGATCTGGAGAGCCGTCTGTAAGGCCCATCCAGAACAGACCGCTCCACATAGGTAACGGCGTGTCGAACGCTTAATCTGGCGTTCGAACAGGTGTTCGTATATCCTTAATTCTGTACAACCAGAGCGGTTCCATCCTCCGCCCACAGCCTTCCTCCAAAGCGCTTGGGCCGTCGGTGGGTCTCCGTACCTTCTGGACCGACACCAACGTCAATTGACGTTTCATCGAAAGGAAAGAAGTGGCTACTGAAAAAAGTAATGACAAAGCTACAGAAAAAGCACAATCAGATCGTTCCAAAGCCCTAGACACAGCCCTTGCCCAGATTGAACGTCAGTTTGGTAAGGGTTCGGTTATGAAGATGTCAGAGCGACAGAATCAAGTTGTTGAAGTAATTCCAACTGGTTCAATCGGACTCGACATCGCACTTGGAATTGGCGGCCTACCACGTGGTCGCATCGTAGAAATTTACGGACCAGAGTCATCAGGTAAGACAACACTGACACTGCATGCAATTGCTAATGCTCAAAAAGCTGGCGGCATCTGTGCATTCATCGATGCAGAACATGCATTTGATTCTGAGTACGCAAAGAAACTCGGTGTAGATATTGATGCACTCCTAGTTTCACAACCAGATACTGGTGAGCAAGCACTTGAAATTATGGACATGCTTATTCGTTCTGGAGCTCTTGATTTAGTTGTCGTTGACTCAGTTGCAGCTCTTGTTCCACGCGCTGAAATTGAAGGCGAAATGGGAGATTCTCATATGGGTCTTCAAGCTCGTTTGATGTCACAGGCACTTCGCAAAATTACTGGTGCACTTCATCAATCAAAGACCACTGCAATTTTCATTAACCAACTTCGCGACAAGATCGGCGTCTTCTTTGGTTCTCCAGAGACAACAACCGGCGGTAAAGCACTTAAGTTCTACGCATCCGTTCGTTTAGATATTCGTCGCATCGAAACACTCAAAGATGGCCAAGACGCAGTCGGAAACCGTACTCGCGTCAAGGTTGTTAAGAACAAGATGGCTCCACCATTTAAGCAAGCAGAGTTCGACATTATTTACGGAACTGGTATCTCACGCGAAGGCTCACTAATCGATCTTGGCGTTGATATCGGAATCGTTAAGAAATCTGGTGCTTGGTACACATACGAAGCAGATCAATTGGGTCAAGGCAAGGAAAACTCCCGCGCATTCCTTATTGATAATCCAGATCTTGCTAATGAGATCGAAACCAAGATTCGTGCCCACTTTGCAACACCTGTAGAAGTGGATCCAGCACTAGTCGCTGAAATCGATGAAGCAGCAGCAGAGGTTGATTTCTAATTAGCCTTGATTTTGTAAAGGTTGAAAGAGGCGAAGGCTCCGACCCTTACTCAGTAGCTCACACAATTGCACTCAATGCACTTGTTACTAGAGCAAAGAGTAAGGGCGAGCTTCTCGCTCACCTTAAAAAGCGCGGTATTGAAGATGATGTTGCTCAAGCAACGATCTATAAATTAACCGAATCCGGCTTACTTAATGATCAAGACTTTGCCCAGCAATGGACTGACTCTCGCACTCGTTCGAAAAAGTTATCTAAGCGAACCATTGCTGGCGAGCTGCGCCAGCGCGGTGTTGATCAAGAGAGTATCGATTTAGCACTTGAAAGCATCACCGATGAGAGCGAATATCGAATGGCCTTTGAACTCGGTATGCGCAAATTATCTACGATGTCGCGCCAAGAACCAGATGTGCAGATACGTCGAATCGAATCTCTTCTTGCACGAAAGGGTTTTGGATATTCAACTATTTCACGTGTGATGCGTGAACTAGATTTACTTAATTAGTTTTTCTTAGCTAATTCTTTTTTGCAAGGTGTTCAGTTAAACGAGCAGCCGTTGCAACCACTGCTGCTGCGTGTACGCGACCTGGTTGACGCCCAAGGCGCTCTATAGGACCGCTAATACTGACGGCTGCAATAACTTTTCCATTTGGTCCACGCACTGGCGCAGATACGGATGTAACACCTGCTTCGCGTTCCCCAACCGATTGAGCCCATCCGCGGCGACGATCCGCAGCCAATTGCGCTGCAGTAAATCGTGCATTGGTTAGACCTCTGTGAATTTTTTCTGAGTCTTCCCACGCCAATAAAATTTGTGCAGCAGATCCTGCTTGCATAGTTAGGGCTGATCCAACCGGAACGCTGTCGCGCAATCCTGATAAACGCTCTGCAACTGCGACACAGATTCGTACATCACCTTGACGTCTATAGAGCTGTGCACTCTCACCAGTGGCATCTCGAAGTGCTGCTAGCGCCGGCGCTGCAACTGCAATCAATCGATCTTCACCGGCAGCACTTGCTAATTCAGCAGAACGTTTTCCTAAGATAAATCTGCCTGTTAAATCGCGCGAAACTAATCTGTGGTGTTCAAGAGCCACGGCCAAACGGTGGGCAGTTGGCCGTGCGATACCTGTGGCGGCTACGAGTTCGGCCAAAGAGTGTGGACCTGATTCCAACGTGCCTAAAATCGCTACGGCTTTATCTAATACGCCGACTCCGCTATTATCTCTATCCACGATACGATATTAGCATCTCAATAAATGAGATGTCTACAAGGAGTGATGAATGTCTAAGACGTTAGCGCAGAAGATTTGGGACGAACACATTGTTCGTAGCGCCGCGGGCGAACCAGATCTTTTGTACATCGATCTTCATCTCATCCATGAAGTAACAAGTCCGCAAGCCTTTGATGGTCTGCGCTTAAACAAGCGAGGCGTGCGTAGACCTGATCTGACAATTGCAACTGAAGATCACAATGTTCCTACGCTCAATATCGATAAGCCAATTGCAGACCCAGTTTCTAAATTACAAGTCGATACCTTGCGCGCAAATTGCAAAGAGTTTGGCGTTCGTATTCACTCACTTGGAGACGCCGAACAAGGCATCGTCCACGTTGTTGGCCCACAATTAGGTTTGACTCAACCAGGAATGACAATTGTGTGCGGTGATTCCCATACTTCAACGCATGGAGCTTTTGGCGCTCTCGCATTCGGAATTGGTACCAGCGAAGTCGAACATGTTTTGGCAACACAGACTCTTCCATTGATCCGTCCTAAAACAATGGCTATCAATGTCGAAGGAACTCTAAAACCTGGTGTTACTTCTAAAGATATTATCTTGGCGATTATTGCGAAAATTGGCACAGGTGGTGGCCAAGGTTATGTTTTGGAATATCGCGGTTCTGCAATTCGTGCACTTTCGATGGAAGCACGTATGACAGTGTGCAATATGTCTATCGAAGCTGGTGCTCGTGCAGGTTTAATTGCACCAGATGAAAAAACTTTTGAATACATCAAGGGCAAACCGCACGCTCCAAAAGATTTTGATGCAGCCGTTAAGTACTGGAGCACTCTGCAAAGCGATTCAGATGCAAAATTCGACGTCGAAATTAATCTTGATGCAAACGAACTAGAACCATTTGTTACGTGGGGCACTAACCCTGGACAAGGCTTACCGCTAAATGCTTCCGTACCAAATCCTGCCGATATTGCGGATGTCGAAGAGCGCGGAGCAGCTGAAAGAGCGCTGACCTATATGGGTCTTACAGCTGGCACACCCTTGAAGAAAATAGCGATTGACACTGTTTTCTTAGGTTCTTGTACCAATGGACGAATTGAAGATCTTCGCTCAGCGGCTGAAATTCTCAAAGGTAAAAAGATTTCTTCAACTCTTAGAATGCTCGTTGTTCCAGGATCGGCTCGAGTTCGTTTACAAGCTGAATCTGAAGGTTTGGATAAGGTATTTCTTGACGCTGGCGCTGAATGGCGAAATGCAGGTTGTTCGATGTGCTTAGGCATGAATCCTGATCAACTAGCAGTTGGTGAGCGTAGTGCTTCAACTTCAAATCGAAATTTCGAAGGCCGCCAAGGTAAGGGTGGACGCACACACTTAGTAAGCCCGCTCGTTGCAGCAGCAACAGCGTTGCGTGGAACTCTTTCATCGCCAGCGGATTTGTAAGGGAAATACACCATGGAAAAATTCATTAAGCACACAGGTACCGGCGTTCCGCTTCGCCGAAGCAATGTAGATACAGATCAAATCATTCCGGCCGTCTATCTCAAGCGAGTTACTCGAAGCGGATTCGAAGATGGTCTCTTTGCCGCGTGGCGCAATGATCCTGACTTCGTCTTAAACCAGGACGCATACAAAAAAGGCACAGTCCTAGTTGCTGGCGCAGATTTCGGAACCGGCTCCTCACGTGAGCACGCTGTATGGGCGCTGCAGAATTACGGCTTCAAGGCAGTAATCTCATCTAGATTTGCTGATATTTTCCGAGGAAACTCACTCAAGGGTGGGTTGTTAACCATCATCGTTTCTCAGGAAGATGTAGAAGCACTCTGGAGCGCCATCGAAAGCAAGCCAGATACCGCAATTTCAGTTGATTTAGAAACCCGCACCGTTTCTTATAATTCAACAGTTTTAGAGTTTGCAATCGATGATTACACCCGCTGGCGTTTGATGGAGGGCTTAGATGACATCGGTTTAACCTTGAAACAAACTGATTCCATTGATTCTTTCGAAAAAACTCGTGCAGATTACAAACCGAAAACTCTTCCAGCACTCAAATAAGATAATAAAAGCAGGGTTTTTACGCTCATTTTTAATACGGGTGAGTACATAGATTAGAACTCTCAACTAAAACTTTAGAGATTTCTACGCATAAAAAGTGGATTTTTTTAATAATTTATCAAAAATAAAAAAACGCGACACGCCTAATGACGTATTGGACTCACCCCTATCCGAGAGTTAAGTTTTACATGCGTTAAGCGATTGCTTAACTTTTAAGCGTAAAACTAAGGGGATTTTGATGAATAAGGCCCAATTCATTGCCGCGTTGGCCCCACACTTCAACGACAGCAAGAAGGACGCAGCTCACGCTGTAGACGTTGTTTTTGACACAATCGTTCGTGCAATGTCACGTGGCGAAGATGTCATGATCAATGATTTCGGAAAGTTTAAGAAAGTAGATCGTAAAGCTCGCATGGGACGTAACCCGTTCACTGGCGAAACAATCAAGATCAAGGCTTCAAAGAAGGCACGCTTCCTTCCTGCAAAGGGACTTAAGGAAGTTATTGCTGGCGATCGTAAACTTGGACCAGCTCCAAAGATCGAGCCAAAGGCAGTAGCGAAAGCTGCTCCAAAGAAGGCTGCTAAGAAGTCTGCAAAGAAGGCAGCTCCAAAGAAGAAGGCTAAGAAAACTGCTAAGCGCGTTGTAAAGAAGACCGCTAAGAAGGCTAAGAAGCGTCGTTAATTAGCTTTAAATCAAAAGCGCGGGCTCACCATTTCGGTGCTCCCGCGCTTTTGCTATTAGATTAGCGCCTATGGAAAGCGCGCAGATTATTTACGCCCCACCTACAGGCAAACCACTTGGCACAAACCCAACCTTTAATTTCTGTGCACGGGTTCTGATTCCGCTTCTAAACGCCATCACTAAGCGCACGTGGCAGGGCGTTGAACACATTCCACAATCAGGTCCTGCAATTGTAATTAGCAATCACCTTTCTTATGCGGATGTACTTTTCTTTGCGCAATTCTTATTTCAAAATGGACGTGCTCCACGATTCATTGGTAAACGTTCTGTTTTTAACGTGCCAGTCATTGGTCGAATTTTGTTGGCAGCAGGGCAGATTCCAGTTGATAGAGAATCAACGCACGCCAGTAAAGCACTCGATCATGCAGTTGCGGCTCTTAAGGCAGGTCACTTGATTGGAATTTATCCAGAAGGAACGTTGACACGAGATGAAAATCTCTGGCCAATGATTGCAAAAACAGGTGCCGCACGCCTTGCCCTTATTACCAAATTACCAATAATTCCCGTGGCGGCTTGGGGAATTGGTGATGTGCTCGCGCCCTACAACAAAATTCCACGTATCTGGCCACGTTCAAAAATCACTCTTCGGGCCGGCAAACCTATAGATATGTCGTCTTGGTATGGAAAAGAAGATGATCCAGCAGCACTTGCCGAGGCAACTCTTCACATCATGGGAGAATTAACCACGATGCTAGAAGACATTCGCGGTGAAAAAAGACCCGCACATATATTTGATCCTCACACATCGGATTTGCCGCGCACTGGCAACTTCAAGAAAAAACGCGCATGAAAAAAGTAATTGCAATCATTTTTGGTGGTCGATCAAGCGAACATGAAATTTCCTGTGTTTCTGCCGGTGGAGTTTTAGCCGCACTGGACAGAAGTAAATATGAACCAATACTTATCGGCATAACTCGAAGCGGAACATGGGTCCATGTTCAAGAGAATTTTCCTTTAGAAATTCGTGGGGGAGTATTACCTGAAGTTCCAACTGATGCCCCTAAAGTTGTTGCAGACATACATGGACTTAGTGTTGATAAAAAACCATTAAATGTTGATGTTATTTTTCCACTCTTGCATGGTCCTTACGGTGAAGATGGCACCATTCAAGGCTTCTGCGAGATGGCAAATATTGCCTATGTCGGTAGCGGTGTTCTTGCAAGCGCCGTTGCCATGGATAAATCATTTGCAAAGCCAATTTTTGCATCCCATGGGATGAGTGTTGTTCCAGGTTTTGTTGTGAAAAAGAGTGAGTGGAAATCACTACGTGCTCAATTCGAAAAGAGCGCAGCAGCATTGGAGTATCCACTCTTTGTAAAACCCGCTCGCGGCGGTTCAAGTCGCGGAACGACCAAAGTTAAATCAGCACAAGATTTTTCCACAGCCATTGATGAAGCTCATAATTTTGATTCCAAAGCATTGGTCGAAAAGGCAATTCACGGCATTGAAGTTGAGTGCGCTGTTCTTGAAATTAACGGATCACCAGAGGCTTCAATAGTGGGATCTATATCGATAGATCCAAAGTTTGAGTTCTACGATTTTGAAGCCAAATATTTAGATGGCGCTACAAAAATTGAGTTGCCAGCCCTGATTCCTAGTGATGTTGCCGAAGAGATTAGAGCTAAAGCGATTCAAGCATTCAAAGCCTTGGGTTGTTCAGGATTAGCACGCGTGGATTTCTTCTACGCAACAACAGGTGAAGTATTTATCAATGAACTCAATACGATGCCAGGCTTTACGAAAACATCAGTATTTCCAAAAATGTGGGCAGCAACCGGAAAGAACTATGAAAGTATTATTGAAGAGTTAATAAAAACAGCGCAGCTAAGAACAAATGGTGTACTAGAAAATTAGTAAGTAACTGGGCACGTCAATGTTCGTGTAATGCCAGGAACTGTTTGAACTTTTGACAATATAACTCGACCAAAATCTTCCATGCTTGGCGCTTCGGCTCGCATAATTACATCGTATGGACCTGTTACACCTTCGGCTAATGTCACTCCAGGAATTGCCAAGACGGCAGCTGCAACACTGGACGCTTTACCCACTTCAGTTTGAATCAAAATGTATGCCTGGACTGACATGCGCGACTCCTTTAGCTCTTGAGGGGACAACTTATCCCATCTGAACCCGATGCGGCAATGAGTATTCTTTAGGCATGAATTTCAATGAGGAGCAGGTAATTTCGGAGATCTCCTCAATCTTTTCGCATTCAAATAAAAGCAACGCACAAGTAATAGTGGGTATCGGCGATGATGCCGCTGTTGTCACAACGGATCATCACTCAGTGATTACAACGGATATGGCTATTGAGGGCGTTGACTTTAAACGCGAATGGTCGAGTGCATACGAGATAGGTTCAAAAATAACTGTTGCAAATTTGGCAGATATTTATGCAATGGGAGCAGATCCCCGATATCTCGTTGTGGCATTAACGTTAACTGGCACCGAAGAACTTTTTTGGATTAAAGAACTGGCACAAGGAATTGCAGATACCGCAGCCAAATCTGATTCAGTAGTTGTAGGTGGTGATTTATCCCGAGCCGAACAGATAATGATCTCGATGACTGCGGTGGGATCTTCTCGTTTACACATCACGCGAAGCGGAGCCCGTGTGGGAGATTTGATTTATGTTTCGGCGCTGCCTGGATTCTCGCGTGCAGGTTTTGAAATACTGAGAAAAAATCTTCCACATTCACCTGCCTTTGCCAGATCCCTATCTCAATTTAAATCTCCAGAACTCGACCCCGCAGTGATGCGAAGTTTTAAAAGTGCGCACGCACTATGCGATGTCAGTGACTCATTACTCGTGCAGGCAGAGCAAATAAGTAAGGCTTCATCGGTCGCATTTGAAATTGATACCAAGATGATTGAAAAGTGTGATGGATTTGCAGACCTTGGAGCAGTGGCTCAAACAATCGGTTGTGACGTCTGGGATTTCGTTTTAGGCGGTGGAGAAGATCATGTTCTCTTGGCAACAGGAGTAAATCTTCCGGGGATATGCATAGGACGAGTTATTGAAGGAAGCGGAGTAAAAGTTCTGGAAATGAAAAAAGCGCCAGAATCCTGGCGCCATTTCAATTAGAAAAAAAATTTAGCGAGTAACTTTTCCAGCCTTCAGACATGATGTACATACGTTCTGACGCTTAGGTGTTCCGCCAACAAGGGTACGAACGCGTTGAATATTTGGATTCCAGCGACGACGAGTCTTCACTTGTGAGTGAGAAACATTATTGCCAAAGCTTGGACCCTTTTTACAGACGTCACATGTTGCAGCCATTGCCGAACTCCTTCGTACCGATTTTGTTGCCGATTTACAGAGCGCAAGATTAGCGTGAGCCCGTACCTTCACGCCAATCCACGCTCAATTGGGTTCAACAGTGGACAATGTCGCCATGGCATCCCTAGAGAGCAAAGTCAGCAGTGTTCTGGGCGATCGCACATCCAAAGTTCTTGATAGCACTTTTGGAATCAAATCTGTGGGCGACTTATTGCGCCACTATCCCAGAAGATATGCAGTTCGCGGAGAACTAACAGATATTTCAACCTTGCAAGAAGGCGATGAAGTAACAATTCTTGCCGAAGTATTTAGTGCAACGAACCGACCATTACATGGTCGAAAGGGAAGTATTTTTGAAGTAATTGTTACCGATGGCAGAGCAAAGCTATCTCTTACCTTTTTTAATCAAGCATGGAGAGAAAAAGATTTAAGAGTGGGCCGTCAAGGACTATTTGCCGGCAAAGTTGGCGTGTTTAAGGGCAAACGCCAATTGGCTCATCCTGATTACGAATTGATTCCAGAAGGAAATGATGTCGACAGCGCTGTTGATGAATTTGCTGGAAAGTTCCTAGCTGTTTATCCAGCGGCAGGGAAAATGCCATCGTGGAAAATTGCTCAATGTATAGACCTAGCAATCCAAGGTTTAGATGAAGTCCCAGATTTCCTACCCGATCAAATTCGTGAAAAACATGGATACCCAACGCTGCATCAAGCGCTAGTTCAGTTACATAAACCAGCTGACTTAGATCATGCTGACATGGCGCGCGAGCGTTTAACTTTTGATGAAGCTTTCTTATTGCAATTAGTTCTTGCCAAGCGAAAAGCCGCGCTGAAATCATTGGATGCAATCGCAAGACCAGCTATTGCTGGTGGATTGCTGGAAGCTTTTGATAAGGATTTGCCCTTTGAATTAACTGCAGGGCAGAAAGAAGTTGCCGCAGAAATTGAATCTGATTTGAGTCAATCACATCCGATGCACCGATTGCTACAAGGTGAAGTTGGATCTGGTAAAACTGTTGTTGCGCTACGCGCGATGCTCACCGTTATTGATAATGGTGGACAGGCTGCTTTGTTGGCGCCGACAGAAGTATTAGCGGCTCAGCATTTGCGCACCATAACTAAGTTATTAGGAAATTTAGGCCATGGTGGAATGTTGGGTGGTAGCGAAAAAGCAACACAAGTAACTCTGATAACCGGATCTCAGAGTGCGGCTGCTCGAAAAGAAGCACTTGCATTGGCTGCAAGCGGCTCAGCCGGAATTGTGATTGGTACGCACGCATTACTTGGCGAATCAATAGTTTTTAATGATCTTGGATTAATCGTTGTTGATGAACAACATAGATTCGGCGTTGAGCAAAGAGATGCGCTCAAGAACAAAGCACACACACCAGCACATTTATTAGTCATGACTGCAACACCAATTCCACGAACAGTTGCAATGACGGTCTTTGGTGATTTAGATGTTTCAACACTTCGAGAATTGCCGTTAGGTCGCCAACCCATCACAACGCACGTAATTGCAGCCGTAGAAAAACCTGCGCACCTAGAACGTGCATGGCAAAGAATTGCAGAGGAAGTTGCCAAAGGTCACCAGGCATACGTAGTTGCACCTCGCATTAGTGCTACTAATAATGAAGATGCCGATATGGATTTTCTATTTGGTACTGAATCACAAAGTATTGCTAGCGTAGAAGAGCTAGGCCCAATGCTTCATAGTGGGCCTTTTTCAGGTTTACGTGTAGCCCCTTTACATGGTCGACTCTCAACCGATGTAAAGGATTCAACAATGTCCGCATTTTCTTCAGGTGAAATTGATGTATTGATTTCAACTACCGTT
>Ga0114966_10001476_pt1 | contig 21705 bp, 21 predicted proteins | sample M_130207_XF_Meta_FD_87029 | JGI IMG/M metagenome (GOLD analysis project Ga0114966, IMG submission 87029) | Freshwater microbial communities from Lake Montjoie, Canada to study carbon cycling - M_130207_XF_MetaG | ecosystem: Environmental > Aquatic > Freshwater > Lake | place: Lake Montjoie... | reverse complement strand
CGCATTTTAGGTAACGATAATTTATTCAAGGGTCTATCCACATTTGCGGTGGAAATGTCTGAGTTGCGAACAATCTTGCGTCTATCGGACAAAAATAGTTTGGTTTTAGGAGACGAATTATGCTCAGGAACAGAGAGTATCAGTGCGACAAGTATTTTTGTTGCCGGAATACAAGCTCTAGAGAAGAAGCAATGTTCTTTTATTTTTGCCACACACTTACATGAGATTATCGATTATGATGAGATCAAAACCTTGAAAAATGTCGCTTTAAAACACATGTCGGTGATATATGATAAAGAACGAGATTGTTTAATATATGATAGAAAGTTAAAAGACGGTCCTGGAACTAACATGTATGGCTTAGAGGTATGTAAATCGTTGTGTTTGCCACAGGACTTTTTGGAAGCAGCGTTAAGTATTCGAATGAAATATCATCCTCAAGCAGCCAGTATTTTAGAGCATAAACACTCGCATTATAATGCGGCCATTTTAAAAGGAATGTGTGAGAATTGCGGAGAAAGATCAGCGGTAGATTCGCATCATTTGATACATCAGCAAGACGCGGATAAAAAGGGAATGATACAAATACAAAGCACTGGTTTGACACTACATAAAAATCATGCGGCGAATTTATTGAATCTTTGTCAAAAATGCCATGATGATTTTCATAGCGAAGAGAAACAGGAGAAACGATATAAGAAAGTGAAGACTACCAAAGGTATAAAAATAACGGAGATTTGATTCAGCAAACCTACTAGTTCAATGCTTCTAGGTTTAGTGTTTCTTAGATTTTTTTAATCCAAGCAAACCAAACAAATCTCGGCTTGCTTTTTGTAAAATAGGCACAGATTTAGTGGCTGTTTTGGTAACCTTGGAACCGACATTTTCAAGGCCGGTCTTCACTCGAGGCATATATTTTTTAGAAGTGGATTTCACCAAAGGTATCGTTGATTTTACCGCATGAAAACCACGTTTAAATGTTCGTTTAAATCGGTTATTTTTACGCGAATGTTTACGCGAATGTCTATGGTGTCTCGTCGCCATTATAATATATAATAATAAAATATAATATATTATAAAATATTATACATGGTAAACATGATAAATGAGTTAATTCTTTTTTTCAAAGAAAATTATATTAGCATAGCTGTAATTGTCTCGGTAATTTTTACACTATTAATAATTATAAGCATAAGAGAATGGGATTTGAATCCGCCTAAACCCGACTCTGTATTAGTTCAATCCGTAACTGTAGAAACCTTTACTATAGGAGAAGAAGGAAGAGATACAGGAGGAGAAAATGAGAAAATAAACAGCAATACCTTAGGATCGAATGTAAATAAAGAAGCTATAAAAGAATTACAAGGTTTAAAGCTGACACCATCTGACAGTTTTTGCCAAAGTCATTTAGGAAAATCGGCTAAATTAGAAGAATCATGTAATCAATTAACGCAAGATGGGTGTGCTCAAACCAAATGTTGTATTTTATCGGAAGGCAAGTGTGTAGCTGGTGACGCAAAACATGGAGCGACATTTTCAGGCCCTGCTCAAAGGCTTAGTAGCTTTACATGATACTGATTTGCGTCGTAGGTTCCTACTTACATGCCATGTAGGACGCATTTCAATGCTACTTACATGGGTTGTAGGACAACATTTGCCGGCATTAAACACTCATGTAGGGTCATGTAGGCACCGTATTTGGATCGAAGCATCACCAGCCAAAAGCGCAATAATCGGATCATTCTTGTAGTCATTTAGATACACAATTTCTTTTATATTAGACGCCGCTATGGATCGAAAACAGTTGATACATGGATAATGTGTCACATATATTTTTGCTTCATTGAGCGAAGCTCCTCGTTTGGCGCAATCAGTAATGGCATTGATCTCGCTGTGAATAATGGATTGCTCATGATCATCTTGGACACGACTGATATGCGGTGCGCCGCTAATATAACCGTTATATCCCATCGAAATTAATCGATTATCTTTAACAATTACAGACCCGACATGTAGTCGCTCGCAAGGAGACCTACAAGACGCAAGGAGCGCAATGGACATGAAATATTCATCCCAGTTAAGACGATCGTCAAGAGTTTCCTTTTGATTTGTTAGTTTACATAGTTGTTGAAACATATTTTTAATCTATTTGATAATATAGTTTTAAATTATTTAAATATTAAATTTAAATATAACAGAACCTTGCGCACCATCTCCACCAGCCGCATACGTCATTGGTGTTGGAGAATACCCAATGCCATTAATACCACCACCCCCACCACCACCACCTGGAGTTTTTCCGTTTTCTCCAATTCTACCTCTGCCGCCAACAAACCCACCATTTCCTCCTTTACCTCCATTTCCATTTCCAGCGCCTCCTACATATTGTGATGATGTAGTGCTACCTCCTCCTCCTCCTCCTCCTGAATTAATGGACACTCCTGCACCTCCATTAGTATCAGTTTGTCCTCTTGCTCCCCCCCCATAAATAGTTCCGCCTGCTCCTGTATAAGTGCTAGTATATGCAAAAATAGACGATGAGCCTGACGTTGGATTTTGAAAAAGAGTTATATTGTTGTAAGATCCTCCATTTCCACCAGTCCCTACTGTAATAGAATAAGTAGTATTTAACACAGGAGAACTCATGTTCAAAATATTATTTGGTTGTGCGCCACCGCCACCATTGCCATCGCCACCATGCCAACCACCAGCACCACCACCTGTTACATTTGCGCTTGGAGCGGTTCCAATAGTAGATTGATTAAATGTTATTGTCCCAGAAGTTGTCCATGTTAATATTCTGTTATAACTTCCATCAGATGTAGTTGTTACAGTTCCTGTTGTAATATATGGTGCTATTGGATCATGCTGAAAAATATTACTTAAATCTGTATCCAATCCACTATTTCCGGAATAATTTTTTACAATATAACCAGTTGAAGTCGCATAATTTCCACTAATAAATCCGGCAAAAATAGTATTTAAATCTGACCCATTGGATTTATACCCAGTTTCTGGTACAGGAGTTCTAGAACCAATTGGTTGAAATATGTCTGTTAAATTTTGAGAACTGTTTAATGTATAATTTGACATATTATAATTATAAAAAGATAATATTTAAATAATAATATTTTTATTAATATATTAATAATAAAAAATTGAATTTATTATTATTAATATATAGAAATATATTCACACTAATATATACAATCAATAATGATCATTCCTATTAAATGCTTTACTTGCGGCACTGTTCTTGCTAACAAATATGCGTATTATTGCGAAGAAGTGAGAAAACGAAAAATGGCCAGAGACTTGCACGTCGAAAGAGTTATTTATTTAACCGAAGAATACAGTAAAAAAACCCCAGAGGGCGAAGTTATGGACGAATTAAATTTGAAAAAAATGTGCTGCCGTCGACACATGTTGACACATGTCGATATTGAATAAACTGACAAAATTAAAAGTTGAATATCATTCATCATAAAATAATTAGGAGGGTTTATTTTATTTTTATTTTTACTCTTAATATAATGTATAAACATGCCTAAAAGAAGTTTAAGAAAAAGAGGAGGTAAAAGCAGATCAAAAAAACAACGGCTTTACAAAATGAAGGGTTGTTCCAAATCTAACAGGATGACTAAAACCAAATCCAACAGTAAGAGTCAAAGTCGAAAGCTTGTTGGCGGTTATGGTTGCGGATCCACTTCATGTCCAATTGCTCCTTTTTCCTGGAAACAAATGCAGCAACGGGGTGGGTCATGCGGTGCATGCGGATCTACTATTTTAGGCACCGGGCAAAATGGCGGTTCCTTTTACAAACCAGCTACTGACATGCCTGGACCATTTGTAGGTCAATCATGGACACCGTCTATTTCAGGTTGGCCAGGAGTTGATGGTGTAAGTAATAATCGTAACTATCTCGAAAACAATTTATATAATAACGGAGACCCTCAAACGATGATGAAATTAGGTGGATCTAAGAGAAGAAAAAGAGGTCTTAAAGGCGGTGGATTATTACCCCAAGATCTGGTTAATTTAGGAAGAAACGCATCATTTAATTTACAAAGCGCGTATAATGCGTTGAATGGCTATTCTGCGCCTACAAACCCACTTCCTTATAGAGATCAGTTATCAAGTTCTATGTCGGCCAATAGAATAATTATTTAATTTTTTTCTGAATATAATACATAATATGCCTTTTCCCAAAAGTTTAAATCAACTGTGTACTCCATCGTATGTCTATTTCATTATTTCTATCATCGGTCTAGCAGCTGCTGCGATTCAAAATTTAGGAAATACACAGATGTATTGTTTAGGCAATTTTTCTTGCCGAGTTCCTAGCACTATTGCGGTTTTCATACTTAAATTAGTATATATTATGTTTTGGACTTGGATTCTGAATTTGATGTGTAAAGATGGTGAAGATACTATTGCCTGGTTGCTGGTAATGTTGCCATTTATCCTTCTTTTTGTGATTCTAGGAACGATCATGTTGTATCAGAAAGACGAAGAAAAGAAACAAAAGAAGGATAAGAAACAAAAGAAATATAATGATGATTTCAGCATGTATAATTAAACAAAGGGTTCTGATTTTAATTTTGACATTTATAAATATTAATATATAATATAAATGTCAAATAAGTTAACTATTTTATTTTTATTTATTTTGTTAGTTGTAACAATAATATCTGGATTTTACTTTATAGATTTTAATTTTAGTTCAGAAGGTTTTACCAGTTCCTCTGAAAAAGCCAAGGGTCGAGGAATTGGAGATAGTTTTGCCGCGCCATTAGATTTGGCAATAAATACAGATAATACAAATGTTTTTGATATACCGACTAATTTTTAATTTTATTTAATTTTATTTAATTAAATAATCTAAATTTAGCAGCATACATGCCGAACAATATTAGAAACATGCCAACATAATCGTCAATTGTTGTTGGCAACTTTAACCAAAACGCATTCGACCACAACTGAGCTAAAAAGTCAAAAACATATGAAGAGAGAGAAATTTGTGCTGGACTTAAAAATTGAACCCCTAATCGATTTGCGGGAATCAAAAACATCCATTCAATCGATGCCCAAAATTCGGAAGATAATATTTTTGTTCCTATACTAGCATCTGCCATTTCTGGAGTAGTTTGAGTAAATAGAGCAAAATCCATGGTTAATCCAATCATTATATTTAGAAATATCCACAATATGACTAATAATATAAAATTCATTATATAATACACCTATAATATATAATGGATTACTCTAAATTACCATATTATGCCTTATTTTTATTTTTATTTGTTGTTGCGCAAAGTTTATCGATGTGGGGTCAATTCGTAACGCTTCCGTATAAATCATTGTCCATGTGGGAAGCGTATAAAATGGCAATTCCGTTCGCATGGTTAGATTGGATTGTTATGACGCTTACGGTAATGGTTGGACATAAATATGACCTGGTCACACCTACGCAAGATACTTTTTTGCTTATTATTATACAATTTTGCCTAATTTTAATAATCAACCAGTATTATTTGAAAGAAAAAGTATATAGAAGTGATATTATTGCGTTTTTCATTATTTTAACTGGTTTTTTTGTTAGTTTTTTACACCTTGTTTCTAAAGCTTTTAATATTCCTATTTTTAAACATCCAGGAGCTGATAAAAATCCAGACAAAGTTTCGTCTACTCTGAGATCAATGAGATATAATGTAGTTACAAAAACAGCTGGAGATATCGAATATTCTAATATAGAATCCGATAAAAATCAAGTATCAGAAGAATAATAAACTATTCTTATTTTACATTATAAAAATAATATAAAATATTATAGTATACAGAAAATGTCTCATACAAATGCTAATGAAAAGACTCATGTAAACAAGGTTAAAAATGGCATATCTTACGAGGAAAATGGCTGGTTATATGTTTCTATTAAGGGAAATCCTAGAGATCGAGGATACGCATACGGTAAACTTATTCATAAAGAGATGAAAAAAGTAAGAGACACACTAGATTTCATCGTTTACAACGATTACGGAGTTAAATGGGAAATCTTCATTGAAGCATGTAACAAACATTACAAGCAAAAAATAATAGACATGTTCCCCGAATTCTACGAAGAAATGGCGGGTTTCGCAGAAGGATGTTCTGCCGGCGGATTTAAAATGACAGTAGATGAAGTAGTTGCCTGGAATAATTATTTTACATTAACAGAAAGTTGGTGGGGAAATATGCCGGAAGAAGAGTCTATTGCTATCAAAGGCGCCATTAAGAGCAATGTTGGATCTAGAGAAGGTGGAGGATCTTCGGACAGATGTAGCGCATTTATTGCCAACGGATCTTGGACAGCTGACGGTAAAATCGTGGTTGCGCATAATAATTTCTCCAACTTTGTAGATGGACAATTTGCCAGAGTAGTTGTCGATCTGAAACCAACCAAGGGTCATCGATTTATTATGATGGGATTTCCTGGTTGGATATGGTCTGGAACCGATTTTTTCGTCACATCCAAAGGCATCATTGGCACTGAAACTACTATTGGAGGTTTCATCGCATATGAAAATAATATTCCCATTTCTTGCCGAATACGCCAAGCGATGCAGTATGGTGATACACTAGATGACTATGTGAAAATATTGTTAGATGGAAATTCCGGCGATTATGCGAATTCCTGGTTATTCGGCGATACGAATACCAATGAAATTTTGCGCATCGAATTAGGTCTTAAATACCACAATGTAGAGCGCACTAAAAACGGATATTTTATTGGTTTTAATGCACCATATGATCCAAGAATCCGCAATTTGGAGTGCGTAAATACTGGTTTCGATGATTTGCGACGACATCAAGGAGCTCGTCGTGTAAGATTAGCGGATTTAATGGATCATTACAAAGGCAAACTAGATATTAAAGCAGCTCAAGAAATTATATCAGATCATTATGACGTGTATCTTAAAAAAGAGAATCCTTGTTCCCGCACTTGTTGCTCACATTATGAACTAGATCCCCGAGAATACATGTCCGATCCATCAAGACCAAAACCATTTCAACCTCGTGGCGCACTTGATGGCAATGTTTGCGACACAACCATGGCAAAAGCAATGTCTTTTAGTTTGAGGTGGGGAAATTCATGTGGAATCCCGTTCGATAAGAATAAGTTCTGTGATGATCATCGGGAATGGGATTATTTGAGACCATATTTACAAGATCGACCTCAGCAGCCGTGGACTACGTTTATGGTAACAAATAATTACAGCACATTAGGAAAAAAGACGGCGAAACATCGAGTAAAATTTGTAAGACGGAATAAATCGACCAAGAAATAAAAGTATTTAAATAATTGGAAAACATATTAAAGACAATATCATAAAATTAATATATTTTTAACTATAACAGTAATGACCAACAAAGATTTCAAAATTGGTGACTGTATTAAAAAAGTATTTGAAAATCAGTGTATAGACAACAAAATATTCAAAATAATCGATCTAAAGGAGGTTAAAGGCGGGGATTGGCATGACGGATTTAGTATAAGCTTGATTGCTACTATCGAATCAATTGTATCAGATGACGATGCTGTAAATCCAGAAACAGAAGAACAGGAAGAATATTGTATTCAATATATCAACTATATGTGTCAGATAAATAACGTATACGCAAAACAACTTGAGTAATTATGTATTTTAATCTCTTTATTAACTCTTTATTATTAGACTAACAATTTGTATTAATCATTATCGAATAAATTCTTTATCGAATAAATTCTTTATAATGATTTATTAGACAATAATTTATAATATTATAAAAAATAACATTATAAACATTAAAACATAATATTATTATATAATAATGAGTTCACCTGATTCAATTGCCTGGAATATTATAGATAAATATTTTAAAGATAATCCGTATAATTTAGTCGCACATCATTTAGACTCATATAATGATTTTTTTAACAAAGGAATCTTCCAAATTTTTAAAGAAAATAACCCAATTCGTTTTGTAGAGCGTGAAACAGAAACCATCACTGACAAAAAGGGCAAAAAAGCAACAGAAAAGGCCGTCAAAATTGGTGACAAAGAAAACCCCAGTGAATGTCGCATGTATCTTGGTGGCAAAAACGGTAACAAAATTTACTTCGGTAAGCCCATCATTTATGATGATATTAGTAAAAATGATACACCAGAAGCATATCCGCATTATATGTATCCAAATGACGCACGATTAAGAAGCATGACATATGGTATTACTATTCATTATGATGTAGATGTCGAATTTGACTATTATGACAATGGAGAAAAGGTTCGCAGTGATAAAGTTTTAGAAAAAATATATCTAGGACGATTCCCTATTATGCTTCATTCCAATTTGTGTATTTTACGCGGACTATCTACAGAGGCGCGTTTCAATTTAGGCGAATGTCGCAATGATTTTGGTGGCTATTTTGTTATTGATGGAAAAGAAAAATGTATCTTAAGTCAAGAAAAGTTTGCTGATAATATGCTCTACGTAAGAAAAAATAAAGTAGATGATCTTTACAGTTTTTCGTGTGAAGTCCACTCCGTATCAGAAGACAGTTCCAAACCCATTAGATATTCATCCGTGAAAATTATCGCACCTGATGCGACATATACTAACAATCAACTAGTCGTAGATATTCCTAATATAAAAAAACCAGTTCCACTATTTATTTTAATGAGAGCGCTAGGAGTGATATCCGATAAGTCAATTATTCAACATTGTTTGCTTGATTTGGAAGCCAATTCCAATATGATTGATCTATTCATTCCTTCTATTCATGATGCGAATCAAATATTTTCCCAGATGAATGCTCTTGAATATATGAGGCATCTAACAAAACGCAATACCATTACATCCGTTATTGACATATTAATGAACTATTTTTTGCCTCATATTGGCGAAGATAATTTCTTAAATAAAGCGTATTATATTGGCTTCATGGTAAACAAGATTTTACGAGTTTATATGGGGCGTGAAAAACCGACAGATCGCGACAATTTCAAATTCAAACGTATTGAAACATCAGGCACTCTAATATATGGACTATTTCGAGAATATTATTTGATGCAGGCCAAAAGCATTTTTCTGAGAATGGACAAGGAGTTTTACTATCAGCCTGGCAAATATAGAGCGAATTTTCCAAGCCTCATTGAAGACAATTACAAAGAATATTTCAAAACGCGTGTAATTGAAGAAGGGTTTAAAAAAGGATTTAAAGGCAATTGGGGAGCAGATGAGAACACTAGGAGAGTTGGGTTGGTCCAAGATTTGAATCGACTTTCCTGGTTCACTTTTATTTCTCATTTAAGAAAAATCAGCCTGTCAATGGATCCAACTTCTAAAGTGGTTGCGCCTCATTTGTTACACAGTTCTCAATGGGGGCTCATTGATCCCGTTGATACACCAGACGGTGGCAATGTCGGACTTCATAAACATATGGCAATTAGCACATCTATAACAAATGGATTTTCTTCCTTTCCACTAATTAAATGGTTGCGAGCAAATACACCATTAAAATTGCTTCTAGAATGTAATTCCGGAAATCTCGCATCCATGACAAAAATATTTGTAAATGGCAACTGGATCGGTGTCATTGAAAATCCAATTGAAACAGTTAATACGCTAAAATTATTCAGACGAAACGGCATCATTCCAATGTATACTAGTATTTCATTTAGTTATGAAAGCAATATAGTATATTTATATACTGATAGCGGTCGACTAACTAGGCCCATTTTTTACAGAAATATGAAAAAAGATGACGCTACCGGTAGTCTAGTATACGGATCTATTTCGTATAATCAAGGAAAAGTAAAAGAACAAATTGAAAGCAGAGAATATACTTGGCAGCAAGCAGTCTCTGGTTTTGAGCCAAAGCGAGACGCGAATTTCGCAGTTCGTAATAATATTTTATATGACACCAATGTTTTATATTCAGGGTTCAGCTCCTTACCAGATTTGCTGGACATGTTTGAGCTTAAAAAAGGTATAATTGATTATATGGATACTTCAGAAGAAGAGGGTGCTTTAATTGCTACGAATGTCGAGCAAATAAAAGGCAATCGTTTTTATACCAACGTAGAAATCGACCCTTCTTTAATGTTTGGTGTAATGGGTAATTCTATTACCTATCCAGAAGACAATCAATTGCCTCGTAATGTGTTTTCATGCGGTCAAAGCAGACAAGCAGTCTCTGTCTATCATTCCAACTATCAAATGCGTTTAGATAAAATGGGCGTCATATTAAATTATGGACAAACGCCTTTAATTAAATCGCGATATTTGGAATACATTTGCCATGAAGAGCAGCCATATGGTGTCAACGCAATCGTCGCAATCATGTCTTATACTGGTTACAATGTAGAAGACGCTATTTTGATTAACAAAGGAGCTATTGATAGGGGCATATTTAGGACCATGTATTACACCAGTTACGAAGCCAGAGAGACGAGCTCCAAAGTGGGAGGTATGTCAGTAAATTCGTCTTTTACAAATATTGAAGCGAAACAAAATGTTACTAGATTGAAGGAGGACTATGATTACAGTCAACTCGACGAATATGGTCTCGTCAAAGAAAACACGATTATTGATGAAAAAGTCATATTAATTGGCCATGTTTCATCTACACCAGATCAAAAAGGCGAATATACAGACGAATCGGTCACTACAAAGAAAGGTCAGCTAGGATACGTGGACAAATCCTTTATTTCTGAAGGTGAAGAGGGCTTCCGAATTGCTAAAATTCGAATTCGGGAGGAACGTTTGCCAGCAATTGGTGACAAGATGGCATCACGTTGTGGACAAAAAGGAACCCTTGGTCTCATTATTCCGGAAGAAGATATGCCTTTTACGGCAGATGGCGTGAGACCAGATCTTATTATTAATCCACATGCGCTGCCATCTCGTATGACAATTGGTCAGCTAGTGGAATGTTTATTTGGAAAGGCTTGTGCTCTGTATGGCGCATATGGCGACTGCACGGCATTTGCTCAAAAAGGCGCAAATTACAAAACATACGGTGAAATGCTCACCAAAATGGATTTTCATTGTTCTGGAAATCAATTATTATATAATGGCTACACTGGAGAGCAAATTTACTCGGAGATTTTCATTGGACCTACTTATTACATGCGTTTGAAACACATGGTTAAAGACAAAATAAACTATCGAGCAACTGGCAAACGCAGTGCTCTAACTAGGCAGACCAATCAAGGTCGCGCAAATGACGGCGGCTTGCGCATAGGTGAGATGGAGCGTGATGGTATTATGGGTCATGGTCTTTCTTATTTCTTGAATGAATCCTATATGGTTCGAGGGGATCAGTATTATATGGCAGTGTGTAACAAGACGGGGACAATCGCAATATATAATCCAGATAAGAATCTGTTTTTAAGCCCAATGTCAGACGGCCCATTGAAATTTAATCGATCTCCTGAAGGAGAACCAATTTTAGATGTGTTTAGTAGATTTGGTAGGTCATTCAGTCTTTTGCGTGTGCCTTATGCGTTGAAACTATTAATACAAGAGCTACAAGTGTTAAATATTCAAATGCGTATTATTACCGAAGAAAATGTGGATCAGTTGCTCAATTTGTCATATCAGTCTAAAAATTTGAATAAATTGATTAATGCTAGTGATACCGATTTTAAAGATATTGGTGAATTAACAGCTCATTATAAGAAACAACTAGATGAAAAAGTTAGGAATGCCTCAAAAAATGATCAGAAAAAAATGAATAATAAGATGGAATTAGATGGCGCTATTCAAAATGTGGAACTACAGGAATTTGAAGGAATTGATATAGAACCCCTGGTTGAAAATGTAGAAAAATTAAATACTGATGATGAAGCAGCAAGACAGGCATTTGCGGCCGAATTATCTGAAATAGATCAAAATAAAGATATTGGATGGTATTCACCTGCTGAAATGCCTAATTCCAGCTCTTCTTCATCTCCTTCTTATAATTCACCAGGATATGCTCCTCCTGATTTTAATGATCCCATGTTAAAACAGTATTGGTCTAAACTAACAAATGAAGAACAGAATCAAATTTTAGCTTTACCAGATGATCAGCAAGAAGAAGCCACTAAAAACATGATTATTAATAGACCTCAACCGCCATTTCAAATGCCAAATTATGGGTCGGATGGCGAATTAAATCGGTATTTTGCGGATTTACCAAGATTAGAACAGATTGAATTATTAAAGCTGTCACATGAAAGACAAATACAAAAATTAATTAAAATGGCAAAAAATGAAAAATCAGATTCAGATGATTTTAGTAAGTTGCGCATTATTATTCCTGAAAATAAAACATCATCAGAGCAATTATATGACAATCCTGCTTTGAATTTATTAGCACCAGAAAATAAACCAGCAAGAGAAGAAAAAACACTTGAAGATAAAAAAGAAGTGAGTGGTGGCTCTAGTAGTAGCAGTAGCAGTTCAAACAATAGTAATATAAAAAGAGTGACCTTTTAGATTTAGATTTAGATTTAGATTTAAATTTTAGATAATTTGTATGTAATATTATAATTCTTCAAATAAGTCAATTTTAAAATAATATAATTTAAAATTGAAATGAAATAAAATCAATATGCTTATATTATAATATAAGACAATGGCAAGCCAAATCAGTAGTTTAACTTCCGCAGTTTATAAATCCAGAAGCATTCTTTTGGAGCAAATGCAGTCACAGGGATATAATGTCAATGATTATAGTGGGTTCAGTGTAAATGAAGTAAATACCATGAAAACCAACAATCAACTCGACATGATTTTAGAAAAATTAAACGAAGACCCTGCTACAAAAACTAAAAACAAAATATATATTCGTTATTATTTAGCAAAAGCTTTGCGGCCGGCGAATCTACAAGAAATGATCGATGACCTCTTTAATGTAGAAGAGGTTTTAAAGAAAACGGACACGCTATTAATCGTAGTCAAAGATGAAGTCAACGAGACGCTCATAAATACTCTGAAACACATCTGGGAGCAAGATAAAATTTTCATAATTATTCAGAGTTTAAAGCGCTTACAATTCAATATTCTCAATCACATTTTAGTGCCACCTCATCGCATTTTATCGATTCCAGAAACAATCCAAATTAGGACTCGATATAACATTATGAGCGATGCTCAGTTTCCAGATATATCGCGATTCGATCCGGCAGCGCAAGCAATTGGCATTCGACCTGGACAAGTATGTGAAATAATAAGACCTAGTAAGACTGCGATTTCGGCTCCTTATTACAGAATTTGTATGTAATAAATTGATATAACTGATATAATTGATATAATTGACATAATATTTGATATTTGATATTATTATATAATTTATATATACTTAAATTATATAATGAATCCACAAGCAAATAAATTCAATGAAAAAATAAAAACAATTAAAGGCAGTTTTTTTTCTGCTTTAGATGATTTTAAAAAATACTATGTATTTTATCATAAAAATCCCGAGGTGGATGAATTTCAAAATTATTTTGCCAACAGTAAAGGTCAGTTACAACAATTAAACTCCGATATGTTTTTAGTAACTAACAATATTCAACAAAAGATTAAAGATTTAGATGTAGAAATGCGACTAGTATCGCGTAAATTGAAGGATGAAAAAGAACTAAATGGAGAATTATTAAAATTAATTAATAGAGTTCAAACAACCCAAGATGGTTCAGCAATTATGATAGATGACGCAAAAAATGAATATAATATTCAATATTATAAAAATTGGGAACTATTTATAGGTATAGTAATTTTCTTAGGTATTTCTGTAAAATTATTGAAAACTCCAGCAACTATAAAATAATAAATACAGAAACTTATTAATTTTATTTTATGAATAATTATAATATAAATATAAATATGATTTACAATATATCTACTATTTTACGAGAAATCTATAATAATACTAACAAAACCAACAATATAATTGTATCAAGTCCTAATCCTTTTGGGAAAAAGAATATGGTTAGACCTAATTACAATTTAAAAGTTAATACAGAGTTGGCAAATCAAAAATCATTAGAATTATATGAAAAATATAATACTTATCGCAAAGCTCGACCTATAAGTTTTTTTCCAATCATTAAATCAAATTTAGATACAGATACAGATACAGATAAAGATACAGATAAAGATACAAATACAAGATTTGCTTTTTATATTAAAAACGGATTGATTATTGGTGGTTTTTTAATGCTTTTAGCATGTTTTCCTCAAAATTCATATTCATATACATATTTCAAAAAATAACTAATCTACTAATCTACTAATAGTATCTATAATATAGTTTTCTTTACGTATATATATTATGGATAATATTAGTAGTGATATTGTTAGCAATAGTAACAAAGACAATGACAATACAATTGATAACGCAATACTAAGGATTGCTAATCTTGAAAAAGAATATAATCTATATTTAAATCTATACCAAGAAGCTTATAAAAATTATTTAACCATTTTGAATACTTCTTCTAATCCATGTGAAAAATATAAAATGGAATCCAAAGGCGTTTCTCAAGAGTGTTATAATAAAATTTGGGCTGACCAAAAATGCACCACTCAAGCACCTGATGCTAGTGGTGATTGGCAAAAAGATCAGACATATGATGGTCTTGTAAATGACAGTTATTTATGGGCTACTTTAACAGATACTGATCATCGACAAGGCTGCTATGGAGACACTACAGATTACAATACAAATTCCGAAGCTACTTATTCATTGGGAAAAGATTTTGCGACTTTGCCTGGTCGAACATGGTGGGGAACACATGGTCTGAAAGAAGGCACTGTAAGTAGTAAAGATGAATGTGTATCCATGTGCGCATCTGATGGTAATTGCACAGGAGCCACATTTAATCCAGTAAAAAGATATTGTTGGACAAGAGGCGGTGACGGAACTATTTCTGTTGGACAATCAGATGATAACGCATTAATACCAAAATTAAAAAGTGTTATGATAATACTTAATGGGTTAAATGATAAATTAATGTCTGTAAATAATGAATTAAGAGCCGAAACCAAAAAAATAAATCCAATACTTAAAGAAGAAAGACATGCAAATGAAGAAAAGCAACAAAAATTTGACCTGTATTACAACGACTTGTCTGATGATAAACTGGAAATGGCAAAATTATTAAATCATTATAATTCAGTAGAATCGGATTTAAATAATCAAACATTATTCGTCGATCAGCAAAATTTAAGTTACAGATTATGGTTTTTATTAGCATTTATACTATTTTTAGTAACAGTAAAAAAAATGATGGGTCCCTCATCAGAAGATTCTTCGGTAGATAAAATGATAACCGGAGTGTTAGTTTTCTCTATTGTAATGCTTATTTTTACTTTGAGTAAACCAACTGGGTTTGCAACATTCGGTCTGGCAATAATATTGTTAATATTATACAAATTAAAAAGTGGAGAATCTTCTCCTTAGATAGTAATAAATTAATACAAAATACTTTAAAATTTTTGTATTAATCTATATTAAATGGATAGCGATTTAATTAATATATCTTTAAATCAAGGAAGACAATTTAAGAATTATCAAAAGAAAATTAAAACAGGCATTGAAAATATAAAAACAGTAGAAAGGAGCAAAAGGATTTATAAGAAAAGAGAAGGATTCGAAACTCAAAGCAATCAATTGCCTATTAATGATTCAGAAAGCACCGATAATTTAATACAAAAAAGAGATGATAGAGCAGCTTCTATATCAAAAGCAAACCAAGCCGACCTTACTCAACTAACAAATTTAAAAAATAAATATTCTGATTTACAAGCTCAATATAATGAATCTCAGAAAAAAATAAATGAAAATAGTTTAGTATCAATTAATAGATCAAGCGCTAGCAATCCATATTTAAACAAGAATATCATGTTATCTCAAAATACAGATGCTATTATAGATCCTACTCTGGGAGACACAAAAAATTACAGATTTGGCGGATATGTAACTGGACAGGGTTTATATAAATCATATTCGAGAGGCACTTGGAATGACACAGTAGGAAAAAACGGATGTCCTTCTAGTGAAAAAGTTCTAAGAAATGTCGGTATAAATGAATATTCGTCGTCTTTGTTATCAGGTCAGCCAATGGTTAAGGGTCAATCGTGCGGCAATGAAGGGAAAAACGTTTACGTTAGCAAATTAATAACAAATCCTAGTTCTTCTTACATTGGATGCTATAATGACAAACCAGCTCCAACACTAATAAATGCGATTCCCATTATGAATTCCAGTAATTATGTAAATGGGTTTGCCTCTGGTGCATCTAGTATGTATCAAAACAACAATGCCAGTGGAGCTTGGAATGCGTTCGATCAAAATCCAAATACTTTTTGGCATACTGCTTACGACAATTTGACAAAATATAATGCGAAAACTGGCGTGTATGAGGGAACAAATCAAGTTATTTTTACTTCTATAAATTCTGGTATTTTAACAGTAAAAGGTGAATTTTTACAAATTAATATGCCTGGTGTCAATACTGATTCTGTTCAAAACATGAAAGTAACGCAATATTCTATCACTCCACGTGGTGATAATAATTTGTTTTTAACACGTAGTCCTAATACTTGGTATTTGGTTGGATATAAAATCGACACTACAGATGGTCAAGCAAAATGGTATGAAGTTGACAAACAAGTCGATCAGGCTTTTACAACCGCAAGTGCCAGAACATTTTTGGTTGCGAATCCAGGCGATTATGGCGCGTATATTATAATTACGGAGAAAGTTGGTAATAGTGATCAAACTACATTGCGAGACTGTCTTCAAATTGCGGAGCTAAATTTATTTGTTAGTTCAGATGACTTAACAACTGATTCTGAAGGAGCAATGATTTATAATTCTGCTTCTATTGGCTATACTACATTTGACAATTGTAAACAATATGCGGTAGATAGTGATTTTCAGTATTTTGGTTTACAAGATTTACAAGCAGATGGCACTGCCAAGTGTGTTGTAAGCAATGATTATGATAAAGCGATTGGATATGGTGAAGCGTCGAAAAAATTAACCATGCTAAATTTGTGGTCATCTAATACCACAGGACAAACCAATATAGCTCAAGTATTGGGAACTGGGCAATTAGGGGTTTATGATATTAATTCCACATCAACTTCGTCGTTTATGTCAAATGAAGTCAATCCTGATTGCGCAAATTGGGGAACTATATTAATAGATTCATCCACTTATGGCGGTAATTGTAGTTCGAATTCTGTTCCAATTGGTAATGTAACAGATAAAGTTGGAACCGACTTGAAATGTAATTATAAAGATAGTTGTTCTATACCAATTTCAAATGGAACTTTTGGAGATCCAGCTCCGGGATGTGTAAAAGCATTTGACGTCGCTTATAAATGTGGCGGAAACTCATTTACTAGAAATTTGAATCCAGCAGAAGGTCAAACGATGATATTAAGTTGCGGTGACTATATGGAAAAGAACTGTCAATACGTCTTGATTTTACAAGACGACGGTGACCTATGTTTATATAAAGGCAAAACTCCCGACACAAAAACAGATCTAATTTGGTCATCTGGAACTAAAGGGTTACAAAAAGATGCCAATCCAGAATGGTCTGTGGACAAGGGGAAAAATGGTCGAAATTATTTAACTAATGGTGAATCTTTGGTATCAGATGAATGGATTAGTTCAAATAGCTCCACTTTAAAACTCATCATGCAAACAGATGGAAACTTAGTTTTATATACATCAGAAACAAAAGAGGGATGTTCTGTAAAAGATAATAAAACATATGGCGCTAATTATATTAATGCTGTGTATAAAATTGAACCAACTGGAAACAGAAGTTCACTGGGAAAAGTTGCTTATATTGACTCGGACGCAAACTTAAAAGAATATCCGTCGTCTTTGTTATCGTATTCAAATCAATATGAGCTTTTAAACAATTTCGACTCTGCTGGAAACGATCTTCAGCAAATTGAAACCAGTAACAAGGAACAAGGTTGTGTTGATGCGTGTAATGCGAATGGCGAATGTGCTGGATTTGTATACCAGCCAAATGGTAACTTGTGCTACTTAAAAAGTTCTGCGATGTATCCTAGCGGGGAAAAACAATTTTATTCAAATAGTGGCATTATTATGGGTGTGAGAAAACCACAAATTGGATCTTCAGTAAATAAATCATGTAGCAGAGATATTGTGGATGTCGATTCTATTCAATATGATAATTATATTAAAGGAGATCCAATGACTTTGGAAACAACTTGCGGAACTTCGGTTGTTTTAGGGGAGGATAAAAGCATACTAACTAATTTACAAAATAGCATGCTATCGGTTGGGCAAGAAATAGCCAATCAAACTAACAATTTATATACTAAAAATAGCAATATTAATAATACTATGGAGCAAAATTCGATTCAATTTAATAAAAATGTAGACATGTATAAGGCAAATGATAATAAAATAAAGAGTGAATTAAATCTGCCGGGAAAATTTCAAACAAATACTAATTCAAATACTAATTCAAATAATAAAAATATTAATGTAAATAAAAGAGAAGGAATGCGATCAATCGATCCATCATCTAATTCAAATAAAATACTTACAATGAATGATGTAAATAGCATGTTATCAGATACAGATATAAGAGTTTTACAGGAGAATTATAGCTACATATTCTGGAGTATTTTAGCAGTTGGTCTACTAACGATTACGGTAAACCAAATAAAGAAATAATTCCACCTTTCAAAAGGTGGAGCCAAACTAAATCTAAAGGGTTTATCATAAGCAAATATTGGGTTAAGGTTTGGATTTGGTTCCACATTTCAAAAGGTGGAGCCAAACTAAATCTAAATCTAAATGGTTTACCATAAACAAATATTTGGTTAAATTTTGGCTCCACCTTTACTTTGGATAGGGATTTACCCTATCCAGAGAAAAAGGTGGAAAAAATAATTTTATCTATCTATATTCTATATTATGACAGATAATTTTAATTTACAGGAAAGAAATGATCAAATTATAAATAACATTAAATCGCTTCAAACAACAGAAATGAAATTATACGATAGTTTAGAAGGGAAAACATTAAACGCGGATCAACAGAAGCAAATAATTGATAAGATCAATCAAATTTCTCAGTTGAGAATTAGTCTTTATGCGAATTTGAAAGACATGTATTCTTATTATCAACAAGATGTGTCTACATCAAGAAATACGTTGAATAACCAAATGGTTTCAATCGATGTAATTGAAAATGAGCTGAATGACTCAAAAAGACGGTTAAATTTGTTAGAAGCGCAGAAAGATAATAAAATCAGATTGGTAGAAATTAATACATTTTATGGCAAACAATATGATGCTCATAAGCAAATAATGAAAATAGTGGTTATTATTTGTATTCCTGTTTTAATTTTAACCGTTTTAGCAAGTAAAGGAATTTTGCCACCAAAAATAACCGCATTATTGACTGGAATTATTATTATTATTGGTTTATTTATAATTGGCGGTAAAATTATTGATCTATCAAATAGAGACAATATGAATTTTGATGAATATGATTGGTATTTTAACAAGGACGAAGCACCTACAAGCTCAACAGAAACTAATACAAATACCAGTTCCAGTTCTAGTTCAGATCCATGGGAAACACCCACTTATACATGTTCTGGTGCTGAGTGCTGTTATGAAAATAGCACATTTGATCCAGAACAAAATAAATGTATCCCTACTGCTCAATACAATGCGAATCAGAAAACTACATCGACTTCTGAAACAGAATCCGAATCCGAAGCTTTTACAGTATTAAGCAAATATGCCTCTGCGGCTAATAATCCAGGAACTAGATTACATAAAAATGTTCAATCTTCTAATTATTAGATTTGTTCTTAGATTGTTCTTAGATTGTTCTTAGTTTGTTGTGAATTTTTAATCTAATAATAATACAAGATGGATAAATTATTTACAGAAATACAAAATAATATAAATACAAATGATGATGGAAATATACCTACACTAACTAACACAAATACTAACGCATCTGAAACTAATAAAAATACGGAAAAATTATTAAAAAAACAACAAATATCTACAGAAAAATTAAATTCATTATTAGAACAATCTGTAAATACTTTGGCATGTGGACCAACTTGTCAGAAAGCTAAAATTGAAAAGGAGCTTAAACAAAAATATCTAGATGCTCAAACAAATATACAAACTGCTCCAGATAAATTGGAAACTACAAGAAAAAATTACTACGTTTTTACCGAAGGTAAAACATTTTATGACGATATGCTAGAAGAAGAATTAAAAAAGAAAGCAGAAATTATGGGAAAAATGTTGGCAGAAAACTTTCATGACGAAATAATAAATGTAAAAACAATGAATTCTTACTATAATACATCTCTAAATAATTCGGATTATACAAAAGAATTGTATGCGGTTTATTTAGAGAAAAACAAGGTCATACAAAATGGAATAAAAAACCATCACTCGGATGTTTTAACCAATGACAGAAAAACATATTATGAAACTGAAGCAATTGAAGATTTAAAAAGCTGGTATACCCTTTTTTGGTATATTTATTATTTATTTGTGATACCGATTTTTATTATTACAGTAATTCTTAAGATGACGTTACATTGGGCTGCCAAGCTTGTTATTATCATTATTTCAGTGACATATACGTATTATATAGATTTCATTATGCGCGCTATCTATGGTTTTTTCCATTCTTTGTGGAGACAATTGCCGAAAAATGTGTATAATAATTTATAAGCAAATGCGAGAAACAAAATATATATTATTATTACTTAAAGAGACGATAATATATATTATTTTACAAACTTACTTAAAAACCGTGTAAATGTTTTATATAAAACATTGTATTGTAATGAGGATTATCGCCATATATTTCATTATTTGGCAATGTAAATGGAATTAACTTTGTTTTTTGACAAACATACGGAAACCCTATTTGATCTTGTGTTGTATATTTTAGTGTTTGTAAATACCACAAATCTAAAAATGTTTTAACATCATTATCTTTATTAAGAAAAGCAACAAAGCAAGTAATCCATACACCCATATGTGGAGAATGTGATTTTATATTTTTGAAAAATTCATCATTATAACCATCTTCTACATAACATTGATATTGATAATCGACATCTTGAATTGGTTGAGGTTGTCCATTACAACAATTGCTCATATATCTATCTATATGAGACCCGACTACTTCATTATTTAATATGCCATATCGCCATTCGTGATTCCATCCAATTATTTTTTCTCTGTAAATATTATTTAATATATATTCACTAGTTTTATCATATATAATTTCAATAGTCGCATCCAACCACACTATAACATCATATTTTTCTAATATAGGTATTTTTCTAAAAGATTGTTTATAATATTTTGCTATATTAAATGTATTTTTATTATTTATTATTGAATTTATATAAGTGTCATTATCTAGATCACTTTTGTTAGTTAAATGGTATTGAGTGGTATCAATAGTCCAATCATTGCTAATTATATCTTTATTATCTGTAAAACAGATACGGTCTGTTTCAATAGTTTGGGTCACCATTTTTTTACAAGATGCCTCATAATTACCATAAATAGCTGTAATAAAACAAATCTTTGACATTATTTATATTTATATTTATATTTATATTTATATTTATATTTAT
>Ga0114966_10001473_pt1 | contig 21729 bp, 21 predicted proteins | sample M_130207_XF_Meta_FD_87029 | JGI IMG/M metagenome (GOLD analysis project Ga0114966, IMG submission 87029) | Freshwater microbial communities from Lake Montjoie, Canada to study carbon cycling - M_130207_XF_MetaG | ecosystem: Environmental > Aquatic > Freshwater > Lake | place: Lake Montjoie... | reverse complement strand
GTCTCGTTATCCCTTCACTGTAAAGTGGCCGGACATGTAGCCCATGGTTGACATGGCTGCACCGAATTTTGCGATCGTGCCATCACCGCATGGATACTCGCAGTTCCAGACATATTCGCCCGGTCCGCCAGTGATGAAAGTGAAAACCGTAACATTTGGTTTTGTCGTATAGCCCTCTTCAGGCATATCAACTTCGGCAACTGCCTTCATCGGAACGCTTAAGAAAAACTCATCTTGCCCAACGGCTATACCGTGCACTGTAAAAGTATGTCCGACGGCATCAGGTGAAATCGATGTCATTCGCTCACCATTCAACATCGCTGAACCATCAATCGTTCCGCGAACTCGAGCAAAGTAATCGTTATTTAAACTCTCACCACCGTCATAATTTGTAACGGTCATTGTTATTACAGAGTGTGCTGGGACTTCAAAGTTTGTAACTGGGCCATATGTAACATAGCCAGGATGTGCACCACCCTCTTTACCGTGGCTGCCTGCCATGCTGTCGGGATAGACCGAAATCGCTAACGTTGCATGTGGCAAAACTCCTTGGGGTGTGTCCATAGTGCCGACTGGAGTTGCCGCGAGTACCCGTGAATCATTTTTTGCCGCGGCAACATACGTTCCGATTCCGGCGATCACACCAGCTCCGATAATGACCGTTCCGAGCGCGCCTAATATCCGCTTATTCATTCAAGCTCCTCCTGAGTGGCAATTCATTTCACATGAAGGTAACTCGCATGAAATTGTGATGCCGCTCACAACAGGATAGACCCCTTCACAGAAAAAGCCAAGGATATTTATCGAATACTTCCTAGTACTTACAGGCAGTTGAGGGTTAGCCTTCAGGCCATATGGAGATGCATCATCATGATGTGGGAGTCTTGGGCTCGTGGCAACTGGCCCCCGAGATTCTCCTGCCCATTGCACTGATTACATATCTCTACTGGCGCTTGCCGACTGATTCGGTATCCCTGCGGCAAAGGTTCTTTTTTTATTCAGGAATTCTCAGCGCGCTCATAGTCATTGTCACACCAATTGGTGCCAGAGCAATGGACTACTTCTCACTGCACATGGTCCAACACATCACGTTAATGATGGTGACGGGACCACTCTTAGTCCTTGGTACACCTAATAGTTTTCACCCAACACACTATCTATTTAAAGCAGTAACTAATCCGGCGCTCAGTTGGGCGACGTATGCCACGCTCATGATTGGCGTGCATTTATCCGTCCCTCACAAGTTCATTATGGATAATCCATGGGCGCATACGTTCCTAGAAGTTCCGCTCTATTTACTTTTACCTTACTTCTTTTACTTCAACTTGCTAGATCGTAATTTAGTTAACCAGCGCATCTCTCCTGCAATGGCAGTGATCTCACTCTTTCTTATGATGGTGCCTGAAACATTGACCGGCTTCTTTATTTACACCGCTCCAGGCTCTATCTATGACAACATGTACTCGCTCAATGACCAACGCCAAGGTGGTTCATTTATGTGGGCTGGGGCAATGATCATTGATACGGTTTGGATGTCATTTGCTGTTTATCATTGGATTAAGTCTGAAGAACAAAAAGCACGTGACATCGATGTTGAGATAGCTGCGAACAATGACAGATAAACCGGAGTTTCAAGCACCCGAGTGGGTCAATAATGACTCGGCCACTCCACCGGTCACAAATAAACAAAAACGAATCTTAAATTTCTCACTTTTTATTGTTGTGCCTTTTTGTCTCTGGGCTGGCTGGTTTGAATTTGGTCGCGCGCAAAATGGTAATTGGCGAGCATGGGTGTACACATTTGAATGGCCATTTTTTGCTGGTGTAGCTTTTTATCTGTGGCGTCGGCTTTCACGGGGCGATATTCCGCAAATTCCACGACCAGACCTTGAAAAATTAGCTAGGGAATTTGATGGTAAAGATCAACAATAATCCACGGTAGAATTAACCCGTTGATGCAACCGCATCAAAGAACTTCCCCCCAAGCGCCGCAGAAGCAGCGCTACTTGCGAGTCTTATTACGACCCTGACGGCAATAGCCAGTCAAACCCGAGACGCGCTTGTCGTCTCGATTGGTATGCATTTCTATGTCTCTACAACCACGTACTCCCGCGCCCGGAAAAGCTCGTCGCGCTGCCTCAGTTGGTAAACCAAAGCGTTCAAAGAAAGCTGCTGCATTTAAAGCAGCTGACCCTAAAGCGCGACACACAACTGCGCAAAAGAATGCACGTAAAGGTGCTGCCGCGATTTCAAAGTCGGGCGTAACTAAATCAGAAAGCGCTCCAAAAACACGTCGCTATTCAGATGTGGATCCAAATACAGTCTCGAAAAAAGAAGTTCGATTAACTGATCGCTCAAAATTACGCGCTAAGCGCTTTCAGGAAAAAACTGCTTCACGTCCACGCCCGATTGAAGCACCTGAAGAGCGAAAAGCCCGTATTGAACTTTCACAAAAACCTGAAAGCCGCGCCAAAAAGTTTGTTGCAGAGCGCGCCGAGAGGGCAAAGCGCTCGATTGACAAAAAGCCGGAGTTTAAAAAGACTGAGTACAAGAAAAAAGAGTACGTAAAACCTGAAAACAAAAAGCCTGAGTATGAAACAACTGCATTTAAAAAGCCAGACTTTAAAAAGACTGAGTTCAAGAAGTCTGATACACGTCCAACCACTCGACGTGACGCGGCAGTCGCTAAGGTTTCTCGCACTGGTGATGGCCGTCCAAATTTTATTCCGCGCAAAGTTGAAAAATTCGACCCAACGCGTCCCAAGAAACGTTCGGTTGCACCAGATACACGTGCGGCTAATTTCCGTGCCGAACGCCCAGCGCGTGACCGCCGAAATGATTCGCCTGCTTATGCTCGTGATGACTTTAAGCATTCGTCGAAGACTCATACCAACGCAGCTGTAGATTTTGGTGCAGATGATAATTACATCTCAACCAATTTAGCTGATGCGAACTTGATTGATGCGACACCATTAACTGAGATAACAACGACTTTTAGTGACCTTGGAGTTGCCGCACCATTGGTTAACGCCCTTGCTAAGCAGGGGATTATGCATCCATTCCCAATCCAGATTGCAACATTGCCAGATGCGCTAGCCGGCCATGACATCTTGGGTCGCGGACAAACTGGTTCAGGTAAGACCCTGGCCTTTGGTTTAGCTCTCCTAAATAATCTGAATGGAAAAGTTGCTAAGCCTCATAAGCCACTTGCGCTAGTACTTACACCTACGCGTGAACTTGCTCAACAGATTGATGAAGTTTTAATGCCCCTAGCCCGCTCGATTGGACATGAATCCGTTGTTGTTGCCGGTGGGATGTCCTATGCAAAACAGATCACTGCGATGCGCCGTGGAACTGCAATTTTGGTAGCAACACCTGGCCGCCTTATCGACTTACTGAACAAAGGTGAAGTTCAGTTAGATCAGTTAGAGATAACTGTTCTCGATGAAGCCGATCAAATGGCCGACATGGGCTTCTTGCCCGTCGTTAAGGAGATTTTGGATCAAGCAAAACTAGATGGGCAGCGCATGCTGTTTTCTGCAACTCTTGATCGCGGTGTTGATTCACTAGTTCGTCAGTACTTAAAAAATCCTAAGACCCACTCATTGCAAAACGATCGTGCATCAGTGTCAACGATGGAGCACTACGTACTTGTAATGAACCCAGGTGATAAAGATGACATTACGAACCAAATTGCTGCCCGTAACGGTAAGACAATCATGTTTGTTAAGACCCAGCGTGGCGCTGATCGTTTAGCTGACAAGCTAGCTCACGCAGGTGTTTCAGTCGGAGCACTTCACGGTGGTAAGACTCAAGCTGTACGTACTCGTACACTTGCGCTCTTCAAAGAGTCGGTTAATGCCGCACTTGTTGCAACCGATGTTGCAGCTCGCGGTATTCACGTTGACGGAATCTCTTTGGTTGTTCACGTCGATGCACCGACAGATCACAAGGACTATCTGCACCGCGCTGGCCGTACTGCTCGTGCAGGCGAGGCTGGCACGGTTGTGACGATTGCTACTACAAAGCAGCAGAAATCAATTGGTGGACTTACTTCTCGTGCAGGAGTTACTCCTAAGTTTGTTGGAGTAACACCTCTGAGCACCGATCTTATGAAGATTACTGGTGCGCAAGAGCCATCAGGAATCCCATACATCGTGCCGATCGTTGAAAAATCAATGCGCAGCGGTGGAAATAGACGTCCTCGACCTAACTCAAGTCAACGTCGCCGTCGCCCACATTAATTACTAATCGATAGGCTTGGCGTCATGACAACATTTGATGCTAATCCCTTCGCTCATCGCAGCGAACTCGAATATGAGTTGCCGCCCTTTGCTCTGATCCGTGATGAGCACTACCTGCCCGCATTTATTGTTGGGTGCGAGCAACAACTCGCCGAAGTTCAAGCGATTCTCGATGTACCAGGCACGCCAACTTTTGAAAACACAATTGTCGAGCTTGAAAAAACGGGACTTTTGCTTACCCGCGTTTTGAATGTTTTTTATAATAAATCATCGAGTGATACGAGTGATGCATTGGATGCTGTTGAGGTAGAGCTAGCGCCCAAACTTGCCGCTCATAGTGATGCAATTAAATTGAATCCAGTAATGTTCGCGCGAATTAAAGCTTTATATGAGAGCCGAGCATCTCTGAACCTCAATAGCGAGGATTCATGGCTTCTCGAGCGATATTACAGAGATTTGATTCATGCTGGAGCTCACTTAAGTGAGGTTCAACGCACCGAGCTCATGCAGATTAATGAGGAGCTCTCTAGCTTAGAGACACAGTTTTCAAAGAATTTGTTATCAGATACAAATGAACTCGCTATTGTCGTAAATGACATATCAAGGCTAAATGGTTTAAGCGAAAATGAGATCGCAGCAGCGGCTTCTGCTGCCAAGGATCGTGGATTAGATGGTTCATGGCTTATTGGTGCCGTTAATTTTTCAGGAAATCCCACACTCGCATCGCTTAAAGATCGAGAGCTGCGTAAAGAGATTATGCAGGCCTCTCTTGAAAAGGCTAACCGAAACAATAAGAACGATAATAAATCCATCATTCTAAAGATAGTAATGCTTCGCGCTCGAAGAGCTAAATTATTTGGATCTAAGACTCATGCCGAATACATTACCGCTGAACAAACCGCCGGAAATCCTGACAATATTCATGCGATGCTGCGTAAAATCGCACCTGCTGCAGTTCGCAACGCACAAGCTGAGGCTGAAGATTTAAAACTGGCGGCCAAGGAGCTTTCAGAGATTAATAGTTGGGACTGGGATCTTTATACGGAGCAAGTTCGACTCGAAAAATACAACGTAGATACCTCGAAGATGCGTCCCTACTTTGAACTTGAGCGCGTATTAAAAGATGGTGTGTTTTTTGCCGCAGGTAAGTTATTCGGTCTAGTCTTTAAAGAACGCCCTGATTTGATTACGTATCATCCCGAAGCTCGAGCATTCGAAGTCAATAATGAGGATGGTTCGCACGTCGGACTATTCATTGGGGATTTTTTTACACGCGATTCAAAACGTGGTGGTGCTTGGATGAATAACTTAGTAGATCAAAGCTTTCTATTAAATCAAATTCCTGTCGTGGTTAATAATCTCAATATTCCTAAGCCACCAGCTGGCCAACCTGCCTTGCTGACTTTTGATGAGACCACGACTCTTTTCCACGAATTTGGTCACGCGATTCATGGCTTGCTCTCCCAGGTTAAATATCCCCGAGTATCTGGCACTAATGTTCAACGTGACTTTGTCGAATTCCCATCACAAGTAAATGAGATGTGGATTCTCTGGCCTGAGGTTGTAGAAAACTATGCACGGCACCATATAACTGGAGAAAAACTTCCGCAGGAATGGATCGAAAACTTACAGGCTGTATCGGCGTTTAATGAAGGTCATGCAACGACTAGTTACCTAGCTGCAGCGATTCTCGATCTAGCGTGGCATTCGATAACCTCCGATGATGTGGTCACCGATGTCGAAGCCTTTGAATCGCAAGCGATCAAGGCGTATGGTCTGGATTTTGCGCCAGTACCAACGCGTTATCGCTCAACGTACTTTTCACATATTTTCGCTGGAGGATATTCGGCCGGTTACTACGGTTACATCTGGTCGGAAGTCTTGGATGCCGATACCGTTGACTGGTTCAAAGAAAACGGTGGGCTCCTGCGAAAGAATGGTGAATACTTCAGAGACTGTCTACTCAGCCGAGGTGGCTCTATCGATTCACTGCAGATGTTTAGAGATTTTAGAGGAAGAGATTCACAGATCGAGCCGTTGTTGAAGCGCCGCGGTTTGTTGTAGAACTTATTAGCCAGCTGAGCCTGAAGGACCTGACTTACGTTGAAAACGTGGTGCAGGTGCACCACCAGCTTGTGCGCCACCAACCTTTGGTCCTGATGCTGTTCCACCACCAGGAAGTGATGTGTTCTTATGCTTCTTTTTTTCTAACGCCTCTAAAAATTTTGCCCGGGCATCGTCAACGGGTTTCTTGTCATCGGCCATGCATGAATCGTACTACTTAATCAGCGCGAGGTATTTTTATAAAGAATACAAAGAGTGTGCCCCAAATGACTGATGCCACCGTTATCAGAGAGAAGCCGAGAGAATCTGGCCAGCGGTATATAGAACAGGCCATGACACCAAATAAACCTGAAAGAGACCAGAGTGTTATTGCAGCTTTCTTGCGGCTCAAACCCTTACGAATCAAGCGGTGTGACAGGTGGTCGCGACCTCCAGTGAAAGGAGAGATATTGTTGTTAAGCCGTGAAGTTACAGCTACGCATGTATCTAAAATTGGAACTGCAATCAATAGGACTGGAATAGAAAGTGATAAGAAATTGGGCTTGATTCCGGGACTCACCCGAATTGTTAAGACTGAAACCAGAATACCCAAGAACAGTGCACCCGCATCTCCCATATAGATCTTTGCTGGGGATTTGTTCCAAATCAAGAAGCCTAAAGTTGAACCTGCCATCACTATAGATAGTGCACTTACGAGCAATTGGCCTCGGTCAAATGCGATAAAGAATATAAAAAAGGAGATAACTGCGACGGTTCCAGTTGCTCCACCATCTAAATTATCAAAAAAGTTTATTGAGTTACAGATTCCAACAATCCAGAGGATTGTTACGGCAATATCTACGAATCGATTACCAAATGCAACTCCTGAAGCATCTGTTGAAACCAAAGTAATTGCAACTATTGCAGCCGTTATTGTCTGCGTGATTAATCGTGGCCATGGTGCCAAGCCTTGCAGATCATCGACTAATCCCATGACAGCAATTGCAACTGCGGGAAAGATTACATAAGTCGCAAGGCTTATATTCTCTCTAGTCAATGCAGTCGCAAAAATTGCACCATAAGTAGTGACGACAATTCCAATAATGATTGCAACGCCGCCGAGATATGGCACAGGCTCGGCATGTGTTTTATGCTGCGATGACGGCATGTCCATTGCATTGATGCGAATCGCAAATTTGCGGATAAGGGGAGTAACTAAACCGACAATAATTAACGCCATAAAACCTAGACCAACATACTGAAAAAGCGAATAACTCATTGAGCTGTTTTTTCCACATATTCGCGTAGGTGCTCTAAGACTTCTGACTCTCGGTATCTTCTATGTCCACCTAAAGTTCGAATCGGTGTAAGTTTGCCCGCCTTTGCCCATCTGGTAACAGTCTTTGGATTGACATGAAATCTCAACGCAACTTCCTTAGGAGTTAATAAGACTTCGGCATCGGGAAGGCGATTCATTCAAACTCCCCTGTTTATAATCTTTAAGGCGGCCAATAACTCAGTGAATTATCGCTATTAATCGCCCAACATGCAATATGGGGCTTGACCTAATTCGCCATTGCATACGACTGAATTCGCTGCCAACGTGACATTAATCGCTGATACCCAACACCTGCGCGAGCACCATCTGCAGCACCCAGGCCCTCTAATGAAAAGAGGACATCTTCAATTGAAGAGTCGGCAGATAAGCCATCCTCACCATTGTCACGAAGTGACTTATCTAAATATGTTGCTAACCCACCATAGTCGAGTTCTACACGCGATTGAGGATGAAACATGGATAGCCACTCTATGAGATTTGCAAGATCTTGTTCGACTGGGCCTTCACCAAATGCTCCGACAACAATTTGATATGCAGCATCTGCGCGTGACCTCGCAAGTGAAATCGTAGTTTGTAGATTTGTGAATAAGCCAAATGAGTTTTCGCCGCGATGCCGTTCTTGGGGCTGGAAAAGTAAAAACCACCGTGGAGGAATAATCCATGTCTCATTCAAAATGTGCGGTACTTTATCTTCAAGTAAATCAACGCCTGAGGTGATTACATCTTCAATTGCAGGTGTAATAAAAAATGGGATGATTGAGCTTGGCAATGAATCTTTGAAATTATCTAACGCCGCCCAGCACCGTGTCGCTGTGCCCCACGGTGAAACGTAGCGTTCTCCATCAATCTCTAGAATGTGTACGCCGTCAGGACGTCCAGCGGGTGATTCAGGAAGAATTAAACGCCGGAGCGCTAATGTCTCTTCGATAACATAGCTATCTTCATCTATTTCAACCGACTGCCAACGCAGACGATCGGCCGGCTCAAATGCTGATAGCGGTTCGTAGATGCGTAGTGATGCAACGTACGGAGTAGGTCTCACGCACGTGGGATGTAGTTGCCCTCAGCAAAGGGATCGTCATCATCGTTATTTTTTGACGTATCAACTTCGCCATGGAGCTCTTTAGTTAAACGGTCGAGATCCATATCTTGGGCGTTGTACTTTAAATCCCGTGCAACCTTGGTCTGTTTTGCTTTAGCTCGGCCGCGACCCATAGTGCGACCTCCTTACTGTATGTATTCGTCAGAGCCGTAGATTAGCGCGCCTTGTACGAACCGACCAAAGTTGAGCGTGGATCTCCGCCTATTCTGCCCGAAATATCGCCTGCAACCCAGGCCTTCATGCCACGGGCCGACAGTGAGGCCAGAGCTAAATCAGCTGAATCGGCAGAGACAATGGCGACCATGCCGATTCCCGCATTCCATGTGCGCTCCATATCGGATTGAGGGACTCCACCGATTGAGGCCATGAACTCCATCTCAACCGGCAATGACCAAGTTGAGCGATCATAAGTTGCACACAGATGCTCTGGAACTACTCGCGCAGTGTTCTCGGCAATTCCACCACCAGTGATGTGCGAAAAGCCTCGCAGTTCACCTAACATTGATTTTATAAGCGCTAAACAATCAAGAGTGTAAATCTCGGTTGGTGTTAAAAAAACTTCGCCTGAAGTCTTCCCAAATTCACTCACATGTGAATCAAGAGAGAGTTTTTGGCTTTTAATAATATGGCGCACTAGTGAATAACCATTTGCATGGAAACCACTTGAAGGCATGGCGATCACAACATCACCTATATTTACAAGGTGCGCACCTAATTGTTTATCTGCATCAACCACTCCTGTTGCAGCACCTGCGATATCAAACTCATCTTCGTCTAGCAGCCCTGGGTGCTCTGCGGTTTCACCACCGATTAAAGCGGTATTAGCTTTTACGCAGCCTCTGGCAATACCTTCAACAATTTGCGCAATACGTTCTGGAATAACTTTTCCGACTGCTATGTAATCTGTCATAAATAATGGCTCAGCGCCACAGACAACTAAATCATCTACAACCATTGCGACTAAATCTTCACCGATTGTGTCGTACTTACCCATTACACGTGCAATTTCTGTCTTTGTTCCAACACCATCTGTCGAAGTTGCTAGCAGTGGTTTGGTCATACTTTTTAGTGCGCTTGCATCAAAGAGTCCAGCAAAACCTCCGATGCCACCCATCGCTTCAGGCCTTGAAGCTTTAGCGATTGAGGCCTTCATAAGGTTTACTGCACGATCTCCTGCATCGATATCAACGCCTGCATCTTTATATGTACTCATTTAACTACCGAGCACTTCAGTAATTTCAAGACGCATCTTGCCCTCTGACATATCGGCAGGAATGCGAATGGGATAGTCCCCTGTAAAACACGCTGAACAGAGCTTATTTTCTTCGATTTGGGTTGATTCAATAAGCCCATCGAGTGATACATATCCAAGTGAATCAGCACCAATAGAACGACGAATCTCTTCAACTTCAAGTCCACTAGCGATGAGTTCGGCGCGGGTTGCAAAATCGATGCCATAAAAACATGGCCACTTAACAGGTGGGGAAGATATGCGCACGTGGATTTCTCGTGCCCCAGCTTCTCGAAGCATGCGAACAATTGCCCGCTGTGTGTTACCCCTAACAATTGAATCATCTACCACAACGATTCGCTTACCCTCGATAATTTCGCGTAAGGGATTTAACTTTAATCGAATACCTAATTGACGAATAGTCTGAGATGGTTGAATAAAAGTTCGCCCAACGTATGAGTTCTTTACTAAACCAATTCCAAATGGAATTCCAGAACCCTTTGCATAACCAATTGCTGCTGGAGTACCAGACTCTGGAATTGGGATTACTAAATCAGCTTCAACGGGTGCCTCTTGGGCTAATCGAACACCGATTGCGACTCGGGTGGCATGAATTCCTTGACCTGCGATTGTTGTATCTGGACGTGATAAATACACATACTCAAATAGACAACCTTTAGGATCTGGTGCTGCCCATCGCTGTGAGCGAACACCGTTTTCGTCAATTGCAATTAATTCACCGGGTTCGATTTCACGGACAAAAGCTGCACCGACGATATCCAGTCCTGCGCTCTCCGATGCAACCACCCAACCTGTTTCTAACTTGCCTAGTACTAACGGACGGACACCATGCCGATCGCGCGCGGCATAAAGTGTGTGCTCATCCATAAAGACGAGTGAGAACGCGCCTTCTAATTGGGGTAGAACGGCAAGCGCACTCGCCTCCACATTTTTCTCATTTTGCAGTGATATCAGTGCGGTCATAATTTCTGTGTCCGTTGTCGCTCCACGATCACGACCGGTGGTTGGTTCTAGCTTTTGGACGAGCTCAGCGAGTTCGCCAGTATTCGTCAGGTTGCCATTATGGGCTAAAGCTAGTGTTCCGTACTTAGTTGGGCGCAAAGTTGGTTGAGCATTTACCCATGTACTCGAACCAGTAGTGCTGTATCGGCAGTGACCAATAGCCAAGTTTCCAGGAAGTGTTGCGAGATCACTTTCAGTGAAGACTTGTGAGACTAAACCCATATCTTTATAGACAAGGATTCTCTGACCATCACTCGTTGCGATTCCGGCTGATTCTTGTCCGCGATGTTGCAGTGCATATAATCCATAAAAAGCTAGCTTTGCTACTTCTTCACCTGGTGCCCACACACCAAATACTCCGCATGCATCTTGTGGCCCTTTATCGGCATCCAAGATGTTTTGGTTTAGTAAACCATCCGGACGCCGACTCATGACATCATCCTAAGCGGTAAGTACTCGGTTAGATCAGCGCGAACACCAGAGGCATTTATTGCGCCGCTCTTGAGCGCATCCGCCCACATGAGATCGCCCCTAGCTAACGCCAGCCACGTTTGTGCATCCATTTCAATCACATTTGCCGGGGTTCCACGAGTATGAGTTGGTCCATCTCCACACTGCACTGCTGCATACGGAGGAATACGAACTTCTATCGCTCGACCTGGTGCTTTCGCCACAAGAATTTCTAAACTCTCTTTGACGGCTTCAAGGATTCTGGGGTCTCTCATCGCCATCAACCAAACAATCGAGGAAATGTTGAGGTATGAGCGATTCGAAGTTCATCTAATGAAATTTCGCAATCATTTATCTTTAATGAATCTCCACCGGTAGTTCCGATTCTAGACAATGTGATTGATTGCAAAGTGGCCAGATCTCTGAGTACTTCAGATTTGCTTGGATCAATTGCTACCAATACTCGACCTGGGGATTCACTCAGTAGATCAATACCGACATTGTTTAAGGAGATAGTCGCACCGATTGAATATCGCAGCACCATCTCAGTTAAACCAGCTGATAATCCACCTTGGCTTAAATCATGGGCTGCACTGAATATCTTTTCTCCATGCCCAGCTAAAAGTAGCTCTATAAGCCTCATTTCACGGCCCAAATCAGCGATAGGAGATTGACCTACACGTTGACCATGCAGAAAAGCCCACTCGCTGCCCGCAAAATCCTCATATGTATCTCCTAGGAGATAGAGATCTAAACCTGCAGTATTAAAACTCATCGGTGTACGGGTACGAACATCTTGAATTACTCCGAGAACTCCAATTACTGGAGTTGGCAAGATCGCAACTGCCCCCGTTTGATTATAGAAAGAAACGTTGCCACCAGTTACGGGTAAGCCCATCTCTAAACATCCATCGGCAAGACCGCGAACTGATTCAGCAAACTGCCACATCACGCCTGGATCTTCGGGAGATCCGAAGTTAAGACAGTTGGTCACTGCTAATGGACGGGCTCCTGCAGTTGCAATATTTCGAGCCGCCTCTGCTAAAGCTAACTTCGCACCTTGATATGGATTTAAATACGACCAGTTTGCATTCGCATCGGTTGAAATCGCTACACCAAGATGTGTTGTCTCGTCGATTCGGACCATTCCAGAATCATCAGGTTGGGATTGAACCGTATTTCCCTGAACATATTTATCGTATTGCGATGTCACCCAAGATTTATCGGCTAAATTTGGAGCACCTGCAAGTTTAAGAACTGCGGCTCTCACTTCATCCGATGTAGTTGGAATCGGAATATTTACTCTTTGCGAATTTACTAAGTCGATATATGCGGGTTGGGCAAGAGGACGGTTATATACCGGACCTTCATGGGCAACAGTGCGCGGTGGTACATCGACAATAATCTCACCATTCCACGTAATCTCTAAACGATCTCCATTTGTTACTTCGCCAATCGCGGTTACTGTGACATCCCATTTCTTACAGATCTCTAAGAAACGCGGCAGCTTATGCGGTTCAACGATGGCACACATTCGCTCCTGGGACTCTGACATCAAAATCTCTTCGGGCGAAAGTGATGGATCGCGCAGCGGAACCTTATCTAGCGCTACTTTCATGCCCCCTGAGCCACCGGAAGCTAGTTCACTTGTTGCACACGATAATCCAGCACCGCCCAAGTCTTGAATTCCAACAACGAGATCTTCGGCAAAGATTTCAAGTGAGCACTCAATCAAAATCTTTTCTACAAAAGGATCTCCTACTTGCACACTCGGGCGCTTTGTTGATCCGCCCACGCCAAAAGTTTCAGATGCAAGTACAGAGACTCCACCTATCCCATCTCCTCCGGTTTTAGCACCGAAGAGAACTACAAGGTTGCCAGCTCCTGCAGCTTTCGCTAACTTAATATCGCTGTGTTTCATGACGCCAACACACAAAGCGTTCACCAACGGATTGCCTGCATATGTTTCATCAAAGACAACTTCGCCACCAATATTGGGCAATCCCAAGCAGTTACCATAGCCACCAACGCCTGCAACAATCCCAGGTAGAACTCGACGAGTATCTGGGGCCTCAGCTGGGCCAAATCTTAAAGAATCCATTACGGCAATGGGTCGCGCACCCATAGTTAAAATATCTCGTACGATTCCACCAACACCTGTAGCTGCGCCTTGATAAGGCTCAACAAATGATGGGTGATTATGCGACTCGATTTTGAAAGTAACTGCATAACCTTGACCTACATCTACAACACCTGCATTTTCACCAATACCTACCAAAAGTGCATCAGAATGAGGGGCTTTTTCGCTGAACTGTTTTAAATGTACTTTGGATGATTTGTAGGAGCAGTGCTCAGACCACATCACCGAATACATCGCTAGCTCAGATGACGTTGGACGCCGACCAAGAATCTCTTTAATCCGTGCATACTCATCGGGCTTCAACCCAAGCTCTGCAAATGGTTGCTTGTTATCAGGTGTTGTTTGCGCAACTGCCACAGTATCGAGGCTCATTACCTCACCATTGAGTTCAAAATCGAAGTGAAAAAACCAAGACCTTGTGCCGATGGTCCCGTAAGTGGATCAATAGCGTGCTCTGGATGGGGCATGAGGCCCACAACATTGCCACGAGTATTTGAGATTCCTGCGATGAGATTACGAGATCCATTGGGGTTTTCACCGACATATCGAGCGATGACACGGCCTTCGCCCTCTAACTGGGCAAGAGTGGTGTCATCACATTGATAAGAGCCTTCACCATTTTTTAGTGGAATGGTTATTTTCTCTCCATTATTGAAGGCAGAGGTCCAATCTGTTGCGTTATTAATAATCTCAATCTCTTGATCACGACATAAGAAGTGCAGATCAGAGTTACGGGTCAACGCACCTGGTAGTAAATGTGATTCACAGAGAACTTGAAATCCATTACAGATTCCGAGTACCGGCATTCCTCTTTCTGCGGCCTCTATAACAAGCGTCATCACTGGAGCAAAACGCGAGATTGCTCCACATCGCAAATAGTCACCATATGAAAATCCGCCAGGCAAAATGACTGCATCAACACCCTTGAGATCAGCATTGGCGTGCCACAAGGCAACTGATTCACCACCGGCAAAATTGACAGCACGCGCAGCATCGCGATCATCAAGAGTCCCTGGAAAGGTTATTACCCCAACGCGCATTACTGTTCTACTCTTACTGCATACGTTTCAATAACAGGATTTGAAAGCAGAACTGCAGCGGCTTTCTCTACCTCTGCTAACTGTTCAGGTGTTGGCTCTCCTTCGACTACGATCTCAAAACGCTTTCCCTGCCTGACCGACTGCGCAAAAGTAAAGCCAAGTCGTGGCAACGCTGATGCAACGGCATTTCCTTGTGGGTCGAGAATTTCGGGCTTTAACATCACATCAACCACAATTGTTGCCATTGTCTTATTCTCCTTGTTTTAGAAAACGCTGCCAGTTAAACGAAAAAACGCCTCTTCATATCTTTGTGCAGTCTTTTCTACGATCTCTTCTGGTAGTTCGGGGGGTGGGCTATCTCTATCCCAACCACTTGCTACGAGGTAGTCACGTAAAAACTGTTTATCAAAGGATGCTTGCGCTCCCCCGGGTACCCATGTTGAAAGCTCCCAAAACCTTGAAGAATCAGGGGTTAGCGCCTCATCGCCCAAGACAAGCTCACCCGAAGAGTTAAGCCCAAATTCAAATTTAGTATCTGCCAGAATTATTCCGCGCTCTTGAGCAAAATCCGAGGCCGTGTCATAGAGTGAGATTGTTAAATCCTTCAAAGCTTGCGCCTGATCGCGGCCAATAATAAGAGCAACGGCTTCGAAATCTATATTGATATCGTGCTCACCAACGTCAGCTTTGGTTGCAGGCGTAAAAATAGTAGTCGGAAGTTGGGAGCCATCGACTAAACCTGTAGGAAGTTTATTTCCACATACCGCTTGATGAGTTTGGTACTCGCTCCATCCACTACCTGTTAAATATCCCCGTGCAACACATTCGATTTCAAACATCTCAAGTGGTTGCACTATGACTGCACGATCCATAACAGTAGATGGGACATCGGTAGAGATTATGTGGTTCGGAATAATGTCTTCAAGAAGTTCAAACCAAAAAAGCGATAATTGCGTAAGCACCGCTCCCTTACCTGGAATCGTGGTGGGCATAACCCAGTCATAAGCAGATACCCGATCCGATGCAACGAGCAGAATCTCCTTCTTCTCGTTCGTATATAAGTCGCGTACTTTTCCGGTGCGCAGATGTGTCCACCCAGGTATTGAAGGCGCTGGCGGTGGACCAGCTAAGCCAAAGCCACTCACCGAATAGAGCCGGGCTTGTACTGCACCGCTGCAGGGTGCGCGGATGTAATCGCTTCGATGCGTTTAACAACTCGGGCAACTTGTTGGCGAGCATCGCCAGTAAAATCTAGTGGTGTACTTATGAGAAGCTCTAAAGCCGCGCGATCTAACGGTATGCGAGCATCAACTGCTAAATCATCAAGAAGTGTGTTGTCTTTGCCTTCGCGCATTCCAAGCGCGGCTTTGACTGCGTGTTCTTTGATGACTTCGTGTGCAACTTCGCGACCGATGCCTGCTTTTACTGCGGCCATTAAAATCTTTGTTGTAGCAAGGAACGGCAAGTAGCGCTCTAACTCTGCGGCTATTACTGAAGGAAATGCGCCAAACTCTTCAAGCACTGTGAGCATAGTTTCCAGCAATCCATCTACGGCATAAAACGCATCTGGTAGTGCGACTCGGCGAACTACGCTGCATGAAACATCGCCTTCGTTCCACTGGTCACCAGCTAATTCGCTCACCATCGATGCGTAGCCTCGCAAAACTACTGCTAGCCCATTTACTCGTTCACACGAGCGTGTATTCATCTTATGTGGCATGGCACTGCTACCAACTTGGCCAGCCTTGAATCCCTCAGTGACTAACTCTGCCCCAGCCATTAAACGAATTGATGTTGCCAGTGATGATGGTGCTGCCGCTAACTGCACAAGCGTTGTGACAACATCATAATCAAGTGATCGAGGATAAATCTGGCCAGTTGAATCTAAGACGTGATTAAAACCTAACTCAAGAGATACGACGGTTTCAAGTTGTGCATGTGCATCGGATGAACCCAGCAAGTCGATTGAGTCCTGCGCAGTGCCTACTGGGCCTTTAATCCCACGCATTGGATAGCGCTCTTGTAGAGATACTAACCGCTCATATGCAAAAAGTAGTTCTTCGGCCGATGATGCAAAACGTTTTCCAAGAGTTGTGACTTGTGCCGGCACATTATGTGATCTACCAGCAATCGGCTGATCTACATACTGTGTTGCGCGCTCTGCTAACCGTGCAAGAAGTGTTACAACTTTTCCATGAACAACTTCTAAGCCGCTACGAATCTGAAATGCTTCAATATTTTCGGTTAAGTCACGACTTGTCATCCCCGCATGGATAGCTTCGTGGCCGGCGAGCGCATTGAACTCTTCAATTCGAGCTTTAACATCATGGCGCGTAAGTTTTTCACGCGCATCTATCGATGCAAGATCGACGTGTGTGATTACATTCTCATAAGCTGTAATCACATCATTGGAAATTACGTGGCCTAATGTGGATTGAGCCCGCATGAGCGCGATCCACAATTTGCGCTCTGCAATAATCTTGGCTTCTGGCGCAAAGATTTCACGCATTGCAGTGGATGCATATCTATCGGCAATAAGGCTCACCGCTGAATTATCGGCCATTTAATTGCCTTTTTCTGCCACTGAGGCGTTTAGTGCGATGTCGCTGCGATAAAAGGAGCCTGGCAGTGAAATCTGGCTGATGACACGGTAAGCGCGATCCCGAGCCTCTGTGAGATCTGCTCCTACCCCAGTCACGCTAACAACGCGGCCACCTGTTGCAATCAGAGCTTCATCGCTTTGAGATGTTCCAGCATGAAAGATCTGGACGTTTTCAACTTTTGGAAACTCTGAAATCCGGCCACCCGTCTGTGGCGCGCTTGGATATCCCTGCGCAGCTAAAACGACAGTGACTGCCGACTGATCACTCCACTCTAAAACAGTATCTGCAAGCCCTGCGGTTGCCGCCTTGTATAGGAGATTTGCTAAAGGTGTTTTTAATAATGGAATAAGCACTTGTGTCTCTGGATCTCCAAAGCGAACATTAAATTCAATCACTCTAGAGCCACGATCAGTCAGAGCCAAGCCTGCATACAGCAGACCAACAAAGGGTGTTCCTCGTGCGTTCATTTCAGCGATCATGGGTGCAAGGATTTGTGTATATGTATCTTCAACGATGTCACTTGGTGCCCACGGAAGTGGTGAGTATGCACCCATCCCTCCAGTGTTAGCTCCGGCATCATTATCATGTGCGCGCTTAAAGTCTTGCGCTGGTTGCATGGCAAGAATCGAAACTCCGTCACTTATTCCAAAAAGTGAAACTTCAGGCCCATTCAAATACTCTTCAATAACCACTCGGCCACATGCAACCGCGTGGCGTAGAGCTTCTTCTCGATCAAGTGTAACCACAACGCCTTTACCGCCAGCTAAACCATCATCTTTAACAACATATGGTGCGCCAAAGCTATCGAGTGCATTTTCATACTCTTGCACAGTAGTGCAAGTAAAGCTCTGTGCAGTCAGAACACCTGCATCAGACATTACCTCTTTAGCAAAAGTTTTAGATCCTTCAAGCTGCGCCGCCGCCTTGGACGGCCCAAATACTGCGATCTTTAATCGCCGTAAGTCATCGGCTACACCGTTGACAAGTGGAATCTCTGGACCAATCACAACTAAATCGGCCTCAATTTCCTGCGCCAGGGCAACGATTTGTGCGTTGTTTGATACATCTAATGCATGGCACCGCGCAAACTCGGCGATGCCTGGATTGCCCGGCGCAACATGCAGCGACGTGCATGCAGGATCTGCATGTAGACCTAGTCCTAGGGCGTGCTCGCGACCGCCGCTTCCGACTAGGAGAATTTTCATGTACTAGATGAAATCCGTTACGACAATTGTTTCATCGCGCCCAGGGCCAACACCAATTGCACTCATAGGCGCACCTGAGATTTTTTCTAAGAAGGCGACATACTCTTGTGCAGCTTTCGGTAGATCACTGAGTTTTCTGGCCTTTGTTATATCTTCGCTCCAACCCTGTAAATACTCATAAATTGGTTTCGCGTGATGGAAATCGCTCTGTGATGCTGGTAATTCTTCAACGCGCTTGCCATCAATCTCGTAAGCAACACATACTGGAATTTTTTCCCAGCCGGTAAGGACATCTAATTTAGTCAAAAAGAAATCTGTCAATCCATTGACGCGAACTGCATAACGTGCAATTGGTGCGTCATACCAACCGCAACGTCGTGCACGACCAGTTGTTACGCCAATTTCTCCACCGATGCGTCGAAGTGCTTCTCCATCCTCATCAAAGAGTTCAGTAGGAAATGGACCGCTTCCAACTCGCGTTGTATAAGCCTTTACGATTCCAATAACTTTATCGATCTTCGTTGGTCCGATACCACTACCCGTGCATGCACCACCCGCAGTTGGATTACTAGATGTCACAAATGGGTACGTGCCATGATCGACATCAAGCAGAGTTCCTTGTGAGCCCTCAAGCAGCACGCGCTTACCTGCTTTGAGAGCTTCATCAAGGAGTAAGACCGTATCTGCAACGTATGGGCGCAGAATTTCGGCATATCCCAAATACTCTTCAAGAACTTCATCGATGTCGATATTTTTGCGGTTGAAAACCTTGATAAGCACTTGGTTCTTATCGCGAAGAGCACTTTCAATCTTTTGGCGAAGAATTGATGGATCAAATAGATCTTGAACTCGGATTCCAATGCGGTTAATTTTGTCGGCGTATGCTGGCCCTATTCCCCGACCGGTTGTGCCTATCTTTGATTTTCCTAAGAAACGCTCGGAAACCTTATCTATCGTACGGTGGTACGGCGTAATCAAATGTGCATTTGTTGAGATTACTAATTTACTGCAATCAATTCCACGTTCAGTTAAACCTTTAATCTCTTCAAGTAAAACACCTGGATCGATTACAACGCCATTGCCAATAACTGGAATTACATTTGGTGAAAGAATTCCTGATGGTAATAAGTGCAGTGCATATTTCTGGTCACCAATAACAACTGTATGTCCGGCATTATTGCCGCCTTGATAACGCACAACATAATCAACTCGATCACCTAGTAAATCGGTGGCTTTACCTTTGCCTTCATCGCCCCATTGAGCGCCAAGCAAAACAAGTGCAGGCATCGGTAAAGCCTCTCTGGTTAGTTAGAAATTATTTGAGTGATGAAGTACCAGTTGAGCGAAGATCCTCACATGCGTGTACAACTCGTGCGGCCATTCCAGCCTCTGCAGCCTTACCCCAGGCGCGAGGGTCATAGGCCTTTTTATTTCCAACTTCGCCATCGATTTTCAATACGCCGTCGTAGTTCTTCAACATGTGATCAACAACTGGTCGAGTGAATGCATACTGAGTATCTGTATCTATATTCATCTTGATAACACCATAATCAAGTGATTCACGGATTTCTGAAAGAAGCGAACCTGACCCGCCATGAAAAACTAGGTCCATTGGCTTGCTTCCAGCAGGTAATCCAAGTTTGCTAGATACAGCTTCTTGAAGTGTTGCCAAAATCTTTGGCTGCAACACTACGTTTCCTGGCTTATAGACTCCATGAACATTGCCGAAAGTCGCAGCTACTAAATAACGTACGTCAGTTCCAAGAGTCTCAACTGTTAATAGTGCATCTTCTGGATGTGAATACAGTTTTGCATCGTGTTTAGCTTCGATGCCATCTTCTTCTCCACCAACGACTCCGATTTCAATCTCAAGAATTGTGCGAGCTGTAATTGACATATCCAGCATCTCTCTTGCAACTTTCATATTCTCTGCCATTGATACCGCTGAGCCATCCCACATGTGTGAGTTAAATAGTGGTGCCTTGCCTGATGCAAGACGCGCTGCACCAAAGGCAAGCAGTGGACGCATAAAACCATCAAGTTTTTCTGCTGGGCAGTGATCTGTATGGATTCCAATATTGACGTTGTAGTTCTTTGCAACAACGTGTGCGAATTCGGCGAGTGCAACTGCGCCATCAACCATTTTTTTAACTGTTGAGCCAGAAGCGTATTCCGCGCCACCCCAGGAAAATTGAATGATTCCATCGGACTCGGCTTCGGCAAAACCACGAATTGCTGCGGTAATAGTCTGTGATGATGAAACGTTAATCGCTGGATATGCGAAGGCGCCATTCTTAGCGCGATCCAACATCTCTACATAAATCTCGGGGGTTGCAATTGGCACTCTGGCTCCTCGTCGCTCTGGTGTAAAACTCTAGGAGAGCGCTTCGTTGAACCATCTAGAGGCTTACGGCCAATCCTCTCACTTACCGGGCTAATCCCACAAAAGCGGCACGAAAAAGCCCCCAAACCGAGGTGGCTTAGGGGCTTTTTCTAACCTGTGGCTACATGAACGCTTTAAAGGCATTGCTCAGGAAGCGGGCTAAGGCCGCGACCAGAGTGGGATTGCTGAAGAACTTAAGAATTAGCAGAATCAATGCAGTGATGCTCATTTTTCTCCTTTCATAGAGTGCCCGCATCTTTGTCTGCTCCCTCTCATGAGAAAGAGCACTTCCTTATCTCTGTTGATAACAGTGGTGAGCGGGTAATCTCACACGTTATGAGCCAAGACCATGAGTCACTAGAAAACCTCCTCACTGAGGGTCGGCAGTTCTTGCCCAGCCCAGAGTTTGCAGCACAAGCAAATGCTCAACCAGATGAGTATGCGCATGCAGACAAGGATCGCTTAGCTTTTTGGGAAGAGCAGGCTAGCAAACTTCAGTGGGACAAAAAATGGGATGAAGTTCTCGAATGGAAAGCACCGTACGCTAAATGGTTTTTGGGTGGAAAAATAAATGCATCAGTTAACGCGCTAGATCGACATGTTGCCGAAGGCCGCGGTAATCGCGTCGCATTTCATTTTGAAGGTGAACCTGGTGACACACGAACAATTACGTATGCACAACTTCTTGTAGATGTTAAAAAGGCAGCAAACGCGTTAATTGAAATTGGAATCAAAGCTGGTGATCGTGTGGCAATTTATATGCCGATGATTCCTGAGGCAGCAGTCGCGATGTTGGCGTGTGCGCGAATCGGTGCACCGCACTCTGTGGTCTTCGGTGGATTTTCAGCCGATGCTTTGTTATCACGTATTCAAGATGCTGATGCAAAGTTAGTTATTACTGCAGATGGTGGATTTAGAAAAGGTGC
>Ga0114966_10001472_pt1 | contig 21739 bp, 13 predicted proteins | sample M_130207_XF_Meta_FD_87029 | JGI IMG/M metagenome (GOLD analysis project Ga0114966, IMG submission 87029) | Freshwater microbial communities from Lake Montjoie, Canada to study carbon cycling - M_130207_XF_MetaG | ecosystem: Environmental > Aquatic > Freshwater > Lake | place: Lake Montjoie... | reverse complement strand
GCCGCCGCACGCTCTTCGAGATTGATTCGCGGGCTGAAGCGACGAACCTTGGCGGCGATGGCCAATTTGTCTGCTTGGTTCGTTGCGACACGGAACCGAGCCTCAAACTTTTTGAGCTGGACGGCGTGTTTGCGGCGACGTTCTTTTTCGCGATCTCGTTCGGTACGCGGCATGATTGAAAACTCTTCTAGGCGGCAATGTGAATTGGCAAAGACCGCAACCAAACTAGGCCAACGGTCGAAATCAAACTTGTGGTGAGGGGACGAACGCGACTCATTCACGACCCGCAGAACGGGTCTGAAAGCCGGAGTTACCTCAGTTTTTTGTGACAGGTTTTGCAGCGGACTCGCATCCCCACCAACTTGTCGCACTTGGGACAGCGCTTTGCCTTGCGGGCCAATTTCAGCTTTGTGCGTGGACGTAAAACCATGTCGTGCGATCCTCAATCTCAGTCAAGACAGGCCCGATGACTCCGAGGCGTCTCGGTCGGGCTGTTCAAGGAGGAGGGAAGATAACGGCCGATTCATGACCACGCAAGCCATGCGATACGACTGTTTTCGGTCTGATTTGAGAGTGGAAGCGACCACCAATGAAGCTTCTTCCTCGCTCGAATCCGCAGCCACGATTACGAGCCTTCCTCCCTCCCCTCCGAGGGGAGGGAGGAAAGGCGAAGAACGCGAGGAGTTGTTTCGTACCGGTTACTCAATTGCACTCGGCTGCCAGTGGCCCGGCGAGTTCACTCAGGAAGAATAAACGGCCCGGCTGTGTCGGCATGAACGTTGACGGAATCCACGGTGTCGGCTCGTGGCGGAGGGTCATCCAGAGCGACAGGCCCTGCCACATCATGCCGCGTCCGAATGTGCCGTCTGCGCCGCCAATGATCTTGTCGCAGCCGAGGAACAGGCCGGGGCCGATTGTGTTGGCAAACGCCGGGACGAGAGTCGTCCGGCTCTTGAAGCTCGTCAAAGCGTTCTGTTCGACGGTGAGCGGATGGAGCTTGGCACCGAGTCGATGCGTCTGCTGCTTCCATTCGTTGACGGATGAAAACTCACCGGCGAAGTGTGGTTCCCAAAACGCGATGTGACAGACGCGACCGATGCCGAAGATCACGCCCAGCTTGGCCCCTTTGCTCCGCAGTTCGCCGATCTTGTCCGAGTAGCCCGGCAGCAATTTCTTGGTCGCGAAGTTCCGCTGTTTCTTCGGGACCGTCAGCTTGCCGAGCGGCCCGTAGAACGCCTGCTCCATCGCATACTGAAACGCACCCGTGTTCGTCGGCGGGAGCGTGTTCCCGGCCGCGTCACTCCACTCGTCCATGTTGAAGCCATGGACGTGTTCGCACGAGACGCCCCACTCGGACAAGAAGTAAACCGCCCAGCGATACATTCCCATCGGCCCGACGGGCAGGATCAGCGCGAGCTGTTCGCCCGCATCGCGACTCAGCTTGATCGTCAGCGCGATCTCATGCCCGAGCATCATGTCGAAATCGGCGAGGCTGCCGCACGGCATCAATTGGAACTGCTTGTGCCACCACTTCTGACGCACCCCGATGTTCGCCGGGTCGGGATCGACGCACGCATCGATCTTGTTCAAATCCCAACCGGCGGGAAAAAAGCCTTCCATCAGCGAGCCAGACAACGTACTGAGCAAGTCCATCGACGAGTCCTCTTTCTTCCGGAGTGAAACGATTCCAACACGGCACGAAGGCGACACCAACCCGAAGCGTGAGCGAAGATGCCACTCTACGGCACACCTCCCAACTTACACTAAACACTTCGCGTGAGCGGGGCGAGTTCTTACCAAATCGCCTCACCCAACGAAATCAAGCAGCGCGTTGGGGACGGGCTGCTGTCCGAAATCAAAGGGAGATATCATCCCGATCGTTCCCCGCGCGTCATTCTTGGGAGGCATGAGTCATGACAACTTCTCCTTCGCACAATGCCGGTGGACTTTCATTGGGAGTGTACCTCAAACGCCTCAACCAGCTCGAAGCGTCGTTGCGCGAACACCCAGACCAATCCGACGCCTGGCGGCGACACATTCAGCTCAAGGTGATGAAGTTCGTCGCGAGTCGTTACGCCGACGGAGCCTTGTTTGATCTGTCGCGACTCGACGAGTCCCCTTGCCCCCAATCGCGACCTTCCATGCAGCCCTTCTACGCCCGAAGCCCTGACCGGACTCTCGCCGAACTGCTCCCCATCCTTCAGCGAATCTCTGAAGCCAATCGACGTTGAAAACTCACGAGACATCCGCGTCGCGAACAATCGCCCGTCACGCTGGCGAATCGCCGTCCAAACGGCTTCACTACGACACACACTCCAACGCCAGCCACCCGTTGCCACAACGAACACGAGATCCCTGCATGACCCCTGCGGAACCTTTTCGCTATCGACGACTCTTCCCGTGGCTGCATCTGTTTCGAGCATTCGGAATCTCGCTTGCCCTCAGGCAACTTCTGTTGAGCGGACTCGCACTGGTGACACTCTCACTTGCGACACGGCTCATCGACACGATCCCCGTTGGCGAGCAGGTTCAGGCCGACGTTCCCTTCAATGTCGAAAGCTGGATCACAGCTCTGCCCGATGCGCAGCGGCTGCACCCCGCATTGAAGCGAGCCACGATGGCTGAGGTCGCACGCCCTTGGCACGACGTACTGGCATCAACGAGCGGCGCATTTCGTCCCGGATCGACCTCGACTCAGCGATTGATGGCCCACATGCGATTCGCGATCGCTCTCGCCATTTGGTCCATGTTTGGAGTCGCCTTGTGTCGGCTCGCCGCGATTCAGTTCGCTCGTGACGAAGTCGGTTCGTTTCGACAGGCGACTCAGTGGGCCGTCACGCGCTGGCGGCAATCGGTCTCAGCACCACTGGTCCCGTTGGCGGCGGCGATCATGGTGATGCTGGGAGTCTGGACACTTGTCATCCCCAGCCATCTTCCGTGGATCGGCCAAGTTTGGCTGTACCTCGCGTCTCCCGCGTTACTCGCGGGAGGCTGCGTGGTGGTCGTGTTGTTGTTGGCGGCGGTACTCGGTTGGCCGCTGATGGTCGCCGCCATCGCCGTGGATGACTGTGACAGTTTCGGAACACTCAGCCGCTCCTACAGCTTCTGGACGGGACGGCCCTTCCACGCGATCGGCTTCGCGTTCGTGGCCGCTCTGATCGAAGCGTTCATCCTCACGGTCGCCTCCATTTTCTTCGACGCCGCGATCGCGCTGGTCTACTTCGGAGCGGTCCTCGCGACCAGCGACGTGGATCATCTGGCCGCGATCACTCGCGCGTGCCATTCGGTGGCAAACGCTCTACTCGGCACGTTTGAGATCAGCCTCTTCTGGACGAATGTCACGATCATCTACTTGCTCCTGCGAGCCACCGTCGATCAGAGGCCGTTCGATCAAATCGCTCCCGATGACAGTGAACGCTCACCCCGCACCCCGCTCCCCGTCGTCGGCATCCCCGCCACCGATGCGGTCTCCGTAGAAGCACCACTCGCGCCGTGACGCTTCGGTGCCATTCATCCCGTCTTCTATCCGTGCCCTGGCCTTGCCATTCACTCCGTGATGACGTTTCCAACTGAAAGTGGTGAGCCGGGCGGCGTCAGCCCAATGGCACTTACTTTGTCATTCACTCCGTGAGCGGTACGGCGCTAGCCGCCGGTTCTTTGCTTGGAAACACAACTCCGTTTACCGACGGCTAGCGCCTTGCCGCCCAAAGTGAGTGCCATTGGGCGTAAGCCCCCCGGACTCTTGTGACTGCAACTAAGAGTCCGGGGGCTGACGCCGTCCGGCTCACCTGATTTCGACTTTTGTCGGAAAAGAACAGTGATCTCATCCGCCTTGTTCGTCGCGGGGGGGATCCGTTCTAATGCGGCCGATCAGAGTTGGCTGATTCTCACTGCCATCGCTGTTCCCCACCGTTGATGCCCGCCTGCCAGATTCCTTCTCGTGTGAGTCCCGCCGCCATGACCAGCGTTCCTCGTTCGTTGCTGTTACTCGGTTTGATGGTTCTCGGGTTGGAAGCGATCTCGTCTGAGTCTGCTTTCGCACAAGCCACTGCCCCGGCGAGCAGCCCGGCCATCGACTTCAGTCGCGACATCAAACCGATCCTGTCGAACAACTGCTTCTTCTGTCATGGCCCGGATCCGGCCGAGCGGAAGGGAGGCAAAGACGGCTTGCGGCTCGATACCGAAGCGGGGGCTGTCGCCGATCAGGGCGGGGCGTCTGCCATCGTGAAGGGCCAGCCGGACAAGAGCGAACTGGTGCGCAGGGTTTCCTCGACCGATCCCGATGTGCAAATGCCGCCCAAGGCGACCGGCAAGCGGTTGTCCGAGCGTGAGGTCTCGCTGTTGAAGGAGTGGATCAAACAAGGGGGCAACTACGCGGCGCATTGGTCGTACGCGAAGCCCGTTCGTCCGACGGTCCCTGCTGTGAAGGATGCCGCGTGGGCGAAGAGCGAGATCGATCGGTTCATCTTGTCACGCTTAGAAAAAGAGGGACTGAAGCCGCTCGCCGAAGCCGACCGGCATTCGCTCATCCGTCGTGTGTCGCTCGATCTGACTGGACTGCCGCCGACATGGACCGATGTCGAAGCGTTCGTCAACGACAAGGACGCCAACGCCTTCGAGAAGGTGGTTGATCGGTTGCTCAAGTCGCCCGCGTATGGAGAACACTTCGGGCACATGTGGCTCGATCTGGCGCGGTATGCCGACTCGGCGGGCTACGCCGACGACCCGTCGCGCACGATCTGGGCCTTCCGCGATTACGTCATCAAGGCGCTCAACGCGAACAAGCCGTTCGATCAATTCACCATCGAACAGATCGCGGGTGACCTGCTCCCCGACGCGACCGACGACCAGATCATTGCGACCGCCTTTCATCGCAACACGCTGACAAACAGCGAAGGGGGGACGAACGACGAGGAGTTCCGCAACGTCGCGGTCGTTGATCGCGTCAACACGACGATGGCCGTCTGGATGGGAACGACGATGGCGTGTGCTCAATGCCACACGCACAAGTTCGACCCCATCACTCAAGAGGAATACTTTCGGGTCTTCGCGTTCTTCAACAACACGGACGACGCGGATCGGCGCGATGAGTCTCCGTTGCTCAGCCGCTTCACCGAGAGCCAGCTTCAACAGCAGTCGCAACTTCAAAACGAGCAAGCCGCGATCGAAATGAAGCTCCAGAATTCGACGCCCGAACTCGCGGCAGGCCAAGTGAAGTGGGAGCAGTCGTTCCCGCTCGACTTGAAGTGGACCGCGACGAAGCCCGCCGCCGCATCGTCCTCGGGCGGGAGTGAACTCGTCATCGCCGACGATGCCAGCATCAAAGCGGCGACCGGATCGAAGATGGCGAAGTACACGATCGACGTCCCACTCAGTGCCACCGACAAGACGAACGTCAACGCGCTGCGACTCGAAGCGATTCCCGACGACGCTCTTCCGGGCCAGGGGCCCGGTTTCGGAGGCGGCAACTTTGTGCTGTCCAAGCTGTCGGCGTTCGTTCAGCCGCCGGAGGGGGCTCGTCTGACGGGCCGCATCGTGCGCGTGGAGAATCTCGCGAAGGGGGGCTTCCTCCATCTCGCCGAAGTGCAGGTCTTCAGTGGGGCCGACAACGTCGCTCGCATGGGTGAGGCCAAGCAAATCAGTACCGATTATGACGGGCCTCCACAGCTCGCCATCGACGGCAATACGAGCGGTGAGTACGCGAACAAATCGGTCACACACACAGCGGCGGCCGACAATGCGTGGTGGGAAGTGGACCTCAAGGCCGATCAGCCGCTCGACCGCATCGTCGTCTGGAACCGCACCGACGCTGGCACCGACGCACGACTGACCAACTGGCGCGTATCAGTTCTCAGCGCGAACCGCGATGTCGTGTGGGAGTTCAAGAGCACCGACCTCATCAAGCCGTCGCGCGAGCTGTCGCTGAGTGGTGTGCGCGACGTGAAGTTCGTCGCCGCCTTCGCCGATCACGAGCAACCGATGTTCGAGGCCAAGAACGCCATCGACGGCAAAGCCAACTCGGGTTGGGCCATCGGAGGAGAGACCGGCCAACCGCACGTCCTCACCGCGATCGCTGCCGCGCCGGTCGAAGCCCCAGCCGGATCAAAGCTCGTCGTCACGCTCGACCAATCGTCCACGTTTGAGTCTCACGTCCTCGGCAAGTTCCGATTGAGTTGGACCAACGACACGCGCGTCGCCGAATTCGCGAAGACTCCCCCCGCGATCTTGGCAATCCTCAACATCGCGTCGGACAAACGAACCGACTCGCAGAAGCAGGAGCTTGCCAAGCATTACGTCTCGATCGCGCCGGAGTTGAAGGCCGACCGGGACAAGCTCGCGGCGGTCATGAAGCAGCTGACCGACCTCAAGCCGGCGATGACCGTGCCGATCATGAAGGAACTCGCCACGAACATGCGTCGCAAGACCAAGCTCCAATACCGAGGCAACTTCGAAGACCTCGGCCAAGAGGTGACGGAAGGTACGCCCGCTGCGTTTCCTCCTCTGCCAAAAGACGCCCCGCCGAACCGGCTCACGCTGGCGAAGTGGCTCATTGACGCGAACAACCCGCTGACCTCCCGAGTCATCGCGAACCGATTCTGGGAACAAGTCTTCGGCATCGGCCTCGTCTCGACCAGCGAAGACTTCGGCGCACAGGGCGACCAGCCGTTCCATCCCGAGTTGCTCGATTGGCTCGCCGTTGAATTGGTCGATGGCGGCTGGGACATGAAGCGCTTCGTCAAACTCCTCGTCATGTCGAACGCCTACCGCCAATCATCCAAGGTCACGCCGGAACTCTTCGAGCGCGATCCCGACAACCGCCTGCTGGCCCGAGGCCCCCGCTTCCGTCTCTCCGCCGAAATGATCCGCGATCAGGCGTTGGCGATCTCCGGGTTGCTCAGCCCGAAGATGTACGGCCCGTCTGCGAAACCGCCTCAACCGACGAGCGGCCTCTCCGCCGCGTTCGGCAGCAGCACCGACTGGATGACCAGCGCGGGCGAGGACAAATTCCGACGCGGCCTCTACACCGAATGGCGTCGCTCGAATCCGTACCCGTCGATGTCCACGTTCGATGCGCCGAACCGCGAAGTCTGCACCGTCCGCCGCTCGCGAACCAACACGCCACTGCAAGCCCTCGTCACCCTGAACGACCCCGTCTACGTCGAGGCCGCGCAAGCTCTCGCCCGCCGCATCGCAACGAGCGGCGCGACACCGCGAGACAAAACTCTCTTCGCCTTCCGCCAAGTCACCGCGCGCAACCCCACCGACGACGAACTGAACCGCCTCGAAAAACTCTTCACCGCCTCGCGCGAGCAACTCCAAAAACAACCCGATCACGCCCTGAAACTCGCCACCGATCCCCTCGGCCCCGCCCCCAAAGACGCCGACATTTCAGAACTCGCCGCGTGGACACTGGTCGGCAATGTTCTCTTGAATCTCGACGAGATGCTGATGAAACGCTGAATCGAATACAGACATTGCAGAGGCTGACTTTGCTCATTTTTGGGAGCTTGCTCATGAATCCATCGCAACAGAACTTGCAGCACATCACACGACGGCACTTCCTTCAGCAGGGGCAGATGGGTCTGGGAGCCGTGGCGCTGGGAGCGTTGATGAACCGGGATGGCTTGGCGTCGCCAGCCATCGACGTTGATCCGCTTGCTCCGAAGGCGGGGCACTTCACGGGGAAGGCGAAGCGGGTGATCTACCTGCATCTGACCGGGTCGCCTCCGCATCTCGACCTGTACGACTACAAGCCCGAGTTGGTGAAGCACACTGGCGAGCCGGTGCCCGAATCGTTTCTCAAGGGGAAGCGGTTTGCCTTCACGACCGGCGTGCCGAAGCTGCTCGGGACGCCGCGTCAGTTCAAGCAATGTGGCGAGGGGGGCGTGTGGCTGTCCGACGCGATCCCGCATCTGCACGACGTGGCTGACCACCTGTGCGTCATCAAGTCGATGTATACCGAACAGTTCAATCACGCTCCCGCCGAGCTGCTGCTTTACACGGGATCGGCTCGTTCGGGACGGCCTTCGCTGGGATCATGGGTCACGTACGGACTCGGCTCGGAAAGCGACGACCTACCCGGTTTCGTCGTGCTCATCTCCAGCGGCGTGCAGCCCAACGGCGGCAAGAACTCGTACGGCAGCGGCTTCCTGCCGTCGGTCTATCAGGGCGTGCAGTGTCGCTCGAAGGGAGACCCCGTGCTGTATGCCTCCGACCCGGCGGGGATGGACCGCGACCTGCGGCGAGCCAGCCTCGACGCCCTTCGCGATCTGAATGAGATTCAGGCGAAGGAACTCGGCCACCCCGAAACGCTGACGCGCATCGCGCAGTACGAGCTGGCCTATCGGATGCAGACGGCCGTCCCCGACGTGATGGACATCACCAAAGAGACGAAAGAAACGCACGAGGCTTATGGCGCGATGCCGGGCCAGGCGAGCTTCGCCAATAATTGCCTGTTGGCTCGGCGTCTGGTCGAGAAGGGCGTGCGCTTCGTGCAGCTCTTCGACTGGGGCTGGGACTTCCACGCGACCGGGGCCGACACCGATATCCGCGACGGCCTGACCACGAAATGCCGGACGATGGACCGGCCGATCGCGGCGCTCATCAAGGACCTCAAGCAGCGCGGGCTGCTCGACGAGACGCTGATCGTGTGCAGCGGTGAGTTCGGCCGTACGCCGTTCCGCGAGGGCCGCACTTCGGGCGGCAATCTGCTCGGCCGCGACCATTATCCCGATGTCTTTTCGATCTTCCTCGCAGGCGGCGGCATCAAGGGAGGCCACTCGCATGGCGAGTCCGACGAATTCGCCTTCAGCCCCGCCAAAGACAAGGTCCACATCCACGACCTGCAAGCGACAATCCTGCATCAACTCGGCTTCGACCACACGAAGCTCTCGTACAAGTTCCAAGGCCGCGACTACCGCCTGACGGATGTCCACGGCAACGTGGTCAACCAGATCATTGCGTAGCGACAGATCGCCGAGCGAATCTGTAGGGTGGGGCCAGCTCGCTTCGAGCGCTGGCCCACCAAATTTCATATCGACCGGAAAATACGGTGGGCCGGCGCTGCGCTGGTCCCACCCTACAATTCCGACGCGTCAGCCAGTTTCATTCCCAAGCCAGCGGCTTGAGCCACGCGGCTTTGAGTTCGACGAGACTCGCGTCGATCAGCTCGTCTCCACCGGAAGACGCGACTCGCACGTGACCGCTCGACGTGACCTGGCCCACGCGGGACAGTGGCAATCCGGCGAACGCTGCCTCGAACTGCAACGACTTGGTCGGTTCGACTTCGATCAGAAACCGGGTCGCGCTTTCTGAGAAGAGCAACACGGCGGGATCGCTGAGGCTGGCAGCCTCAGCCACGGAAGAGATGTCCAACTCGACACCGAGTCCGCCCGCGAAGGCCATCTCGGCGGCGGCGGTGGCGAGGCCCCCTTCGCTGAGGTCGTGGCAACTGCGGACGAGCCCGCTGCTGATCGCGCGATGGACGGCGGCGAAGATCTTCGGGGCCTGTTCGAGATCAACGTGTGGGACGGTTCCACCACCGAGGCTGTTGACCAGTGCGTAGTGACTGCCGCCCATTTCGTCCTTCGTGACTCCGACCAAGTACAGCAAGTTGCCAGCCTGCTTGAGGTCCATCGTCACGCACTGTCGCACGTCGGCGACTTGGCCGATGGCGCTGATGAGGAGCGATGACGGGATGGCCACCGTTTTCTTTTCGCCCGTGGCCGGATCGACATAGGAAAACTCATTGTTCAGGCTGTCCTTGCCGCTGATGAACGGCGTGCCGAACGCGATGGCCGTGTCCTTGCAGCCGAGGGCCGCTCGCACGAGAGAGCCGAGCGTTTCGGGACGCTCGGTGTTGCCCCAACAGAAGTTGTCGAGGATCGCGATACGGCTCGGATCGGCTCCGACCGCAACGCAGTTGCGCATCGCTTCATCAATCGCGGCGGCGGCCATCCAGTACGGATCGAAGTCGCCGTAGTGCGGGTTCATCCCGTTCGAGACGACGACGCCGCGCTGCGATGTCAGATCGGGCCGCACCACCGCCGCATCCGATGGCCCGTCGCACGCCACTCCGACGAGCGGCTTCACGACGGAACCCGCCTGCACTTCGTGGTCGTACTGTCGGATGATCCACTCCTTCGAGCAGACATTCAGCGAACCGAGGATGGCGGTGAGGGAAAGTTGAAGGCTGAGGGTTGAGGGTTGAGGGGCAGGGGAGCCACTTGTCCCCTCGCCCCGGCTTTGCGGGGAGAGGGTTAGGGTGAGGGGCTTGTCTTTGCTCTGTGATTCAAGTTCCGATGGCGAAGAAGGACCCCTCACCCCCGGCCCCTCTCCCCGCAAAGCCGGGGCGAGGGGAGTTTCGGCGGGTGGCATGTAGACCGCGTCGCGCACGACGGGTGGACGACCATCGTGCAGGAAGCTCATCGCCACGTCGCCGACGGTTTCGCCGTGGTACGTCAGTTTGAGTCGGCCGTCGTTTCCGAACTGGCCGATGGCGGAGGCTTCGACACCCTCGGCCGCGCACAATGCAAAAAACTCGTCCCACTTGTTCGGTGGGACGGAGAGGACCATTCGTTCTTGGGCCTCGCTGATCCAGATCTCGGTGTACGAGAGGCCGGCGTATTTGAGCGGGCACTTCTCCAGCCAGACGACTGCGCCGATCTCTTCGCCCATCTCGCCGACTGCCGAACTGAAGCCGCCCGCTCCGCAATCGGTGATCGCGTTGTAGAGGCCGAGATCGCGAGCTTGCAGGACCACATCGGCCACCATCTTCTCGGTGACGGCGTTGCCGATCTGGACGGCTCCGCCCGAGATCGTTTCGCTCTCGTGAGTCAACTCGGCGGACGAGAACGTCGCGCCGTGGATGCCGTCGCGCCCGGTGCGGCCTCCGACAGCGACGATGAAGTCGCCAGAATGGACCTCTTTCTCAACCTTGCCAACGGGGATCATGGCGGCCGTACCACAGTAGACCAGCGGGTTACCGAGGTACCGTTCGTCGAAGAAGACCGCACCGTTGACCGTCGGGATGCCCATGCGGTTGCCGTAGTCGCGCACGCCCGAAACGACTCCCTTCATCACGGCTTTCGGGTGCAGCGTCCCCGGCGGCAGCGAATCAACCGGCGTATCGGGCGGTGCGAAACAGAAGACGTCCGTGTTGAGGATCGGCTTCGCGCCGAGGCCCGTGCCGAGCGGGTCGCGGATCACGCCGCCGATCCCCGTGTTGGCACCGCCGTACGGTTCGATGGCCGACGGATGGTTGTGCGTCTCGACCTTGAAGCAGACGTGCTGCTTGTCGTCGAACTTGACGACCCCCGCGTTGTCCTTGAAGACGCTGACGCACCAGTCGTCCTGGCCGAGTCGTTTGCGAATCTCGACCGTCGCTCCGAAGACCGTCTCCTTGAGCATGTTCTCGAAGACCCGCTCACCGTGTTCGTCGCGGTAGCGGATGCGGCCCTTCAGCGTCTTGTGCGAGCAATGTTCGCTCCACGTCTGAGCTACCGTTTCGAGTTCGATGTCAGTCGGGTCGCGCTGCTGCTCGACCCAATGCTGTTTGATGGTCTGCATCTCGGCGAGGCTGAGGTAAAGCTGGCCATGCTTGCTGAGGTGCATCAACGCCGCATCGTCCATCGCCCGGATTGTGACCGTTCGTAAGGCGAACTTGTACTCGGACCCGGCTCCGATCGACTCCATGCGGAGCGGCCCGACGATCACGCGCTCGATGGCATCGTTCGCCAACACCCGCTTCGTCACACGATCGAGATCGGCCGACGAGGCTCCTTCGTTGAACCAATACTTCCGCCCGGTCGCGACCGCCTCGACGTTGAAGCCAAGATCGACGAGCGCCTTCTGCGTGCTCATGCCGACGTTGTCGGTAACGCCCGGTTTGTAGAGGACGTTGAAAAGTTGAGGGTCAGACGAAGAAGTGGTGCCGCAATTCTCTGCCCCTAGACCATCAACCCTAGACCATCGACATTCTTCCGCCACCGGATCGACCAGCAGCACGCGGGCCGCTCGCACGACATCGGCTTCGCTGAGCGACGCGGCTTGCAGCAGGAACGACCTCGCACTTCGAGCCGTCTTCACGGTCGAGGCTCCGAGCGCCTGAGCCTCATTCACCACGCGAGCTGCCTCACGATCAACTTCATTCGCCGCCGGACTCACTTCCACTTCCCAAAGCATTCGGTTTCTCTTCATCTTTCAGTAATCAGGTAGGGTGCGTGGAGTCTTCGGAACGCACCGTTTAGGTTCTCAATCGTGATGTGGGCGAAAGTCGGTGCGTTCTGAAGACTCCACGCACCGTACTTCATTGATCGAGTGTCTCGCGACTCACTCGGCCTTCTTCCAACAGTTGTTTCAGTACGTCGGCGTTTCCAAGCTTGATCGCGGTGCGAAACGCTTCGAGGCGTTGTTGCATTTCTTCGATTCCGTCCATCACGTGAGCGGCGTTGTTGAGCAGGATGCCGGTCCAGAGATCGGGGTCTCCGGCGGCGACGCGGGTGGTGTCGCGGAAGCCGCTGCCGGTGAGCGAGCGGTTCTCAGGCGAGAGCGTTCCCGCGAGAGCTGCCGCGACGACGTGCGGCAGGTGGCTCGTCATCGCCAGCGCGGAGTCGTGGTCGTCGGGCGTCATCGTCACTGTTCTCATGCCGACCGACTGCCAGAAGCGTTCGAGCCGCACGCGGTCGTTCGCGGACGCAGTCGCTTGCGGAGTGAGGACGCACAGCTTTCCCTCAAACAGTTTCGCATCGGCCGCTTCAAAACCTTGACGGTGCGATCCGGCAATCGGATGTGCCCCGAGGAAGTTCGGCACGTCGGCCAACGCGGCACAGATCGGCCCCTTCACGGAACCGGCGTCGGTCAGAAGCAGCTGCAAGCTGTTGGCGGTTAGCGGTAAACCAGCGGAGAACAGAGAAGAAGACAAGCCGAACAACGCCGTGCGGACTCCTTCGGCCACTTTATCGACGGGGGTGCAGAAGACGATCAGGGTCGCTCGGCGAGCCACTTCCGCGAGGTCGGTCGATCCTTCGTCGATGAGGCCCGCGTGCTGTGCGGCCTCCAACCGCGAGGCGTCTCGCCCGACTCCGATCACCCACTTCGCTGCCTTTCGCTGCCGGAGTGCCGCCGCCAACGAACCACCTATCAGACCGACGCCGACGATGGCAACAGTCTCTTCCGGCGACGATGAAATTGGGTGCGGCTGGCTCATGAGGGCCGGATTGTAGTCGGCCTCGTGAGCGAACTGAATCGAGTTGCGATCACATCAGCCGTTCAATCGGTTTGCCGGCGCTGTACTTCATCGGGCGGCCAATCGGCGTGATGACTTCTTTTTCGGGGTCGATGCCGAGTTGTTTGAGGACGGTGGCGTAGAGGTCGGCGACTTCGATCGGGCTTTCGGGTTGTTTCTTCTCGCCGGTCGGATCGGTTGCGCCGAGAAGCTGTCCGCTGGCGAGGCCGCCGCCGCCGAGGAGGCAACTGAAGCCGGTTGGCCAGTGATCGCGTCCGCCTGCTGGGTTGATGGCCGGAGTGCGACCGAACTCGCCGATCACGAGGACGACTGTCGATTGCAAGAGGTCTCGTTCGGCGAGGTCTTTCAGGAGCGCGGCCAGAGCTGGGTCGAGGTCCTTCGCGCGGTTGGTGTGCGCTTCGAGGTTTCTCGCGTGCGAGTCGAATCCGTTCAGGGCGACCTCAATGGAACGAACGCCCTCTTCCAAGAGACGCCGCGCGACGAGACAGCCTTGGCCGAACTGGCTCTCTCCGTAAGCGGCCCTCACGGCGGCCGGTTCCTCTTTGAAGTCGAACGCTTTGAGTTGATTGGAACTCATCATTCTCAACGCGGCATCAATCGTGTGTTGGTGTAGCGTTCGTTCGACCTTCGCACTGCGGTGCATCTGGAACGACTTCGACACGACTTCGAGGTTCTTCAATCGTCGCGCCTGCCGGTCATCTTCCACGCGAGGTCGCAGGTTCTGGCCGTTGTCGCCGGGGTTGAAGATGCGATAGGCATCGAAGCGGTCGCCGAGGAAACCACCGCGTGGCGGGAAGTTGCTGTCTCCCAATGAGACGAACTGCGGAATCTCGACGCGATCATCGGGAAGCTCGTGAGTCACGATGGCCCCGATGCTCGGATGAACGAGCGTTGGTTCGGGGCGGTATCCCGTCTTGAGCATGTACGACGCCCGCTCGTGATCTCCCTCTTTCGATACGAGCGACCGGATGACCGAGACGTGATGAAGCTGTTCAGCAACATGAGGATAAAGGTGAGCGATCTGAACATCGGGGATCGTCGTCTTGATCGCCGTGACGCCGCCATCGCCGCCGATCTTCGTGCCGGGATGTGGGTCCCACGTCTCAAGCTGACTCGCCCCACCGCCCAGCCAAACGGTGAGAAACGATTTCGGCCGGTCGTGACCACGCCGCTCTGCCGCTCGCAGTTCGAGGCCCGGAACCGCAAACGACACGCCCAGCGATGAGGCGGCGAAGCGGAGGAAGTCGCGGCGGGATGCGTTGAGGGTTGAGGGTCGAGAGTTGAAGGGCAGCGCAGACAAATCCGTCCTGCCAACAAGTTCGCTTGGATGTCGCATCGTCCATTCCTCCCTAATTCAACTGTTGAACTTAATCTCGAACCGCTCACGCCTTCCGCTCGACTCATGCTGATCCCAAAGCCCGAAGAATTGGGAACACTAATCTCCGCTAATCTGCACTGATTGGGATTCGCGAAGCTCAGTGGAGATCAGCGTTCCTACCTCTTCGTTTTCATTGTCTTAGTCTTCGAGTTTTGGTCTGCCTGCTCTTCCTCTCAACCCTCAACTCACCACCCTCAACCTTTCAATGTCCCCAGCAGAACTCGGGAGAGTTGTAGAGCGTCCAAAAAATGTCTTCGACGGCGCTTCCTCGGGCATTGCCGTGTTTTCCTTCCAACTGCGGTAACAGTTGCAGGCGTTCTTCGACCGTGGGTCGACGGGTCAGGCAGACCATGAAGCAGAGGTCGAGGCAGGCATCGTCGTTGGGGGCCATCACGCCGATGCGGCCGATCGAACTGAAGGGCGTTCCTTCGGAGCGGTCTTTCGCGAACTCACCGTTCATCCGTAGCAGGGCTTGTGGGATGGTCCCCGAGTGTTCACCGAGTTCATCGTCGCCGAGATCGCCGAATTCCTTGACGAAGTTGATCTCGCTGAAGAACCGCAACGCACGCTGGACCCAGTGCGAGTTCTGGTCGATGGTTTTGATCGTCGAGGCTTGCAGCATCGCGCCGATGAGCTGTTCGGGACGGAGTCGCGTCACGGGGAACGCGGCCCACTGTTGTTCGATGGCATCAAGGTTCTCGCCGGTCTCAAACGCGGCGTGTTCGGACGAGAGCCGGAACGCGCGGGAGGCGGCGATGGTCGCGATCAGCCGCTTCATGTCGCAGCCATGCGCGCGGAAGTCGGCACCGAGCAGATCGAGCAGGTCGGCGGAGTCGCGTCCGGTCTCTTTCGGGTTCGGCAGATCATCGACCGGTTCGAGCCACGGCTTGCCGAACATCAGACCCCAGACGCGATTGACGATCGCGCGATCGAAGCGGCTGTTGTCGGGATGCGTCACCCACGAGGCGAGCTTCGTCCGCTCGGTCCCTTCGCTCGGCAGCCACTCGGGATGGAAGGGGACGCCGGGGGCGACGACGCGGTGCGTCTTCTTTTTCCGGTCCTCGTCTGAAAGTTCGTCACGTTCCTTCTCGGGGAGTTTGCCGAGTTCCTCCAGCAGCTTCAGGTCTTCGACCGAGTACGTTTTGTTCGCATCGTCCTCGACACCGACTGGCGAGATTTTGATCTGACCGTAACAGGCGGCCAGTCCCTCGAACTGTCCCTGTTTCCAATCGGCAAACGGATGGTTGTGACACTGGGCGCAGTCGATGCGCTGGCCGAGGAACGCGCGCACCGTGCGTCCTGCCAGCTTGTTCATGTTGATATCGCCATCATCAGCCGTAGCCGTGATGAAGTTCACTTCCGGGACGCCGGTCCACAGGCCTTTGTGCGAGATCATGCTTCGCACGAGTTCGTCATACGGCCGGTTGTCGTGTAAAGCTTGACCGAGCCACGCCCAGAAGCGGTCTCGCCGGAAGAGAATGAACTGCCCCTCATCGGCTCCCACAAACACACGAGCCAACCGGCGAGCGAAGTAGTCGGCGAACCGACGATCCGCGAGCAGCTTCTCGGTCCAACGTTCAATCCGCTGCGGCTGAGTGTCCGCCTCGAACAACCGCAATTCTTCCAGCGACGGCACCGTCCCGTGCAGCACCAGCGACAGTCGCCGCAACAGGGTCAGTTCATCCGCCGCGCGAGCCGGTTCGATCCCGGCCTCGTTCCATTTGTCCGCCATCAGCCGATCGAGTTTCGTTACGACAGAATCGGCATCGCCTGCGAGACGACTCGGTGATTCCGGCAACACCGTCGCGACCCGACTCCGCGCCGCCGACGCGACGAGTGCGAACACGCCGACGATCACCAGCAGCGGCAAGACGGTCTTGGTGAGGGAGCGAGGACGCATGATCGGGGTCTCGTGGGGAGGACGCTTCGTTGAACGTAGAGAGCTGGTTTGATCTTGTTCGTCAGTCAGATTTCTGAGGGACCGCTGCCGCTCCAGAACGCGTTTAATTTCTGCCAATGATCCAATGACATCGTTCCCAGCAACGTGACGAATTGGTCGGGTGTCGTTGAGCGGTGGATGTTGGTGTTCTGAAGGTTTTCCAAGATGCCGACGACCGCGGCCGTGCTCACGAAGGAGTCTCCGTCGGTGATTAGTGTTTCGATCAACTCAAACGCAGCGTTCATGATTTCGTGGTTGCCGGATTCCAGAAGCGTGACGAGAAAACGGGCAAAGTCAGCGAGGAGCAGGTAAAGAGGACGGTCGTGTTCGTCGGGCCAATCCGAAATGAAAGACTCGTAGACCGGAGTAAAGGTAGGGCACGTCTCGACCAATGTCTGCATCATTGCGGTCTTATCAATCATGCCTTCAGCTTTCCCGAAAATCACGCATCGACTCCGACGCCTTTCCACTCATCATCGGACAAAGTCTACATCATCTACTCGGGTCGCAAACGGAAAGTTTCACGCGGGGCTGCAACCAATCGTGAGGGCTTGAGGTAGACTCGTTCGTCTCAGTTCGAAGAGCAGGTGTCGGAAGGGGCTGTGGCGTGAACGGACGAGCATCGGTGACAAACCACAACTCAGGGTCAGGACCGTCGCACGATGTCCCCGCTACAGGGTCGTCGCCTGATGACGAGGTCGAGTTCGCGGAGGCATCGGCGGACTTGATCAATCAGTCCGAGAGAACGGGGGGGCTGACGAACGGCAACGACGACGACTTCATTCCGCTCGAAGACGCTTTGGCTGAGCAAACGTACTTCTCGTTCGACTCGCTCCCGCCGTTTCCGCATCCTTTGAAGCGGCCGTTTCACGCGGCGTACTGGGTGTGGGAACTGCTGTTTGGCGTGGTGAGTCTGTTCGCGTTTTTGGCGTTGCTCGCGGCGGTGCCGGTCGTGAATGTGCTGGCGTTGGGCTACATGCTGGAGGCGCAGGGACGGGTCGCTCGCACGGGGAAGCTGCGATACGCGCTGCCTCTGTTGCCGCTGGCTCCCAAGCTGGGCGGCATCGCGCTGGGGATGTGGGTCTGGTACTGGCTCGTCCGGCTCGTGGCCGATGCGGCGAGCGATGCCGCGCTGATTGCCCCCGGTTCGGGAGCGGCGATCGGCTGGCGGATCGGTCTGCTGGCGCTGAGCATCTTCGTCACGATTCATCTCGTGCTGGCGATCGCACGCGGTGGGAGACTAGGACTGTTCTTCTGGCCAACGCCGCTCAATGGCATCTGGCTGGCGAGGCGGTTGTTCCAGCGCGACTACGCCGACATGGCCGCCTCCGCCGTGAAAGAGTTCATCACCGCGCTGCGGCTTCGTCACCACTTCTGGCTCGGGCTGCGAGGCTTCGTCGGTGCGTTCGCGTGGTTGTTCATTCCGACTGCGCTATTCGGAGCGATGAGCGATACGGCGAATCCGGGGCAGATCATTCTCACCTGGATCGGCGGCTTCGCACTGTTACCGACGCTGAGCTGGATACCATTTTTGCAGGCACGCTTCGCAGCTGAGAACCGCCTCTCCGCGATCCGCGATGTCCGCACAATTCGCGAGCTGTACCGACACGCGCCGATCATGTGGCTGCTGTCGGTCGTCGTCCTCTACGCGCTGGCTCTGCCGCTGTACTTGTTCAAGCTATTTGAGGTGCCTCAGGACATGCGCTGGATGCTGACGCCGATCTTCATCGTGTCGATCTACCCCGCGAAGATTTTCGTCGGCTGGGCCTACGCGCGCGCGGTGATGAAAGAGCGACGCGGCTGGTTCCTCGTCCGCTTCCCCTGCAATCTGGTGCTGCTCGCGGGCCTGAGCTTCTACGTCTTCCTGCTCTTCTTCACTCCGGCCGTCGGAGCAGCCGGACGAGCCATCCTGTTCCAGCACCATGCACTGCTGTTGCCGTGGCCGTTTTGAGGAAGTGGATGGGATGGCCTGAGAGGACCGTCTCTCAGAACTAGCCCGACGCGCAAGCGAGGGGCAGACATGAGATGACGCCAAAGCCCTCGCTTGCGCGTCGGGCTAGTTTTGAATGCGTACTCCCCACCACCCACTTCCTGACGTGTACTCACTTGGCCTGCTTCCGTTTCAACGCGGCCTCGATGAACCCGTGGAACAGTGGGTGAGGCAGGTTCGGCTTCGATTTGAATTCCGGATGGAACTGCACGGCGACGAACCACGGATGGACGGGGATTTCGATCGCTTCGACGAGCTTGCCGTCGGGGCTGACACCGCACATGCCGAGGCCCCCTTCGAGGAAGCGGCCTTTGTAGGCGTGATTGAACTCGAAGCGATGTCGATGTCGCTCCGAGATTTCTTTCTGACCGTAGACCTTCGCGGCGAGTGAGCCTTCCGTCAGGACGCACGGTTGAGCACCAAGTCGCATGGAGGCCCCCTTCTCGGTGACGGTTCGTTGCTCTTCCAGCAGGCAGATCACCGGGTGGTCGGTGTCGGTGTCGAATTCGGTGCTGTTCGCCTTCTCGAAGCCGAGGACATTGCGGGCGTACTCGATCACGGCGACCTGCATTCCCAAGCAGATGCCGAAGTACGGAAGCTTGTTCTCGCGAGCGTAGCGCACGGCTTGAATCTTCCCTTCGATCCCGCGGTGTCCGAAGCCGCCGGGGACGAGCAGTCCATCCACGCCTGCCAGCGCGGAAGCGGCGTCTTCGCATTCCAGCTTTTCGGCTTCGATCCGCTTGATGATGACGCGCGTTTCGTGTGCGATCCCGGCGTGATCGAGTGCCTCGTAGATCGACTTGTACGCATCGCGATGTTCGATGTACTTACCGACGACGGCGATGTTCACTTCGTGCTTCGGGTTCTTGATCCGGTGAACCAGCGCCTCCCAATCATCCATCTTGGACGTGCCCGCTGGCAGGCCGAGTCGTTCGATGATGAGCTTGTCCAAGCCGTATCCGACCAGTCCGCAGGGGACTTCGTAGATCGAGAACTCTTTGTCCTGCTCTTCGATGACGGCGTGCTTTTCGACATTGCAGAAGAGGGCAATCTTGTCGCAGTCGTCGCGCCCGAGCGGTCGTTCCGTCCGGACGATCAACACGTCGGGCTGAATGCCGATCTGACGCAATTGTTGCACGCTGTGTTGAGTCGGCTTCGTCTTGGCTTCTCGCGCCGCCTTGAGATACGGCACGAGCGTCAGATGCACAAACAGGCAGTTGTGCTTGCCGATGTCGAGCGGAATCTGTCGGATCGCTTCGAGGAACGGCAAGCCCTCAATGTCGCCGACGGTGCCGCCGAGTTCTGTGATGACCACATCGACATCGGGACCAGCCAGCCCCAACACCGCCTCTTTGATTTCATTGGTGATGTGCGGCACGACCTGTACCGTCTGGCCGAGATACTTTCCGTCACGCTCTTTCTTGATGACGTTCGAGTAGATGCGGCCGGACGTGTAATTGGACTGGCGCGACAGCGGGCTGTTCGTGAACCGCTCGTAGTGACCGAGATCGAGATCGGTCTCGGCACCGTCGTCGAGCACGTAGACCTCGCCGTGCTGAAAGGGACTCATCGTGCCGGGATCGACGTTGATGTAAGGATCGAGCTTCTGCATCCGGACACGCAGCCCGCGCCGTTCGAGAATCGTTCCGATCGACGCCGAAGTCAGCCCTTTGCCGAGCGAACTCACCACACCACCGGTCACAAAAATATGCTTGGTCACATGCTTGGTCATTGGGTCTCTTTTGAGTGGGACACTCGTAGTCTGAGTTCCGATTTCGGGCGTAAGCCCTCTTGTCTTGCTTCTGAGCGAGGCGGCGTCAGCCCCCCGGTTCTAATTCTGCTTTGAATACGCTGGCTCCAAGAACCGGGGGGCTGACGCCGCCCCGCTCAGACATCTGTTGGGAGGAGCTTACGCTCGAAAACTCCCCGTTCGACTGCGTTGCCTATCGACGAACCGAGCATAGTCCTCGGGGGTATCGATGCCAACCGACTGATGTTCGACCACGGCAACTTGGATGCGTGCACCCGCTTCTAGGGCACGCAATTGTTCGAGCTTCTCCAATTGTTCGAGTCGCGACGGCGGGAGCTGCGTTAGTTGGTGCAGGAATTCGGCCCGGTAGGCGTAGATGCCGAGATGCAGCAGCCACGGGTGATCGCTCGCCAACGCTTCGCTCTGTTCGCGGTCACGGCAGAATGGAATGGCGGCTCGACTGAAGTAGAGGGCACGCCCGTCACCACCCACGACGACCTTCACGCACGACGACGCATTCACTTGTTCGAGGCTGGTCATCGGCGTGGCGAGCGTCGCCATCTGAGCGTCGGGACAATCGAGGAGAGCCTGCACCACCGCATCGATGTTGGCGGGGTCGATCTCCGGCTCATCGCCTTGAATGTTGACGAAGACATCGCCGTCGGGGCAGCAGCGGCGAGCGACCTCGGCGATGCGATCCGTGCCGCTCGGATGCTCGCCCGTCAGTTCGCATCGGCCACAAAACGAGGAGACAACTTGCGAAAACTCGTCACTGTCTGCGGCGACGATGACCTGTTTGAGGCTCTTCGCTTGAGATGCGGCTCGCCACGTGTACTCGAGCACCGTCCGACCGGTCTCGGCCAAGAGCAGCTTGCGTGGCAGACGCGTCGATTGCAGCCGTGCGGGAATGATTCCATAGACGTTCATGTTCACCTCCGTGTTTACAGTCGCACTGAATACCACCGCTGATTCGCCTGCGAGGCAATTCAATAACAGACGGAGCGGCTCAAACGAAGCGGCTCACAATCCAAGTCCGACTTTTCCCAAAGCCGAACTTCAGCCGGTGACGATCCTTGTTGTCGTTTGACATGTTCGGTTAGGTTGAGCCACGGGGGCGAATCTCTACCCGCTGGGGCCTTGGTCTGAGATCGTGGCCACATCAGGGACGGGATCGCAATAACTTCCCGAAATCGAAATCGTGTGGCTGGGGTCGGCGCTTCGCAGCCCCCCAGATTGGGGCGAATCCCGCTTCGCTGGGGGCCGCGAAGCGCTCGACCCCAGCCACCCCGCCCCGCGTGAACAGACAAACAACGACTCCTGACCCAACACTGTTCGGCACTCGGGTTGCTTTGTTGGTGGATGTGATCTGACGGGTTGGTTTGAGTCGCGGTCGGAGAGGTTGGAGAGGTTGGTCGGGGCTTCGGCCAGCGCGGGGT
>Ga0114966_10001470_pt1 | contig 21787 bp, 17 predicted proteins | sample M_130207_XF_Meta_FD_87029 | JGI IMG/M metagenome (GOLD analysis project Ga0114966, IMG submission 87029) | Freshwater microbial communities from Lake Montjoie, Canada to study carbon cycling - M_130207_XF_MetaG | ecosystem: Environmental > Aquatic > Freshwater > Lake | place: Lake Montjoie... | reverse complement strand
CCGGTACGATCCCCATCGCTGTTGCTCCTGAAACGGTGTTATGAAATTCGAACGTCAATAACATCTTCTCGAGCAACAGTTTTTTCATCCCCATCTGCTTCGGAGTCTTCGGAGAAGCAGTGCCGGTCGTTTGGCAAACGACGGTTTGGTTTCTGGTGTGACCTTTATTTTCCTCTGACCTTGAAAGGTGGAACCATGTCTCTGGCGACGACTGAAACGCAGGGTGGCCCGGCTTGCTTCAAGCCGGGTGCGTCAGCACAAGAAACAGTTGGTTGACGTTCTGTGGAATGGAACGCTCGTCTTTGCTTAACGCTCGTGCTGACGTTTCTTGTGCTACGCACCCAGCTTGAAGCAAGCTGGCTCGCCCCCCGTGAATCTGTCCAAAATGTCTTGCGGAGAATTGAGTCATGCGAGCCAGCATCATCATCGCGGCCCACAACGAAGGAGACCGTCTCTGGCGGACGGTCGCGAGTTGTGTCGAGACCTCGGCAGGACTCGATTGTGAGATCGTCGTGGCCGACGATGCGTCGTGGGACGATTCGGTTAAGGAGACGCTGAAGCGGTTCCCGCAAGTCCGCGTCGTCCGTCACGAGGAGCGCAAGGGAGCGTCGCCCACCAAGGACTTGGGGGCACGCCACGCACGCGGTGAGACGCTGATTTTTCTCGACGGTCACACCAAGCCCGAGCCGGGGGCGATCGAGCGGCTGATCGAAGATGTCGAACGGCTGAAGGGCGAAGCGATCATCACCCCGACCGTGACCGGCTTGTGCGTCACACGCTGGAAGACGCTCGATCATCAACAAGGTCACGGCTATTCGCTGGAGTTGGAACGGCTCGACTGCGCGTGGCTACGGCTCAGTTCAATTCGCCCGCATCCGCATCGCGGTCGAATGTTCTACGAGTGTCCCGCCTTGATCGGCTGCGCGTTCGCCGTTCATCGGGAGTTGTACGACGACCTGCGCGGCTTCGATCCGCACATGCTCTGCTGGGGCGTCGAAGACCTCGACTTCGGCCTCAAGTCGTGGCTGATGGGCCACCCAATCCTGCACGACCCCGAACCGGTGATCGGCCACCGCTTCCAACAGCGCTTCGACAACTTCGAAGTCCCCATCGAACAACTGCTCGTCAACCAACTCCGCCTCGCCCGCAAAAACTTCACGGAAGCCGTCTGGTCCGACTGGCTCGAACGCTGCCGCAACCGCAACTCGGGCACACTCGCCAATCACCCGGAAGGACTCTGGGCCAGAGTCTGGCAACTCTTCACCGACCTCCGCCCCAGCGCCGAACACGAACGCGCCCACCTCCTCGCCCGCCGAGTCCACGACGAATTCTGGTTCGCCGAACGCTTCGACCTCGCGTGGCCCAAGCTCGTAATCGACAAAACAAATTTTGATATTTGCGACAACTCTTCGACATCCAGAGAAATGACGCCCAGTCCCAGCCCAAGTCCATCACCATCGCCATCGCCAACGGTCACGCTAAGTCTCTCTCAAGTCGATTATACGGGAAATTCAAATCTATGGAGGGATCCTCCGTCTACTTCGTCCTATCCTGCAATCGAGTATGACGTAGCGGCGGCGGCAGATGCGGAAGGTTCCATACCAGTTTGGTATCAAATCAATGAAGAAATCACATTCACAGCCACATTCACGGCAACTGCATCTGCAGCAACAACAGTTCAACTACGAGCCACATCTTTAGCTCAACTTCGATCCACAGAGAATGGCATTTCAGTAAATGCGGGGACAAGTACAGTGACGAGCTCATTTAGTTTCGACACTGGCAACGCAGTTCGTTACTACCCGAACTACAGCATTCTGTTCGAGTACAGTATTGATGGCGGAGTAACATGGACTTCTGCAGGACAGTCGCAGAATGTAGCCTACATTACCCGAAGCTATCCCTATCGTGGACAGTATCGCACTGTGGTGCACATTTCAGCCGCCAGTGCAAACAATTGCGTGACACCACTTCGATACTAAACGGAAACTGGGCATATTTTTCTGGGCGAAGCGTTGCCGCTTGGGATGGTACTCCTCTGAAATACGACCATGGTATTGCCGCTGGATACTCGATCAATCCACTGTACGAAGGGCCACCAACTGAATACGCCGGACTAATTAAGTATAAATTTGGAAACTGCTCGTCTTGGCAAGATTTGTTATACAATGTCATGAGCGTGAATGGATTGCCATGGGACTTTACGGTGTCTCGACCAGAAATCTACTCCCTTGCAGGCGGCAGCACAGGAATATTAATTAATAACGTGAGCTTCACTACGCCACCGCCGCCGCTTCCGCCGGGAGCACCTACCGGATTTAACTACACTCTGAACACAGATGCCAGATCTCAAAATGGCCTCGCGGGCCAAAACAATCCTGATCCGCTTGATTTGTTTTACATGCACGCGATTATAAAGATTAATAACGAATTGTACGACCCTTCGTACGGTGCAATATATGCTGATCTGGCTGCATGGGAAGCAGCTGCACTTGCAGGGATTGCGAGCAGCTACAATTCAGTTAGTGCGATATACGTACAAAAGCAGACGCCAGGTACGCTTATGACAAAGCTCAGTTAGCGCTTTCAGTATTTCTGCCTCGGAACTTACTAAAAACTGCTGCTACTTTGGAAACAAAAATGCAAAAAAAGATGTGGCCACAAAAACTACTACGCGCGATCGGGAGCCTTGTCGCTGAAATTTTAGTTATTGCATCCTGTGATATCGCTTGGTGGATATGCGACCTGTCGCGCGAACCAGTTTATCGGATGCCAGAAGATCAGCGAGCAAAATTTGAGGGCCACGTCCGCAAAGCACTTAATCCTCGGCCCTACGCTCTGCAATGCAGTGCAGTGGACGTGTTAAATGCCCCAGCATTGAGCAAGATTGCTGAAAAGTCAGTATTCGTAAGAATTAGTTACAGTCTGCGAAGGCCGTACCTTTACAACTGGGTGCAGCCTCCTAATGTAGGATTTTGGCATCAAGTGCTAGTCATCCCAGAGAATCCGGTAAAGTCGATATCAATAATTCAACTGTTAGACGCTGCTGGCTTTGAACGATTCTTGATTGATTATCATGCAAAAGTGGAGTTCAAGAGAGATGCGTCTGCAGTATATCAGGCATGGTATGAGTCGGCGTATAGTTATCAAATGCAGTCGAATAGCAGCTTTGGCAATGATTCGATAAATAATGGCGTAATCTGTGAGAACGACCATGCAATATGGAAGATGGGCCGCTCTGATTCGGTGCCGTTTCTGTGGGTATGCTCTGTTGAAACAGAAGATGACGGAAGTGTTAAGAAGTTCAGGACAGGAGTGAAATGAAGTGAAGTGAAGTAGGGCAGGGTGGCCCGGCTTGCTTCAAGCCGGGTGTGCCAGCACAAGAAACAGTTGGTTGACGTTCTGTGGAATGGAACGCTCGTTTTTGTTTAATGCTCGTGCTGACGTTTCTTGTGCTACGCACCCAGCTTGAAGCAAGCTGGCCCTCCCCGCGAATCTGTCCAAAATTTCTTGCGGAGAATTGAGTCATGCGAGCCAGCATCATCATCGCGGCCCACAACGAAGGGGACCGACTTTGGCGGACGGTCGCGAGTTGTGTGGAGACCTCGGCCGGACTCGATTGTGAGATCGTCGTGGCCGACGATGCCTCGTGGGATGGCTCGGTGGAGGAGACGCTGAAGCGGTTCCAGCAAGTCCGCGTCGTCCGTCACGACGAGCGCAGGGGAGCATCCCCCACCAAGGACTTGGGAGCACGTCACGCACGCGGTGAGACGCTGATTTTTCTCGACGGTCACACCAAGCCCGAGCCGGGGGCGATCGAGCGGCTGATCGAAGATGTCGAACGGCTGAAGGGCGAAGCGATCATCACCCCGACCGTCACCGGCTTGTGCGTCACACGCTGGAAGTCACTCGATCATCAAAAAGGGCATGGTTACTCGCTGGAGTTGGAACGGCTCGACTGCGCGTGGCTGCCGCTCAATTCACTCCGCCCCCATCCGCATCGCGGACGGATGTTCTATGAATGCCCCGCCCTGATCGGTTGCGCGTTCGCCGTTCATCGCGAGTTGTACGACGACCTGCGCGGCTTCGACCCGCACATGCTCTGCTGGGGCGTCGAAGACCTCGACTTCGGTCTCAAGTCCTGGCTGATGGGCCACCCGATCCTGCACGACCCCGAACCCGTCATCGGCCACCGCTTCCAACAACGCTTCGACAACTTCGAAGTCCCGATCGAACAACTCCTCGTCAACCAACTCCGCCTCGCCCGCAAAAACTTCACGGAAGCGGTGTGGTCCGACTGGCTCGAACGTTGCCGCGCCAGGAACTCGGGCACGCTCACCAATCACCCGGAAGGACTCTGGGCCAGAGTCTGGCAACTCTTCACCGACCTCCGCCCCAGCGCCGAACACGAACGCGCCCACCTCCTCGCCCGCCGTGTCCACGACGAATTCTGGTTCGCCGAACGCTTCGCTCTGCCTTGGCCAAAGTTGCAAGCCGAATGCTTTGAATCCAGCCTTCTTCGTGGCATGGAATCAAGTGAAGCAGACCCCAGCCCAAGTCCTAGCCGATCACCCAGCCCGAGTCCACCCCCGTGCGAATGCAGCGTCACGGGAATAGCACCATCTGACCCTGCAACATTTCTCGACAAGAACATCACGTTCACTGCTGAGGGCGAACATCTCGATGAGGTCAGTTGGTCCGCGCCGGGTGGTAGCCCCGCGACTGGCACAGGGAGCAGCTTCACCACGAAATGGGATTCCGTGGGAACCAAGACAGTCACGGCGAGTTGCTGTGACACCAGCGAATCCATCGATGTCGCGGTGATGCGAGCTCGAATTAAGCGAGATGGCCAAGATGTGACCGACCAAACGATTAACATTACTGATGGACAAAAGATTTCGCTGTCTGTCGAACTAGAAAACGGTGGTGATCGTGCATTCGAAGTGCGGTGGACAATCCCTGGTAGCGCTATCAAGAACTACACCCTCGACACAAACACGGTCACTGCTATTCCCGATGGAGATTTGTCACAGAAGTCCATCAGTTGGTACTGGACCATAGAAAGCACAAAGCAAACAGTCACTGCAATGGTGACGGTCGGTGGCGTCTCAACGTCGGTTGAAACGACATTTGATGTTTCGCGGCCGGTGGTTACGGTCGCGATTGCTACTGCTTCCGTCTTGCCATATGACCAAGACCCCAATGCCCTCCCTGATTTCAGTAAAGACTTGAAAGTTGGATTTGGCAAGCCGCTTCCCGGAGCGTATGGAATTCATATGACTGGGACCGCCACAATCGCTGGGACATTTGCGTGGCCACAAATCGTCAACACCGCTACAGCATATGTGCTATGGAAGGACGACGCAGCTCCCGAAGGTCATTTAGCAAACGCAACAAACCAGCTTGACGTAATTCAAGGTGGCCCCCGCATCAGGACTGGGCCAACAGACTTCGATGCGCCATTTTGGCCCGTCTTGGAAAGAATGATGATACTAAATTCAAACCAAGACTTCTCTACCTATGTCTTGTTCCGCCCAGGAGCAGCCACAAATATTTTCGTACCCGTAAAGCGAGTCAATTGGCACTGGAGTTTTTCCGGCAGCCGTGGCGCAGAGAATGTCTATTCATTTATTGGTGACCCTGACGTTCCAGCGAATCCTATGGCTCAAGACCTCACCGCTTATCCACCAGCGTGGAGCGGAATGACAGACGATGATCCAAACGGATTTCTGTCGATTGTTAGACGTGAAATCTATGGTACGGCACCAGATATTATTTAAAGTCATTTTAAACGTTAGGTGTAGAAAGAAGTGTCGCGATGACTCTTGAATCGACAGTGAGATTTCTGTTCTGTATAACGACGGTGGCATGTTGCATTCAGGACAGTCAGTTGACAAGCGCAGCCGAGACAACGCATCCATTATTGGCAAACAGCCGGAAGATTGGCAAAGCGATCATTGGGACTCGCCAGCATGCCGAGCAATGCGGAGTTTCAGGTGATTCGAGTGTTGCAGCTAGATTAGAGGTCGCCAATGAACAGCCACTGGTCTTGCGTGTTGGAATTGAGTGCATCGGAAACTCAGAGTGGATTCCGGGTAACGTTTGGCTTGATCCAGAGTTTTCAGCCAGCATGGCTGTCGCGTCATTTGAACCACTCAAGGAATCTTTGGAAGCGTATTTAATTCAGCCCGCAAATAGGCATAAAACTATCGAGCGTACAGAGGCAACCTACTTATTGAATGGAGTTTCAGTTGGTCGTCTCGTGCGAATATCGCCGAAATCGCTACCAACGGGAGTCTCGCCAGTTCTCTTGGCCGGCGAACACATCTTGCAACTATCTGTGTCCGCAAGAATACGTGACGATTCACAAGCGGGCCGTGATTCTTCGAAACTAACGTCGTTCGCAGACGGCTTAGACACCGTCCACTGCCGTTCGGAACCGTGTCGCGTCCGAGTCCCTTCCGCAGATGTTTCAATTGAGGAGGAGACCAACACACAACAGATTGCCGAATCACCTCTCAAGTGCATCTTACGTCCGCTGGGGCTCCTTCCCCGGAAAGTAGGCGATTCCGTGACGTTTGAGCTCATCCTAGAGAATAACTCGAAGGTGACACAAATATTGGATGCCTCTGTACTAGCCTGTGGCGTCGGTTTCAATGGTGTGATGTTGCTCACGAAGGAGGTCGCTGGTGCGACACCGAGTCACTGGGATTTAATTCAACCTGGACGTTCGCGATTTCAGAAACTATCCCATGGTTCAACAGAACGACTCTTCTCACAAGTTTGTACCCACCAGATTAAACTGCCGCCAGACTGTTTCGTCGCGTCAAAGCTACATATTCCTAAGTGGGACATCTCCGGCGAATTTTCGTTGCAGGTCATTTATCACCGGCGAGTTTTCAATCAGGACGGTGATTATAAAAATGATAGACCTGATGCACCGAAGTCGAACAAACTCAGGTTTTCTGTGATTGAATAGACCGCGGAGTGGCTCTGCGATTTGAACTGTGCCGAAAGCGGGTTTCGCGTATTGGACGGTCATTTCCAGGACGGTTATCGTTTGCAAGCGACGGTTTGGTTTCTTGTGTGACCTTTGTTTTCTCTGACTTTGAAAGGTTGAACCATGGCTTTGACGACGACGGAAACACTGGGGTTTGCTGACGGAGTGAGCGCGTTCATGACCAGCAATCAGGCGGAGCTGGCGGCGGCCGGGTTGGCGGTGGGGCCGTTTCTCACACAACTCGCTTCGCAGAAGAGCGACGCCATTACGAAGAACGATCAACAGGAGTCGCTGAAGGTCCAACTGCGGACGAAAACGGAAGAGACGACCACAGCGTTCGCGACACTGTACGACAACACTTCGACGAAGCTCGACGCGGTGATCGGAGTCCTCGGGAAGACCTCCGAACTGGCCAAGCAGGCTGCGAAACTCCGCAGCGACATCCGGCGTGGCTCCAATTCGGCCGCTCCCACAGTTCCTACGCCTCCTGCGACGTAAGTATCTGTCGGAATATGTGTTCCGGAGATCGAATGTGGTTTCCGGACGACTGCCCGAAGCTTCCGGGCAGTTGTCCGAGACCTTCGGGCAGCCGTCCGGAACTCTCGGACAACCGTCCGGAACCCTCGCACAGTCGCCCGCAGGAGTCGGCCAACCGCCCGAGATTCTCGGGCACCCGGCCGAAGCGTCCGGTCGATCACTCCAGCCCCTCGGCCAGTCGCCCGCAGTCCTCTTTCGATCGCCCGATCCCTCCAGACGACTTGCCGAGAGAATCTTCCAACCGCCCCCAGTTTGGTTCTAAGCAGTATGGCTCCCATTGGTGACGCGCGGGAGAAGCCCTAAGTGAGAAACAGCCGGGGGGGCAGGCATCGAACGCTTATCCCTCACGCGGTGTTCGATGAGACATTCCTGGTGAGCCGGGCGGCGTCAGCCCCCGGACTCTTCGCGAAAGGAGTCCGGGGGCTGACGCCGCCCGGCTCACCAGGACTCCAATTGCAGAAACGTCTCATCCAAGACTACGTGAGGTCTATGCCCCCCAATGCTTAAACCGTCCCCTTGGCCTGCAGAGGCGTTCCATGTTTGTGAACTTGACGGAGCCTCCCCAGCACACGCAACTGGTCGATGCCACGCAGATGATCGGTGCGCAGCGGTTGGTGGACCAAGGCTGGACCGTGTGCAGCTCGTACTTGGACGGGTACACCGGCGAGCCGACGGTAGAGGCGCGGCAAGCGTTCGCGGCGGAGGTCGAACGGGCGGTGGCTTCGCTACCGGAACGCTGCGTGGTGCTGACGGCGGGGATTCCCCTCGCTCAGCACGATCCGTTGCGGTTCGTCTGCAATAACTCGGCCATCTGCGGGATGGGAGCGGTTCCCATTCCGTACTGGTTCGAGGATCAGTCGCACCCCGTGCCGTTCGCCAGCCGCCGCCACTTCGCCACGTTTCAAGGGGCGGTGACTTCCAACCCATCTTTGCGCGAGGCGGTCGTCGCGGGCTTCACCGGCTGCGAACGGGCCGTCTGTCGTGTGAATGACAACTACTTTCACTCGTTGAGCGACGAAGAACGGCAAGCGTTGTCGGCGTCGTATTGGCGGCTCTTGTCCGAGACCCAGTTCTCACTCTGCCCGCGCGGCGACAACTGCGGATCGGTGCGGCTTTACGAGTCACTCGCGGCGGGCTGTATTCCCGTGTTGTTGGCCGACGGCGTGGAACTGCCCCTGCAAAACATCCTGCCTTGGGACGACATGCTCGTGCGTGTCCCCGAGGCCGACGCGCAGAACTGGCCTTCGTATGTCGAACGCTGGAAGGCCAAGCGAACGGACGACGAGTTGGCGGCGCTGTCCGACCACAATCGTCGGACATGGCTCAACTGGTTCCACTGGTCACAACTCGGGAGGCAGTTGTCGGTCGAGCGGGTGACGCGCGCGATCGCCGCAGCCGAACGACGCGAATCGAAACTCTCGCGCGCCGCACTGGAGATGCCCGGCATGTCGTCAGGCAAGGTGCGGCATCTGCTGAACAATCTGGCGGCCCGGCGCTATCTCGAAGTCGGCGTCTGGAAAGGCTCGACGTTCGTCGCGGCCTGTTACGGACGACGGCTGGAATCGGCAACGGCCATTGACGACTTCAGCGGCTTCCAAACGGAACCGGGGGGAGCCGAACGGTTCCTTGCCAACGTCTCGCCGCTGCTCGGTGAGCAGCCCTTCACCCTGCATCAGAACTCGTTCTTCGACGTGCCCGCCAATAAGCTGCTGCAACAGGTGGATGTCTTCTTCTACGACGGCGATCATCGCCCCGAATCGCAGCGCCGCGCGATGACTCACGTTTGGCTGTCACTCGCGGACGATGCCGTGATCGTCGTTGATGACACCCACCAGCCGGGCGTACTCGAAGCGACTCGTCAGGGACTGCACGAGGCCGGTGCCGACGTGCTGCACGAATGGTTGCTCCCCGCGCGCTTCAACGGCGACACCGAACAATGGTGGAACGGCCTGTACGTCGCCGCCGTACACAAGCCTTGTTCGAGCGCATGACGCCCGTCAGAATGCGATCCGTTCAACGAAACGCGGTTGCGTCACCGAGACAAATCGCCCAGCGCGTTGATGGGTGAAACGACACCCCACGTTGCTTGACGCGCGGGGCGTTGCCCACGCGGTTAACAGCCGCATTGCACCGATCTCATCGAAAGGGACTTCGTTCACATGGTTACAGTCGGCATCCTCGGAGCGACCGGTTACACGGCGCTCGAATTGCTCAAGATTCTCGTCAATCATCCCGAGGCCCGGGTGACGGCGGTCACGTCACGGCAAGAGGGATCGCCGCTGATCTCGGCCGTCCATCCGAGCCTCACCGGGCGGCTCGACATTCGGTGTGAAGACCTCAAGCCCGCACAGGTGGCCGAGCGAGCGAAGTTCGTCTTCTGCTGTCTGCCTCACGCCGCGAGCATGGCCGTGGTCCCCGAGTACCTCGCGGCGGGATGCCGTGTGATCGACCTCAGCGCCGACTATCGGCTGAACGATCCCGCCGTCTACGCTCAGTGGTACGGCCACGTGCATACCGATCCGACTCGACTGGGATCGACCCCTTACGCGCTGCCGGAACTGTTCGCCGACCAGATCCCCCACGCGGACCTCGTCGCGAATCCCGGTTGTTACACGAGCACGTCGATTCTCGGACTGGCTCCCGCGCTGTGTGCCAAACTGATCGAACCGACCGGCATCATCATCGACGCGAAGAGCGGCGTGAGCGGGGCCGGGCGGACTCCCAAACTGAACACGCTCTACTCCGAGTGCAATGAAAGTTTCTCGATCTATGGCGTCGGCACTCATCGCCACATGCCCGAGATCGAGCAAGTCCTTTCCACCGCGTCGGGCCAGTCGGTCGAAGTGATCTTCCAACCGCATCTCGTCCCGATGGACCGAGGCATCCTGGCGACGATCTACGCCACGCCAACGCGACCCGTCACGCAGGAGGAACTCCTCGCCGAGTACCGCCGGTTCTACGCTGGCAAACCGTTCGTCCGCGTCGTCGATCATCTGCCGACGACAAAGGACAGCGCGTACACCAACTTCTGCGACATCACCGTCCGCGTCGTGAAGGGCAAAGTCCTGATCGTCTCGTGCCTCGACAACCTCATCAAAGGCGCGTCGGGCGTCGCCATCCAAAACCTCAACCTGATGGCGGGCCTCCCCGAAACGATGGGCCTGCTGCCTTGTGGGAGATGAGACCATCGTCGTTTCACCGCGTGGACAACGCCCCGCGAGTTGAGCGTTGATCAACCCAAACCGACAACTGAACGAAGTACGCGCGGGCCGTTGGCCACGCGGTTAAACGAAAGAGACGAGACTCATGACCGACCTGCTTCCTCTCCCTCTAGGCTTTTCTGCTGTTGGCATTCTGTGTGGGATCAAGGCTGATCCGCAGAAGCTTGATCTGGCGTTGTTTGTGTCCGACCGGGCGTGTGCGGCGGCGGGGGTGTTTACGACTAATTTGGTGTGCGGGGCGCCGGTGAAGGTGTCTCGCGAGCGGTTACCTCGGGCGACGGCGCGGGCGGTCGTGGTGAATTCGGGGAACTCAAATGCCGCCACGGGGCTGAAGGGGATTGAGGACGCGCAGGCCATGACGGCGCTGGTCGCTCAGCAGATCGGGGCCTCGGCGGACGATGTGCTCGTCTGCTCGACGGGCGTCATCGGGCGATTCCTGCCGATGGAGAAACTGCAGGCGGGCATCCCGGTCGCCGCGAAACTGTTGGCCTCGTCGCCGGAAGCATTTCACAACGCGGCTCGCGCCATGATGACGACCGACACGTTTCCCAAGCAGGCGACGGCGACGGTCACGCTTAACGGGAAGACAGTTCGGATCAGCGGCGTCTGCAAGGGAGCCGCCATGATCGCGCCGAACATGGCGACGATGTTGTGCGTCATCATGACCGATGCGGCTTTGAAACCGGATGACGCGCAGACGATGCTGAAGCACGCCGTCGGAGATTCGTTCAACTGCATCAGCGTCGATGGTCATGAAAGCACGAGCGACTCGGTCATTCTGCTCGCGAACGGAGCGGCGGGAGTCGGCCTGACCACCGACGCCGATCGTGCCGCGTTCCAGCAGGCGCTCGATGAAGTCGCGATGAAGCTGGCGACCGACATCATCCGCGATGGCGAGGGAGCGTCTCACTTTGTCGAAATCAACGTCACGGGATGCCGCACGCGCGACGAAGCCTTCCGGATCGCGAAGACCATCGCCGACAGCCCGCTCGTGAAGACGGCGATCTGCGGAGCCGATCCGAACTGGGGCCGCATCGTCTCGGCGGCTGGCTACTCTGGCGTCCCGTTGAAGGAAGAGGACATGTCGCTCGTCGTGAACGGATTCCTGCTCTACAAGGACGGTGCCCCGGTCGCGTTCGATCCGAAAGAAGTCTCCGCCAACCTGCGCGACAATCGCAACACGACGATCAACCTCACGCTGAAGCACGGCTCGTCGTCCGTCCGTTTCTGGACGTGCGATCTGACCAAGGAATATGTCGAACTCAACGCGGACTACACGACATGAATCACCTCGACGCCTGCCAACAGGACTTGCTTCAAACCGGTACTCGCAAACTCAGGCCGCTGCTGTTGTCAGTGCTGTGCCTCGTCGCGTGCCATGTGGTCGCGGGCGAAGAAGCTGTGTTGGCTCAGCGGCGGGTTCCGGCGAATGGTCAGGTGGAGACTCCTTCGCAGCGAGTGTTGCCATTGCCGGAAGGGGGATCGACTGATTTGCGGCAGCAGGTGGAGTGGCTGCGGCAGTTGAAGGGCTTGCTGGGGGCGGGGGGTGAGTTGCCGAAGTTGCCTCCGATTGATGCCGAGCAAATGAAGTTGCTGCGGGAGGCGATGAAGCAGTTTGGCGGCGGTCGTTCGGACGGGACGCAGCCTCCCGCTTTTGGTGGCAATTCGCTCGAACAGGTGTCGAAGGTGCTGGCTGATCCCGCGATGCGTGAGCAGGTGCGGAAGGCTCTCGAACAGTTTCAGCGCGATGGGAAGTTGCCTCGCGACGCAGCGGCCGCCGATTCTCCGGGCGCTCCGCTTCCGTTACTGCAGCCCGGACAGAGCCGGGCGGGCGAGCAGGTTCAGCCCGGACAAGGTCGCCCTTCGACCGGCCCCAGCGAAGATTCGTCGGAAATGCCGCAGGCGTTGCGAGACTTGCTGAAGCGGCTGTCACCGCCAGCGGATCGTCCCTCGGACGGTGCGTCACCTGAACGCGAACCGGCGGGAGACGCTGCTGCGGTCAATCCCCTCGACGGTGCCAAGCGTGGTAGTGCCAATCGAAACGCCACGAATCGAGACTCTGCGAAACCCGATATCTCGCCGATGCCACCGGGGGGATCGCCATCAATCGGGCGGACTGACGCGAACGGACAGCGACCATCGGAACAGGCTCCATCAACAATTGAGCGATCCGCAATTGAGCCGTCGAACTCGGTTCGAGCGAACTCGGGTCGCCCGAATCCCGTTCGCCCGAACTCAGGTCGCGCAAATCCCGAGACTCGTCCCGAGGCTCGTTCACAGACTCGAAGCACCGAGCCGAACCCGCTCGATGATCGACGACCAAGCGGGCAAGAGCCGAGGATGACACAGCCACAGGTCAGCCCCGGTCGTGAGCCGCGATTGCCAGATGGTGATCAACCCTCGACGGACGGTTCGTCAAGCGGAACGACTCAACCGCCGGGAGTCACTCCGCCACCGAGCTTGTCTGCACGAGGGAGTTCACGCGACTCGAACGCGTCCCGTCCGTCAGCGAGTCGAACGCCTGATCCACGGCCAGCTCCGAGCGGTGACTCGAACCAATCGGGCGATCAGGTCGCGAGTCGCGATCGTTCACCGCGCCGCCCCACGATGCCGCTCAATCCCGAGCCGAGTCCGCTTGAGCCACGCTCAGGAACCGTCTCACCCTCGGGAAGCTCATCGCGATCGGGAGCATCGAGGCCGTCGATGGATGTTCGCTCGGAGCTGGAGCAACAGGGGTTTGCCAGAACGTTGCAGAAGCTCGTCGAGCAAGCGCGCGAAGACAGTTTGGCCGCGCCGAGCGGCGCGTCGGGAGCCGCCGGTGGTGCGATGCCAATCATCGAAGGTTCTCGACCGGGGCCGAATGAACTGGCGGGAAGAGGCGGTTCGTCAGCGGGGTCGCCCAGTTCCATGAGCCGCATCATGGACGGACTTCAAAAGGGGCTGAGCGACGCTGCGTCAGAGAGTCGATCCAATCCCGCGTTGCCAAGTGGGCGAACTGAGAGTGCGCGAATGTCCCCTTCGACATCCCCCGTCGAACGCCCTTCGACACTCAGCAACGTGACCAAGTCGGCGAACAACATGCTGTCAAACATCGTGACCGCCCCCGCTCCTCGTCCCGCACCGGTTCGGTCCACAGGCTCAGCCTCCTCGGGGGGAATGACCGTGCCGCAAGGGGGCGACTCGCGGTCGATGATCGGTTTGCTGATGCTGCTCGCCGTGCTGGGAGTGGTGTGGTACTTCGCTCCTCAATGGATAGCCGCGATCGGGGAATCGCAACGCAAGCCGAGTATTGTGGGCGACGTGATTCATCCGGCCGACATTCGTTCGCGAGTCGATGTCGTTCGTGCGTTCCATCAGTTCGCACTGCGACCGGCCACGCTGGCGGCCGAATGGTGGACTCACCGCGCCGTCGAGCAGCAGGTCGCACAGGAATCGCCCGCGCTGCAACCAGCCATCCAAACTCTGACCGACTTGTACGAACAGGCCCGCTACCTGCCCGACGATGCCGACTTCGGTCCCGATCAAATCGGCTCGGCTCGCCACGCATTGGAAGAGTGTGAGGCGAGTCTGCCGATCGTAGGGTAAGCGTCTCGCTTGCCCGTTTTCCAACGGCGATGATGGGCAAGCGAGACGCTTACCCTACGGTTTTCAAAGCAACGAATGGGAGCCGCAATGTTCTGGGGTCGGGCGTTCCCAATTCAGTTGCTGATGCCGCTCGTGCTGCTGATGCTTCCCGTGTCAGTGGCTGTCGCACAGGAGGGCCGAGGTGCGGCGGTCTCGTCGCCACCGAATGCCGCTTGGCACTTTCGTTACGAGCTGTTTCAGATGCTGCTCGAAGAACGAGGGCTGACGGTTGAGAGTTCGCTCGACGCGGCGTTGGCTGCGCCCGAGGAGTCGGTCGTGGTGATGCTCGGCAAGCTGAACCGGATTCAAGTGGCCGATCCGGGCAAGCTCTTGCCGTTTGTCGCTCGTGGCGGGACGGTGCTCGTGGCGTGCGACCGAGCCGGTTCGATGGGCGTCACCGCGAACTTCGTCTCCGGCCCGATCACGTCGGAGGACGAGGCGACTCAGTACCAGAACCTGCCCGATTGTCTGCGCGTCTCCGATCTGGATCGCGATCACCCGCTGATGAACGGCGTGAATGAGATCGTCCTCAATCGAACCGGCTGGTTGTCGTTCCTGCCGGGCGGCGTGATGCAGTGGCAAACGGTGGCGTCTGTGCCGCAGACCTGCTCGCCACGGCGAAGTCGCGGGCAACCGTTGATGGCTGTGGGTCAGTACGACTCGCAGCGCATGCCCGACACGGGAACGATGATCGTCGCGGCCGATCCGACCCTGTTCACGAACAGCATGTTGTGGCACGGCGACAACTCGGTCTTGGCGATCCGCGTGAGTGAGCTGCTCTGTCGCGGTGACAAGAAGCGGCTGGCGTTTGTCGTCGAGGGACAGCCTCAACCGACCTATCGTTCGAGTCCGCTGCTGCAAGAGAACCCGAGTCCTTCGCCGCAGCAACAGCCTCCACCGCCCATGCCGCCCTACCCGCAGACGCCTCCCAAACCGACGTGGGAGCAACTGCTACGCATGGCCAACGCGGTGATCCAGCACGTCGAGGAGTCCAATATCCTCAACGAAGCAGTCATCAACCATCCGCGCTATCCGAACGCGCGGCTCTATCCGCTCGTCGTGTTGATGGGATTGGCGGTGATCGCGGCGGTCGGGTTGCTGATCAAGTTGGCTCACACGGCGGCCGTCCAGCCACCGGCTCCGGTTCCGCGCGCGATGCAGTCGGCCCACGGAATGGCTGCGGATGAGAAAGAGGAATCGTCGCGCTACGGCTCGGCGGCACAGGGACTGGCTCGCGAACTCTGTTTCGAGCTGACCGGCTCGCGTGTGGTGGCCGATTGGCAGAAGGTGTTGGTCGATCCGTCGTTGCTCTCCGTCGAGGTGATGACGCAGAAGCCGCATCGACACGACTTGGTCACAGTGGTCGAACTTGCCGTGAGCCGCAGCGCACCTCATATTTCGCCCCGCCGACTACAGCAGCTTGGCGGGATCATCCGGCGACTGAGAACTCTGCACCGCGAGGCCCCGCCCGTGACCGTTTGACTTTCAATTAGAAGACCGTGTGAGGTTGTCTCTATTCCGAAGGAGTTTTGGCACATCGCCCAGGGTAGCCGCGATGCGCGGCTACCCTGGGCGAAGAACGATGCCGATCAACTACCCTGAATGGGTTGCGTCATTCGAGCGACGATGACGGAACCCCGTTGGAGTACAACGACGCCCGCCCCGTGACCCTTCGCTCGCAACCTTGGGCTGTGTGCCGAAACTCCTTCGGAGTAAATGCAGACTCAACTTCGTCACCGCAGCATCAACTCCGCTGACTTCAACATGACATTCCTCATCGAGTACCCCGCTTCGTGACATCGCCTCCACTCAATCAACTTGCTCAGCGTGTCAGTGATCTTCGTGAACGGACTCAACGGGCTGTTGAGCAGGTTGTGGTCGGGATGAGCGACGTGACCGATCAGATGCTCATGGCGTTGCTCGCCGGTGGGCACGTGTTGCTGGAAGGAGTCCCCGGTACGGCGAAGACGACGCTGTGCCGGACGTTCTCGATGGTCCTCGGCATTCATTACGAGCGGGTCCAGTTCACCCCAGACTTGCTGCCGTCGGATGTCACCGGGACACAGGTCCTCGACCGTCAGACGAGCGACTTCATTCTGCGGAAGGGGCCGATCTTTTGTCAGCTTTTGTTGGCCGATGAATTGAATCGCGCACCGGCTCGCACGCAGTCGGCCTTGCTCGAAGGGATGCAGGAGCGGCAGGTGACGATCGAAGGGAAGACGTTGCCGCTCCCCGAACCGTTCATGGTGCTGGCGACTCAAAACCCGATCGAGCAAGAGGGCGTCTACCGGCTCCCGGAAGCCCAGCTCGACCGCTTTCTGTTCCGCATTCACGTCGGATACCCGGCGCGCGACCAAGAGATCGACATGCTCGCGCTGCACAGTCGTCCCGCCGCGAAGCCGGTCGCGATCACCAACGCCGAAGAAATCGTCGGCATTCAACGCCAGATCGACTCGGTCTTCGGAGCGCGCGAGTTGCAGGAGTACATCATCGACCTCGCTCGCAAGAGCCGTCAGCATCCCGATCTCGCACTGGGAGCCAGCCCGCGCGCCGCGATCAACCTGATGAAAGCCGCGCGCGTTCACGCCCTCATGCACGGACGACACTTCCTCACCCACGAAGACATCCAAGCGATCTGCCTGCCGGTCCTCTCGCACCGCCTCATCATCCGTCCCGAGTCCGAGATGGACGGTAAGACGATCGGCGACATTGTCAGGCAGTTGATCCAGTCGGTACCGGTGTTGCAGACGAGTTCCGTGAAGTGACGTAAGGGTGGGACCAGCTCGCTTCGAGCGCCGGCCCACCAGTTCGGAATACCGGCTAAATCGGGTGGGCTGGCGCTCGAAGCGAGCTGGTCCCACCCGACAACTTTCCCCAATTCATCACAGGTGAGACAACCTCCCATGACACCGCGTGGCCGTTGGATGGCTTTGCCCGGACTGGTTGGACTGTTTCTCGGCGTGCTGCGAGGGCAGGCGGAGATGTCGTTGTTGTCGCTGTCGGTGCTGGTCTGGTTGGCGGCCGAGTGGGCGATGTTCAGTTGGCGGGTGTGGGTCGAGTTGCCTCAACTTCAGATCGAGCGGACGGTGAATGGACGAGCAGAACCGACTGGCCTGTTGTGGGCGGGGCGCGTGGTGACGATCACCGTTCGTGTGACGCTGCCGTCCCGTCGGCGGAGCGACGGGACTACCGTAGTTCCGTCGCTCCGCCGACGGGACGGTCTCCTCAGCATCGGTCCGCTCGTGCTGTTCCGTGATGTTGTCCCGGAGAACATCGAGGTGCTTGAGCGAGTGACACGTTTGAAAAATGTGCCACTGCTTCGGAGTCCTCGGAGAAGCAGTGAGGATCACCAGCCGGTCGCCAACGAGCACTGCTTCTCCGAGGACTCCGAAGCGGTGGCACATCCCGAGCCGCTCGCCGCCAACGAGTTCCTAGTGCGGGAGCGAAGCACAACGGTGACGTTCACGTACACCGCGCGAGTTCGTTCGGCCGGACAGGTCGTGCTGCCGGGATTGCGGCTCACATTGAAAGACGCGCAGGGCTTTTTTCTCGCCGAACGATTTGTCGCGCTGCCGCAGACGTTTCGCGTGCTCCCCGCGTATGCCGAGGCGGGTGATGTCCATCCGTTGGTCAAACGGACGAACTCATTGCCGCAGCATGGCATTCACCGGTTGCAGCGGTCGGGGCTGGGATCGGAGTTACTCGAACTGCGTGAGTACGTGCCGGGCGATCCCCCGAAGGCGATCGCGTGGAAGGTCTCGGCCCGGCGCGACAAGCTGATGACGAGGCAGTACGAATCGGAAGTCCCCGTGCGAGTCCAGTTGTTTTTGGATGGCTCGATCAGCACGCGGCTCGGCGGGTTTGGAAGCCGGTTGCTGGACCAGATGACCTACGTGGCGGCGAGTGTCGCGCGGGCCTCGATCTCGGTCGGCGATCCGGTCGGCGCGATGCTGTTCGATGAACGAGGAGCCAAACGCCTGCCGCCTCAAGGTGGCGAACGCGGCTTCTACCGGCTGCTCGATGCGCTGGCTGACTTCTCGATCAATCCCGCTCCTCCCGCGCAGTCGCTCACGCCGCCCATGATCGCCGCCGCGATGAGTCTCGCCGGTGAACGCTATCCCGAGTTGCTCGATGGTCGTGTGAACCAAGTCCCGTTCACGATCTTCCCGATCCTGCCGTGGAACCGTCGCCGCTTCCGCGAACGATTCCTGTTGTCGGGAGTGCTGGCCGAGGTCTTTCAACTCACGGCACTCGAGCAGGTCCGGATGATGCACGAGCCATCATTCATGGCGGGACAGGTGCAACGCTTCCTGACACAAGCGGGCGTCGCGTGGATGGAGCCGCTCGTCGCCGGTCACGAGTGGCGGAATGCCGATCACCTGCGAACCGCCACGTTGGCCGAGGCTCTCGTGAAGGGAGTGACTCACGCTCGCGACAACGAGGTCTTCGTCATTCTGGCCGATCTGCTCGATAGCGCCGCAGAAATCTCCGGGCTGTTGCCTGCGGTGAAGATGGCCTTGGGACGACATCATCGCGTCGCGTTCGTCTGCCCCTCGCCAACGTTTCGCCGCCCGACGATCTCATCGACCGAGCCGGCGACCGACACCGTGGACGATCTCGTCGCCGCTGCCGAACAGCTCAAAGCGCGAGACCTCGCCACCGGCCTGCAACGCGAACTGAGACGACTCGGCGCGGCCGTCACCTGCTCGGGAGAGAAGGCCGCGATCCACATGGTCCTCTCTGAAATGGAAATCGCCCGCACTGGCCGGATGAGTCCCACAGGAGTTCGACGATGAGGAGTGACCTTCCGCCTAACGACGGTGCACGCGGTACCGCCATTCAAACCCTGAGTAGCCTGCTGCAACTGACTGTTGTCGGCGTGCTGATCGGTGTGTTGTTGTTTCAGGGGACGGAGCTGTTTCTGGCTGTGCAGGCTCTGTTCGTGATCCTGCTGTTGTTGTTGATCGGTCGGACGAGTGCGGCTCCGTTGTTGGTGGCGTTTCAGTTGGTGCTGTTCTTTCGCGAAACCAAGTCGTCGTCCACGCTACTCGATGCGGGGTCGAGCCTGTTCGTGTTGATCGCGCTGGGGCTGCTGATGTTTCTCAGCCGGGATGAGACTCTGAAACGCTTCACGCGCCGCAGCGTGATGGAACTCGCCCGCAGCCTGTTCACGCGAGGAAACGTCCCCACGGTGCAGCCCGTGGTCGCGCCGTCGTCTTTGCTCGTCCCCGTGGTTCAAGGAGCGATGCTGCTGACGCTGTGCGTGTTGGCTGCGCAAATCGTGCTGATGCAATTGCCGCTGCCGGGCGAGGTCCAACGCGGACAGCCGTCTTTTGACGAGATGAGGCAAACGCTCGCTTCGGCACCCACGTTACTGACGGCTCTCCCCGCGAGCGTCCTCGTGATGTCTTGGCTCTCGTGGTGCCGACTGACTCGCGGACAAGCGTCGCTGTACGCTCGCTCGACACTGGTCAGTTTGCTTTACTCTGACCTCAGCCTGATCGTTCGCCACCGCATTCATTTCCGCCGCCGCGAACGTCTGTCACGGCCAGCCAACATCGCACTCGAAATCGAGCGGGCGATCGCGTCGAAAGACGAAGGGCAAAATGATGGGGCACAGAATGACCAAGGCGGGAAGCACCGGTCGTTTCGGTTGTCGAGAAAATGAGCAGTGCCTCCACCCAGTGGAAGTTGGTTCAGGCTCGTTTAACCGCGTGGGCAACGCCCCGCGCGTCGAGTGACGTTTGAGTTTGTTTCCCCATCCATGCGCGGGGCGTTGCCCGCGCGGTAAAACGAGTCCATCTTGGCGGTGCGCGATCGAGCAGCATCACGCCAGCACAATTTCAGAAAGCAGTCGCCATGTTTTGGATTCGAGAACTCGCCGGATGGGCACTGGTCGTCATTGCCCTCGTTTTGATTCAGACGGGTTTGGGATACGTGTCGAACTTGGACCGTCCCAAGGTTGTGGAAGCGGCCGTCGTGGTGATCGCTGGCGTGGGAGTCCTGCGTGCGGGGATTTTGCTCATCCGCATCTCCACCGCCGCGCGCATCTGTCGCGCCGATCGCGTCCAGTGACGGATGGGATCTCTGTTGTCAGCACAACCGATTGTGTCCATGAAACGGGATTGAAACATGCCTACTTTGCATCTCATTCGAGTCCGGCGGCTGCTCATGCTCTGTCTGAGCTGTGTGCTCAGCCTGTTCATCATTGAGCGGGCGTTTGCTGAAGACGCTGAAGGAAAATCGCCGCCGGTGTTGCCCACGGATCCCAGCGTCTGGCTGAACACCTCGCCCCTCACGTGGGAGCAGCTGAGTGGCAAAGGTGTCGTCCTGTACTACTTTTCGTGTGATCCGGAAGGTGCGGCGGATTTGCCCAAGGTGATCGAAGCGGCTCGAACGCATGCGGTTGATCCCGTCATCCTGATCGGAGTGACGATGGGAAATACGCGGCAAGAGACGGAAGCCTATTTGAAGACCATTGGCTTTCAGTGGCCGGTGCTGTGCGACCCGGTGTACTCATTCACACACCTGACCGACAAAGCCTTGGAGTCCGAAGAGTCGAACCTCCTTTCTGAATGCCTCACCGGTGTTTGCTATGTCACCGCGACAGGGGTGATTGATGAAGGTGATTGGGAGGACCCGAAATCGACGTTCAAAGATGTCCTCGAAGGAGCCGCGTGGATCACCGATCCGAAAGACATCCCGGCACCGGTCTTGCCTGCCTGGCGCGCCGTCGAATTGAAAAAGTATGCCGAGGCCCTGCCGCTGCTCAAGAAGGGTGTCAACGCGGGATCGAATGAGCAGAAGGAAGCTGCGCGACAACTGCAGCAGGTCGTGCTGAAGGAGATCGAACGCTTGGTCGGAGAAGCTCGCGCGGCGGATGAGCAAGATCAAAAGTGGAACGCGTACCGCAAGATCGGCCGGATCCTCGATGAGTTCCGTGGGTACGACATCCCGAAGGATTTGGAGCCGCTTCAAAAGAAGTTGGCCAAAACGTCGCAGGTCAAGCAGGGACTGACCGCCGAGAAACAACTCGGCATCGCAGCGCAAGGACTCAAGTCGCCCAATGCTGTGTTGAGGAAGAAGGCCGAAGTGCAGTTGGAGAAAATCGTCGCCGATTTCCCCGAATCGGACTTGGCCAAGAACGCCCGCAAGTTGATCGACGATTCCCAACAGAAGTCGAAGAAGTAGGTCAGTCGTGGCTCGGTCAGGTTTCGTTGTCTGAATTGAGTGAGCGGCAAGGCGCTAGCCGCCGGTTTTTCTGTTCCAAAATCACCGGCGGCTAGTGCCTTGCCGCTCACTGAGTCCGCATTCAAAGGAAATGACGTGCGCATCGTCTTGCTGTCTCTTGTGTCGTATCTGGTCTTCGTGAATCAACTGTTGGCTGCTCAGCCTGATTTATTGG